>OUWB010000979.1_pt1 | contig 10409 bp, 18 predicted proteins | sample 1779821 | NCBI WGS metagenome assembly OUWB01 (sample SAMEA3914806, study PRJEB12502) | metagenome | biome: forest; material: soil | place: Canada | collected 2011-08-03 | depth 0.1 m
GATGTCGGCGCCTTCTTCGATGTACAGGCGGTTGACCTGCTTGCCGTGCGGGCCGGTCTGGTGCGTCACCAGCACGCGGCCGAGCATTTCATTGGCGTTCTTCTTGACGTCGTCCGGCGACTTCACGACGCGGACGCCGCCCTTGGAGTCAGGGCCCAGGCCTTCGAAACGGCCCTTGCCGCGCCCGCCGGCGTGAATCTGCGACTTGACGACGAAGACCTTCGATCCGGCTTCCTTGGCCAGGGTCTTGGCGGCCTTTTCGGCTTCCTGCGGAGAAAGGGCGAGATAGCCGCGCGGAACGGCGACGCCGAACTCCTTGAGGACGGCCTTGGCTTGATACTCGTGAATGTTCATGGAACCGGTCTTGAAATGCTGCGCAACGGCAGGCGCCTGTGCAGGCCGGGCTGACGCGCCCGCCCTTCGAACCGCGGCTTTATACTTACCGGCGTTCGCAAGTGCAACCGTCCAGTCACAGAAACTTGACTTATTTTGTCCGGACGCGGCGTTGCTGCCTAAGCAATGGTAGCGCTACCGCAAGCCGGGCAAAGGGAGAAAACGCTGTCACCCCGCACGACAAAATTATCGCATTCGTCAGCCGAAAAACATCTGCCAGATCAGGCGGCCCGGGAAGAAGGTGAACACCCCGGCGATCAGCAGGCCGCCGATAAAGGTGTTGCGCATGATGCGCTTGTGCATGTCGATATTGTGCCGTCGCGCCGCGTAGACGCCCAGCGGCAGAGAGCAGACCACCACCACCGACAGGATGTGAATGAGGCTGAAGCCGCTTGGGTTGATGACGTGGATGAAGAAGCTCGAGATGGCGACGGTCATCATCATCACCACCCACGTCCAGCCGAGGATACGGTGAGGCAGCGTCCCTTTCGGTCCCAGAAGCTGGATCAGCCCGATGACGAAGGCGGCGAGCGCGAAACACAGGTGGACGACGATGACCGGCGAGACGTGGCCCAGCAGGGCCAGGTTGGGCGCGTGAGGGTGGGCAAAATATGAAAGCGGCGACATGTGCGGTCTTCCTTTGCGGTCCGGTTTCGCCGTATAGATCACGCGGACATCGGGGATATGTAGGTCGATGCGTGAACCCACCGCGGAAATTCGTCAGATGCCGGCGCCGACCGTTCGCGCTTCGCCGATGACCGTCCTGCATCGCCTTGTCGGCGCCGAGTGGCGGCGCACCTACGCCATCGCCGCGGGCATGGCGGTGCTGTTGTGCTTCACCGGCGCCAACGGCTCGGCCGCCCTGCCGATCCTGCCGCGCCTCGCCTACTGGCTTATCCTGATGTTGAGCGGCACCGTCATCGCCCAGGCGACCGACGCCTGGCTCGACCGGGTGCTGCGCCTGGCCATGTGGCAGGAGATCGCCGTCACCACGGCGGCCATCACCCCGCCGATCACGCTGATCGTCTGGCTGGTCTCGGCGGCCTTTGGCGGCGTGGCGCCCGACCCGCGCTTTCTGCTGGGCACGGTGCCGCCGGTGCTGCTGATCTGCGCGTGCATGTCCATTCTGCACGCCACGGTCAATCGCCAGCCGCAACAGAGCCACGTCCATCCCGCCGAGCCCGCCGCGACCACGGCCGCGCCCGCCGGCGAGGTCTTTCGCGCGCGCCTGGAGTTCAAATACCGCCAGGCCGAGATTCTCGCCCTGTCGGCCGAGGACCACTATCTGCGCGTCCACACCTCGGCGGGTGAGACCCTGATCCTGATGCGGCTCTCCGACGCCATTGGCGCGCTCGACGGCATCGAAGGCTCGCAGGTTCACCGCTCGTGGTGGGTGGCCAGGGACGCGGTCGCCGACGTCACGCGCAGCGACGGCAAGGTCGACCTGGTGCTGAAGAGCGGCCTGCGCGCCCCGGTCAGCCGGCGCTATCAGAAGGCGCTGAAGACGGACGGGTGGCTTTAGCTCTTACCCTCTCCTCCCATGCGAGCCACTTGGCGAAGCGGGGGAGGTGGCAGACAGCGCGCAAGCGCTGGATGACGGAGGGGGCCAGCGCTGTCGAAAAAAGCCCCCTCCGTCGTGGGCTTTCGTGCTCCGCACGAGCACCGCGCCACCTCCCCCGCGGCGCTTCGCTTGCATGGGAGGAAAGTCGGAATCCTACAGCTCGTATTCGAACACGTAGCTATGCTTGCCACCGTCGGCGATGACGATCTGCATCGTGCCCTTCAGACCCGTCAGCGCGTCCGTACCGGAATCCGGAATGACATGGATGCTCAATGTCCCCTGGCCGCGGGTCAGGGTGCCGGAGTGTTGCAGGTAGAAACTACCCGCGCGGCCGTCGAGCGTGCCGGTGACCTTTTCGATAGCGACATAGCCCGCCGAGCCCGGTGTCGCCGTGCCGGCGCTCAACATTTCGCCGGTGCTCACCGCCTCCAGCGCCCCATGATAAGCCTTGTCGAGCGCGTGGCGCCCCAGCAGGCCTTCGGCCTTGGCATGGACCGGCTCGGCGGCGCGGGTGACGTCGAAAGGGCCTTCGGCGCGCATGGGATCAGGCTTTCTGTTTGGTTGCCCGCGGCTTGGGCGCGGGCTTTTTGGTCGAGGATTGGGGCGGCGTCAGGGCGGCGATCATATGGTCGATACTATTCAGGCACAGGTCGCGCGCGGTGACGAGATCCTTGTCCTTTACCGAGCGCAGGGCGGCGCGGCGCGCCGTCAGCTCCTTGAGCTGCTTGGTGTAGTCGTCGTTCATATGGTCGGGCGTCGCGGCGGCGGCGGCGGCCACGGCATCGTCGGGCATGCCTTCGTCATGGGCCAGTTTCAGGAACTGGTGCGGAAAGGCGCGAATAAACGGGCCATAGCTCGGCAACACATCGTCATAGGCCGTCGAGTTGTCGGACAGCAGGGCGTAGGAGGCCAGGGCCAGCCGCACCGCCATGGCATTGTTCTGCGCCATCAGCATGGTCAATTGGTCGGCGTCCTGGATGGTCGGCCGCGACGGATGGATGCAGGCGTCGTGGTCGGTGCAGGCCTTGACGTCGGCATAGACCTTGTCGAACGTCTCCTGGGCCGGAGCCTTGAGAAAGACGCGCCAGTCGAGATTGAGCTGGGTCGGTTCGGCCCGCGCGGGCGAGGCGGCCAGAACGGGGGCAAGCCAAACAGCGGCGATCAAGGCGGCGGCGATAGCGGACTTCATGGCGGCGCTCCGGACGTCTTCGATCGGAATGCTAACACCGCAAAGCCTTGCCGCGCAAGGGGTGTGGATTCGCGGGCGGCCGCGCGCCTACAACACGCCACCGGTGTTCGGCGCCATCTCCGCGATCCGGGCGGTGATACCGGCGACGCACTGGTCGCGCAGCGCGCTGAGCGACCGGTCGGTAACCCCTTGCAGCGCCTTGCGGCGTGCCTTCAATTCACGGGCCTGGGCGGCCAGATCATCGGCGATGGTATCCGGGATCGCGGCCGCATCGGCGGCGACGAGCGGCGTCGGCGCGCCTTCGTCGCGGGCCATGGCGAGAAAGGCCGCCGGGTCCTGCTTGATGATATTGCCATAGCTTTGGGCGAGGGTCCGGGCGCCGTCGCTGTCGACGATGTCGGCCGCCGCGAACGACAACCGGATAGCCAGACGATTGCCGCGCGCCACCCACCAGGCCAGGCGCTCGACGTCGTGCGACGCCAGGCCCCCACTTGTAAGGCCTCCGTCGACCCGGCACCCCTGGGTGCGGCAGGCCTCGATATCGGCGTGCAAGGCTTCCATCGTCGGGCGATTGGGCGCGGCGGGCACGTCCCAGTCGGTGGCGTGCGCCGGCACCGCGATCGCCAGGGCGACAACGGCCAGCCCCAAAACATGTCTCATTACGCTATCCTGTACTGATGCCGGCGTCGCAGACACTCCGGCGTCCGCAGCATGACAGACCAGGCTTAAGACCCCGGTAATATCCTGCCTTAATCCGAATTAAGGCTGTTGAGGCGAATGACGTTCGCTTTCAGGGCCTGATCGAGCGCGGCCACATCCCGGTCGCGCCAGGCCGACAACGCCGGGTCGGTCACACCTGCCAGCGCGGCCCGCCGCGCGCGCAGTTCGCGATCATAGCCGGCATAGTCGTCGTTCGCATCCAGTGGCGACGCCGTCACCACCCTGGTCGATGTCAGGCCGACATCGCGGGTCAATTCCAGGAAGCGGCGCGGCCGGGCCTTGATGATCGGGCCACAGCACAGGACCGTATCCTCCGAGCCGATGTCGGCTTCGCCGGGCATGCGATTGAGGATGAGCTCAAGCCGTACCGCATCGACCTGGCCGGCCTGGGCCAGCCTGGTCATGCGCGCCACATCCGGCTCGGAAAGCCCCGCCCAGGCGACACAATCGGTTTGCGGACAGACCCGGAAATCGCTCCGCAGGCGCCAGGCCGTCAGCCAGTCGGGCTTGGTCAGGAAGGCCTGCCAGTGCAGCCCCATTTCACCGTGGCTCGAGGGTTGCCAGACCGTGGCGAAACCCAGCAGGCCCAGCCCCATAGCCAAGGCCGTGAGCAAGGCCCAGAGCTGAACCCGCGAGCGCCGGCGCCTAGGCATTGAGCAGAAGAGCCGCCAGCTTGTCGAAGCCCTGCGTCGCCCCTTCGACGGTGCCGGCGGCGGTAAACGCGGCGCGGTCGGCGGCGGTCGGATAGGACTGCACCACCGTCACCCGCGTCCCGCCGGCCTCGTCGGCGAAGCTGACGCGCGTGACGACGGTCAGGGTCGGCGATGCCCCTTCCCCGCCCGCCTTGGTGAACAGCTCGGCGAGATAGTCGTGCCAGTTCTGCGGATGGTCGTCGAGGTGCATTTCCAGCACCAGGCGCTCGTTCAGCACCACGTCGAGGAATTCGCCGGTGACCGGATAGTCGACGCCGTCGGGCCCGTGCATGGTGAGCTCGAACCGCCCGCCCTTGCGTGCGTCCATATGGGCCGTCGCGGTATAGCCGTGCGGCCCCCACCACTGGCTCATCATCCGATCGTCGGTCCAGGCGCGAAACACCAGGGCGCGCGGCGCGTCGAACAGGCGCGACAGGACGAGGTCTAGGCCGTCGGCGTTCACGGCGGTTACGGTCGCGGTCATGACTCAGCCTTCCAGCTTATGCGTTTCGACATAGTATTCGAATTGGTCGAACATGCCTTCCGTGCCCTCGATGCGCTGCGGCAGGTGATCGTGGCCGTCGAGAAAGGCGATTTGTTCGGTATACCGCAATTGCGTGCCGTAGTCGCCGGCCTTGAATTCGGTCGTCGCCAGAGAGGCGGTGATCGGCACCCCGTCCATATACATCATGAAGGCGACGATGATGCGCTCGTCGGGCACGATTTCGAGGATGCGCGCCTCGTAACGCGAGACGAAGCCACCCTTCGGGCCGCCTTCGCTGATCTCCAGCCCGCCTGTGCGGAAGTCGAAGACCTGTTCGCCGACCACCCAGCCCTCGGGACCATGGAACCATTGGCGGCGCGCCTCCGCGTTGGACCAGGCGAAGAAGACCAGGGACGGGGCGTGGGTGAACTCGCGTTCGACGACGAAGACGTGGTGATGGACCTGACGATTGACGACGCTGTCCATCACTTATCCCTCCGCCTGGGCCTTGAGGGTTTGCAAGCCCTGGTCGAACTGGCCGCCGATCATCTTGTCCATATTGAAGACCAGATGAAACGCCCGGGCGAGATAGGGAACGGGACCGGACATCGCCCAGGTGACGCGTTGGGCCTCGCCCGCCGGATCGATGGTAAACTCGGTGACGGTCGAGTTCTTCATCGGCTTGTAGAAGTCGAGCTGGATATCGATGCGCGAGGGTGCTGCGGCGCGGGTGATTTCCATGCGGCCCGATCCGACCTTGTTGTCGCCTTCCCAATTATAGATCGCGCCCAGACCGCTTTCGGCGCCGGAATAGCTGCGCTTGAGGTTGGGATCGATGCCTTCCCACGGCGACCACCGGCCCCAGCCATTGGCGTGGAAGTCGGCGATATAGGGATAGATCTTTTCAGCCGGCGCGGCGATCACCACCGAGCGCTGGACGCGGAAGGTGGCGGGCCGGAAAGCTAGGAGGACCAGAAACGCGGCCACAACAAGAACGACAATGATCAGAATCGTAAGCATTACTGAACCTCCCTTTTTGCGTTTTTATCAGCTCATCGGCTTGTAGACATTGATCATCCACGGAATGGCGAAACGGTCGGTCAGCATGCCGAAGCGCTTGGCCCAGAAGGTTTCCTGCATGGCCATGCCTTCGACCCCGCCATGAACCAGTTCCTTGAAGATGTGTTCGGCCTTTTCGACATCGTCGAGGCTCATCGACACGGCGAAACCGGCCGGCGTCTTGTACCAGTCACCGGCGGCGTCGGCCCCCTGGAGAACCTGGCCGCCCGGCAGTTCCAGCGTGGCGTGCATGACGGCGCCGTGCAACTCGACCGGCACGGTGTCCTTCATCGGGCTCTCGCCATTGGTCATCATGAAGGTGATCTTGCCGTCGAAGATCTTTTCATAGAGCGCGAAAGCCTCGGCGCACTTGCCGTCGAAATTGAGATAGGGAACGAGTTGCATGGCGGGTTTCTCCGTCCGATGGGGTTGAAACGCTCGAAAGTTTACAAAGGGCCCGGGCCTGGTTGCCGACCGGGGTACGCCACGTCACGGGTTCGCCTTAAGCGCCGGACCGGTGAATTCACATTCAAGCGCGATCGTGACCTCGTCCGAAACGCCCAGGTTCGTACCGGGCGCGGGGATGCCGGCCTTGACGCCGAAGTCCGAGCGTTTCAGTACGCCGTGCGCCGAGAAGCCGACGCGGGCGTGCGGGTCCATCCCGGCCAAACCAGGATAGCCGCCATTGAAGGTGACGTCGAGCGTTACGGGGCGCGTCACGCCATGCATGGTGAAATCACCGGTGACGCGGGCCGTCCTTACCCCCGTCTTGACGATCTTGGTCGATGCGAAGGTCCATTGCGGCGTCAGCCTGGCGTCGAGCCAGTCCTTGCCCAGCAGCTGGTCATGGAATCCCGGCGGCGGCGCGTTGAGTTCCAGCGACATCGGATCGATCGTCGCCGTCAATTTTGCCTTTTCCGGATGGGCCGGATCGAGCGTCATATGCGCGTCGAATGACGTGAAGCGCGCCGTATAGTGCGAAAAGCCCATGTGGCTGAGCGTAAAGGTGAGCGAGGCGTGCGGCTTGTCGAGCGCATAGTCGCCGGCCGGCAAGGCCACCGCGGCGGGCTTGGCCGCGGCATGGGCCGGCTTGGCCGCGGCCGGCATGGCGATCAGAGCGGCCGCCGCCAATGGGATCAAAAAGGCTTTCATTATCGGTCTCCGCGTTTTTGCGAACTAGGCTTTGATCTTGGCGAGATAGGCGTCGAGCTGGAGATAGGCGCCCGAAAAGCCCATCTGCATCGAGGCATGGCCGGCGGTGAAGATGGCGCGTTCCTCGGCCGTGGCATTGATCGGCCAGGATTCGCTGTGCATCAGCGTTTTGCCGCCCTGCTCGCTAAACGTCTGAACCGCCAGCACTTCGAGCGGCCACAACGGCGCCATCGGATGGCGCACCGGCTCGCCGGTCTCGGTGCAGAACGACACGACATAGCTGATCTTCGCCGGCGCCTCGATCTCGCGGAACACCCATTTGCCCCACATGACGACGCCGCCAGGCATCTCCATGCCATAGTGAAACAGGCCGCCGGGCTTCAGGTCGAGCGTCTTGACCTTGACCGTGGTGCCCGGCGGGCCGAACCACGACCCCAGGTGCTGGGCCTCGGTGCATGCCGCCCAGACGAGGTCGCGCGGCGCGTCGAAGACGCGGTCGATCTTGAAGATTTCAGCGTCGGAATGGGGTTTGTCGTCGAACATGGATTATCCTCTCACAGATAGGCGGTGACCGCCGGCGCGCGGTCGTATTGGATGGTGATCGCCGCCCAATCGTTGGGCGTGATGTCGTCGAGGCAGGCGAGGTTGACGGCCAGGCCGCGGCCATGGGTTTGACTTGAACCTGGGCTTGGGCCGCAACCGATCTCGACGAACGGCGCGATGCCGCAGGCGGCGCAGAAGTAGTGGCGGATGCGATCACCACACTCATAAGAATTCAGTGCGGTTTCGCCGCGCAGGACGTCGAATCCTTCCGTCGGCACCATGGCCAGCCACAGGCGGCCCTTGGCGCCCATCGAACCGTCGCGAGACAGGCGGCCGGCGGCCGGATCGAGTTCGCAAACAAAGCGCACCCGTCCGCAATGGCAACTGCCTTTGTGGCTCATGTCCCATCCTCCTTCGTCTGCAGCCGCTTGAGATAGGCGGCCAGACGGTCGAGACGCTCTTCCCAGAGCTGCTTGTACCAAAGCCACCCACCCATCGGGACCTCTCCTAGTTCAAATCCCCGTCTGGCTTGAGCGTTTTCAGATACGCATCCAGACGGTCGAGGCGGTCTTCCCACATCTTGCGATATTCGCCGATCCAGGCATCGACGGCCTTGAGCGGCTCGGGCTCCAGCTTGCACGGCCGCCATTGCTTCTCGCGCGACCGCGAGATCAGCCGGGCGCGCTCCAGTACCTTCAGGTGCTTGGAGACCGCGGGCAGGCTCATGGCGAACGGCTCGGCCAGTTCGTTGACCGTGGCCTCGCCCAGGGACAGCCGCGCCAGGATCGCCCGCCGCGTCGGATCGGCCAGGGCGTTCAGGGTCAGGCTGAGGGTATCGGCACGGTCGGGCACGGAAAAGCGGCTCCATTTAACGTACTAGTTAATTAACTTATTGGTTTAATACAGCCGATAACGGCGCTCTGTCAAGCGCGATTGCCGCGAAAATTTAAAACTGATTTATTTCAATAGCGTCGCGCGATTTTGGCGCCACTCTTCCGCCGTCTGGCCCCAGATATCGACCCTGACAGCGGCATGGGGATCGGGCAGTCGCCCCGGTCCACGATTGGCCGAGCCCAATCTTTTCGCCACCGCTGCCGAGCCAGGATTGTCGGGCGCGATGCAATGGATGATGTCATCCCAGCCCAAGGCATCGACGACGTAATCCATGGCGGCGCCAGCGGCTTCCGTCGCATAGCCTTGGCCCCAGAATTTCGAACGCAGGCCCCAGCCGACTTCGCGCCCCGGCCAGTCGTACGGGAATAGCGGGCCGATGCGCCCCATCCATTCGCCCGTCGTCTTGTCAAGCACGCTGAAAAAGCTGAAGCCATCGAGATGCCAGGCGCCGGCCACGACGCACATCAACCGCCACACCGCTGCTGGCGATTGCGCCCCACCGAGGTGGGTCATGGCCGCTTCGTCGGCGTGAAAGGCGCACAAACCGTCGAAGTCCGCCCGTACCGGCGGGCGCAGGATCAGGCGCTCGGTCTCGAGCGTCGGCCCGAGCGGCGAAGTGCGGATGAAGTCGGCCATGATCTAGTTGTCGATGCGGTCCGTGGCGCGGCGGCCGGCACCGCGATCGACATAGATATAGCGTGTGACGACGTGGCTGCCGCCGCTTCCCCAGAACGACAGGCCGATCAGGAAGCCGAAGTCGTACCAGCGCCCGACATTGGGATACTGGTACATACGCACCGTATGCGAAAACAGGCTGATGACGAAGCTGATCGGCGCGACGATACCGTCGATCAGGCCGCGGACGAAGGCCGGATCGCCGGGATGGCCCATCGGCCGCTCGGCGCAGGCGGCAAGCACGAACAAGGTGGCGACGGCGCCGAGGGCGAGGATACGAGAACGGGACATGTGCGACTCCGCTTGTGTTTGGCGTCAGGTTACCGCGAGGGAGGTAAAGACGCCATAGCGAACGAAAGCAAGAAACCCCAACAAAAAAGCCGCCCTTGCGGAGCGGCCTTTCCGTCAAACTGTAATCAAGCTCAAGCCAGCGACGGGTCGATGGTCTTGCAGGCGGCGATCAGGCCCTGGACGCTCTCGACCGACTTGGCGAACATCGCCTTTTCGTCGTCATTGACCGAGAACTGGATGACCTTTTCCGCGCCGTTCTTGCCGATCACCGCCGGCACGCCGACATACAGGCCGCGCAGGCCGTATTCGCCTTGCAGATAGACGGCGCACGGCAGGACGCGCTTCTTGTCCTTGAGGTAGCTGGTGGCCATGGCGACGGCCGATTCCGCCGGGGCGTAGAAGGCCGAACCGGTCTTCAGCAGGGCGACGATTTCCCCGCCGCCGCCGCGCGTGCGCTTGACGATGGCGTCGAGCTCGTCCTGGGTCAGCATGCCCTGGGCGACGCATTCCGGCAGCGGCAGGCCGCCGATCGTCGAGTGGCGCACCATCGGCACCATGTCGTCGCCGTGGCCGCCCAGCGTCCAGGCGTGGATGTCCTCGACCGAGACACCGGTCTTTTCGGCCAGGAAATAGGCGAAGCGCGCCGAGTCGAGCACGCCGGCCATGCCGACGATCTTGTTGTGCGGCAGGCCCGAGAATTCGCGCAGCGCCCACACCATGGCGTCGAGCGGATTGGTGATGCAGATGACGAAGGCG
>OUWB010000337.1_pt1 | contig 10366 bp, 7 predicted proteins | sample 1779821 | NCBI WGS metagenome assembly OUWB01 (sample SAMEA3914806, study PRJEB12502) | metagenome | biome: forest; material: soil | place: Canada | collected 2011-08-03 | depth 0.1 m
TGGCTCTTCTCGTCGACACACAGCACCAGTGCATTGGTCGGCGGACTCAAATACAGACCGACGATATCCCGGACCTTCTCGACGAAGTAAGGATCAGTCGAAAGCTTGAAGCTCTTTGCGCGATGCGGTTGCACGCCGAACAGTGACAAATATCGAGCTACCGAACTCTTGGAAATCCCTGTTTGCGTCGCTGCAGAGCGCACGCTCCAATGCGTTGCCCCATCCGGTTTCTCATGCAGCACCTTCGCCAGCAACTCCGCCACTGCCTCATCATCATGTGTGCGTGGACGTCCAGAGCGAGCTTCATCATGAAGGCCTGCAAGCCCCTGCGCGACAAACCGCTTCTTCCAGTGGGTGATCGCGGGTGGCGTCACTTCGCATTGCATCGCAATTTCCTGGCTCGTATGACCGTCAGCCGCCATCAAAACAATCTTTGCCCGACGCACCAAGGAGTGTGGCAGCGAGCGCGAGCGGCTCATTGACAACAGATGTTCGCGCTCCAGTTCTGACACCACAACCTCGATTCCCTTGCGGCCCATGATCGCCTCCTGCTCGTCGTGATTCGATCATAGACCAATACAAATTAATGTAAAGTTATTTCTGGGACGGGACACTAGAACTATCTTTTTTTGCATGGTGATCGACGTAATGCCTATGCATCTACCGGGCTTGATCGCCATTTTTTCTTAGCCGTATTGATTGGAGTCACTCATGCCCGATTCCCCATCTAGTATTGGCAGATCGCCATCGCCCACTCGCACGGCGTCCCATGCAACTGGCATATCGACTGAAACTAGTGTTGCAGATCAAGTCCAGCAAGCGCAGAAGCACGTGCTGGAATCCGAGCATCTGCAAACACTCCAGTTCAATGCGGTGGTCGAGGCGATCCAGCAACCGGGACATTGGAATAGCATTGCCGGCGATCTGATTCCACAACTCCTGGGCGAGAGTCACTTGCTTCAGGGAAGAGCGTTGCGAGTGGAACGCTGCGACGCCGACACGGGCGGGGAACGCAAAACGCTGGCAAGCTATCAGCATGTCGGGATCATCGCGCGACAGCCGGGGCCATCCCCTGTCACCATACGCCATGTCGGGCAAGGACCGCATAATGCCGCTCCGAATCACTATCAAGCTACTTGGGAAGATGACAGTGGCAATCTCTCGATACGCGATGTGCCTGCAGAAGGTGATTGCCTTTTTTTGGCGGTACTGGCGAGCCGTGAAAAATGGGAACCCCTACAAATTTCACTGGAGAAGACTAAGGCATTGCGCGAAGACGTAGCTCAATACCTGAAACGAAATCGCGACCGGTACGCCGGAACGATAGAGCTGGCTTTTCAAGCGGCCGATATTGCGGCCGCGAGGGATACCGGCGCGCATCCGGTACGCATCCGTGCAGATATCGACCAAGCAGTAAACGAAACGGAAACGAAGCTGGCGCAATTGAATGTGCCGAGCGGAGGCCGGCTGCCGCGCCACCGGCGCAAACTGCCGGGCGACGGCGGCGAGCACAACCTCAAGCAACGTCGGGGTGACTGATCCGCGCCGACTGCGGCAGCGGGGGGACGAGAAGCGGAAACTGGACCTCGGGCATCAAGCGAAGATCAAACCGAAATCAACGTCCGCACCCCGTTTTGCTCCATCTGCGCCCCGGTACCGCTCGCGATCACCTCGCCGCGGCTCATCACCCAATAATGATCGGCCAGCTCGCGGGCAAATTCGTAGTACTGCTCGACCAGTAGCACCGTCATGCCGAATTCGTCGACCAACTGCCGCAGCGTGCGGCCGATATCGCGGATGATGGACGGCTGGATCCCTTCGGTCGGCTCGTCGAGTATCAGCAGTTGCGGTTCGCCCATCAGCGCGCGGCCGATCGCAAGCTGCTGTTGCTGACCGCCGGACAGATCGCCGCCGCGCCGGTTTTTCATTTCGCGCAGTACGGGAAACAGCGCGTAGATCCGGTCCGGCACCTTGCTCGGCGCGACCTTCTTGCTGGCCGCGCCGACCAGCAGATTCTCCTCGACCGTCAGGCGCGGGAAGATGTCGCGACCCTGCGGCACATAGCCCAGGCCGCCCGCGACGCGCGCCGACGTAGCCAGCGATTCGAGCGCATGGCCGCGCCAGCTGATCTTGCCCGAGCGCGTCGGCACCACCCCCATCACGCATTTCAGCAAGGTGCTCTTGCCCACGCCGTTGCGGCCCAGCAGCACGGTCAGCTTGCCGTCCGGCACGCTCAACGTGACGTCGCGCAGGATATGGCTGCCGCCGTAGTATTGATTCAAGGTCACGACTTCGAGCATCTCAGCGCCCCAGATAGGATTCGATCACGGCTTCGTCACTTTGCACCTGCGCGAGCGTGCCGTCGGCCAGCACGCTGCCCTCGGCCATCACGGTGACGCGGCCGGTCTCGCCTGCGAGCGCCGCGACGAACTCCATATCGTGTTCGACCACCATCATCGAGCAGGTGCCGCGCAGACTGTTCAGCAGCTCGGCCAGCTCCATGGTTTCCTGGTCGGTAATGCCGGCCGCCGGCTCGTCGAGCAGCAGCAACTGCGGGCGCTGCATCAGCAGCATGCCGATTTCCAGGCGCTGCTTCTGCCCGTGCGACAGCTCGCCGGCCAGACGAAATGCTTCGCCTTGCAGCCTTATGGTTTCCAGCGTCTGCTCGATGCGCGCCTGCGCCTCGCGATCAAGCCGCGCACGCAGCGAGGCCCACCACGACTTGTCGGTTTTCATCGCCAGCTCGAGGTTCTCCCAGACCGGGTGGTTCTCGAACACGGTAGGCTTCTGGAACTTCCGGCCGATGCCGATGCGCGCGATCGTGGGTTCGTCCAGGCGCGTCAGGTCTATGCTCTGGCCCAGAAACACCTTGCCCGACTGCGGCCGGGTCTTGCCGGTGATCACATCCATCATGGTGGTCTTGCCGGCGCCGTTCGGCCCGATCACGCAGCGCAGCTCGCCCACGTCGATCGACAGGGTCAGCGCGTTAAGCGCACGAAAGCCGTCGAAGCTGACGGTCACGTCTTCCAGGTACAGGATCGGACCGTGCGACACGTCGATCTCGTTGGGCTTGACCACATGCCCGAGTCCGGTCGTCATATGCAGGCCCGCATCGCTGACGGTGCCGTCCTCGCCATCGACCATGCGCTCCACCGCCTCCATGCGCGACAACAGATCGGCTTCGCCCGCTGCCATATCTTCCGCGTTGCCGGTCGGATTCATGCGCGGCCTCCATTGCGCTTCATCACCAGGCCGGCGATTCCACGCGGCAGCAGCAGCGGCACCAGCACGAAAATCGCGCCCAGGAAGAACAACCAGTATTCCGGGAAGTAGTCGGTGAAGATGCTCTTCGCCAGGTTCACCACGAAGGCGCCGACGACCGGCCCCAGCAGCGTGCCGCGCCCACCCACCGCAACCCAGATCGCCATTTCGATCGAGTTGCCGGGCGACATTTCGCTGGGGTTGATGATGCCCACCTGCGGCACATAGAGCGCCCCGGCAATCCCGCACAGCACGGCCGACGCGGTCCAGATAAAGAGCTTGTAGCCGAGCGGGCTGTAGCCCAGGAACATCAGGCGCGACTCGCCGTCGCGAATCGCCGTCACCACGCGCCCCAGCTTGGAGGTCACCACCACGCGCGCGGTGATGAAAGCCAGCACCAGCACCGCGAAAGTCAGCAGGAACAGCACCATGCGCGTGCCGGGATGCGTGATCGGAAAGCCCAGGATCTGCTTGAAGTCGGTAAAGCCGTTGTTGCCGCCAAAGCCCGTCTCGTTGCGAAAGAACAGCAGAGTCGCGGCATAGGTCAGTGCCTGCGTCATGATGGACAGATACACGCCCTTGACCCGCGAGCGGAAGGTGAAATACCCGAATACCCAGGCGATCACGGCCGGCACCAGCAGGATCAGCAGCAGCGCGTACCAGAAATGCTCGGTGCCCTCCCAGTACCAGGGCAGCTTGTGCCAGTCGAGAAACACCATGAAGTCCGGCAGGTCGCTGCCGTACTTGCCCTGGCGCCCGATCTCGCGCATCAGATACATGCCCATCGCATAGCCGCCCAGCGCGAAAAAGAGGCCATGCCCCAGGCTCAGCACGCCGCAATAGCCCCACACCAGATCGAGCGCCAGTGCACAGATCGCATAGCACATCAGCTTGCCGCCCAGCGTGACCGCGTAGGACGACAGATGGAAGGCACTGGTCTCGGGTACCACCAGCGACGCCAGCGGCGCGCCGATGCCGACCACCAGGATCAGCACCAGCAGCGCCAACCAGGCCGGTTTGCTGAGCAGGGCCGGCCGCGGCGGCAAGCCCAGCGCGAATTCGGTCGAGACCTGCACGCCGTCGGCATCCGACGGTACCGTGCTGTCCGCGGCCGTAGTGACGACATGGGTGACGAGATTCATCTCAACTCTCCGCGCTGCGACCCTTCAAGGCGAACATGCCTTGCGGGCGCTTCTGTATGAACAACACGATAAAGACCAGTACGGCGATCTTGGCCAATACCGCGCCGGAGAATGGTTCAAGCGCCTTGCTCGCGATGCCCAGACCGAAGGCGCCGATGATGGTGCCGGCCAGCTGTCCCACGCCGCCCAGCACCACCACCATAAAGGAATCGATGATGTAGCTCTGGCCGAGATCGGGCCCGACATTGCCGATCTGCGCAAGCGCGCAGCCGCCCAGACCCGCGATGCCGGCGCCGAAGGCGAACGCATAGCTGTCGACCCGGCCGGTGCGCACGCCCACGCACGCCGCCATGCGCCGGTTCTGCGTCACCGCGCGCACGAACAGCCCCAAGCGTGTGCGGTTCAGGACGGTCCAGGCCAGCACGATCACCGTCACCGAGAACAGCAAGATCACCAGCCGGTTGTACGGCAGGATCAGATTGGGCAGGATCGAAAAGCCGCCGCTCATCCAGGAGGGGTTTTCGACCTGGACGTTCTGCGCACCGAAGATCATGCGCGTCGCCTGGATCAGCAGCAGGCTCACACCGAAGGTGGTCAGCAGGGTTTCCAGCGGCCGGCCGTACAAATGTTTGAGCACCAGCCGCTCGAGCACGGCGCCGACCGCGGCGGCCGCGACGAAGGCGGCCGGCACCGCGGCCAGCGGGTACCAGTTGAAGGCGCCCGGCCAGTGCTGCTGGAACAGGTTCTGCACCACATAGGTCGCGTACGCCCCTATCATCAGGAACTCGCCGTGAGCCATATTGATGACGCCTATCAGGCCGTAGGTGATGGCCAGCCCCAGCGCCGCGAGCAGCAGCACGCTACCCAGGCTCAGGCCCGCGAACACGGTGCCGGCGATCTCGGTACGACGCTGGATGTGGGCCAGGTCGTCGAGTCCGGCCTGCGCAGCGCTGCGCACCGCCGGATCGGGTTCGGCAAAGCTGCCGTCGGGATTTTTCACCAGCAGTGGGCGCAGCAACTCCCCCACTTCCAGGTTATGCCGTGCATTCAGCGTCAGCACCGCCTGCAGCCGCTGAGCGGGGTCGTGGTTATGCAAGGCGGCCATCGCCGCCAGGGTATCGAGCCGGCGCTTGAGCACCGGATCGCTTTCCTTCGCACGCGCCTGGTTGATCTGGGCGGTATAGGCGTCGTCGAGATTCTGCACCAGTGTCTCGGCCGCCGCGCGGCGCGTCGCCAGATCGGGCGCGGCCAGCTGCAGCGCCGCGAGGCCGCCGTTGACGCGATTGCGCAGCACATTGCTCAGCACCACCGGCTGCGCGTCGCTGGCCGTCACCGGCTTGCCGGTCGCGGCATCGCGGTAATTGTCGCCGTCCTGCACCAGGACTTGGCCGCTGTCGGTGGCCGACACCGCGTCGTTGGCAAGCGCTTGCAGCACGGCTTGCGACGCCGCGTCGCCGTTGCTGACCAATTGCTTGATCGCCTGCGATTTCGCGTCGAAATCGTCGCCGGCCAGCGGCTTCAAATCGTCCTGCGTCAGCGCATAGGCGCCGATGGCCCACAGACATCCGAGAGCGAACAGCAAGGTGCGTACCAGCGCGCGCGCCGGGGTGTTCGAATCCTGTAGCAAACGCAACATAACCAGGCCTTCCTTGGGAACACCACTGATGTATCCGGAATCACCGGCCGCGCGCGGACCGGTGCCATCCTCCGCTCCCGGCCCACCCGCTTCGGCGCAACCCACAAAGCGGCCGCGGCCCATCGCTGGCCGCCCCGCTCGATGCGTTCATACAGCCAACAACTCAGGCTTCGACTCAAGCCACACGGAACAGATCGCGCAGCGGCGTGGCCTGACTCACCACATCAGGCTTGCCTTCGTCGCCCGGAATATACGGGCTCCACGGCTGGGCACGGATGGTGGTCTTGGTCGCCCACACCACGTTGAACTGCCCGTCGGCGCGCACCTCGCCTATCATCACCGGTTTGTGCAGATGGTGGTTGCCGTCCATCTCCAGCGTAAAGCCCGACGGCGCCGCATACTTCTGCCCTATCATCGCCACCCGTACCTTGTCGACATCGGTGCTCTTGGCCTTCTCCACCGCCTGCCGCCACATATGCATGCCGACGAAGGTCGCTTCCATCGGGTCATTCGTCACGCGCTTGTCGCCGCCCGGCAGATTGTTTTCCTTGACCCAGGCAAACCACTGCTTCTTGAACTTCTCGTTGACCGGATTGCGCAGCGACATGAAGTAATTCCATGCGGCCAGGTTGCCCACCAGCGGCCTGGTGTCGATCCCGCGCAGTTCTTCCTCGCCGACCGAGAACGCCACCACCGGCACGTCGGTCGCCTTCAGGCCCTGGTTGCCCAGCTCCTTGTAGAACGGCACATTGGAGTCACCGTTCACGGTCGAGATCACGCAGCTCTTGCCGCCCTGGGCGAAGGTCTTGATGTTGGCGACGATGGTCTGGTAGTCGCTATGGCCGAACGGCGTGTAGACCTCCTGAATGTCGTCATCCTTGACACCCTTGGAGTGCAGGAACGCGCGCAAAATCTTGTTGGTGGTACGCGGATAGACATAGTCGGTACCAAGCAGGAAGAAGCGCTTGGCGCCGCCGCCTTGCGCGCTCATCAGGTATTCGGTGGCCGGAATCGCCTGCTGGTTCGGTGCGGCGCCGGTGTAAAACACGTTGCGCGACATTTCCTCGCCCTCGTATTGAACCGGATAGAACAGCAAGCCGTTCAGTTCCTCGAACACCGGCAGCACCGACTTGCGCGACACCGAGGTCCAGCAGCCGAACACCACCGCCACCTTGTCCTGGGTCAGCAACTGGCGAGCCTTCTCCGCGAACAGCGGCCAGTTCGAGGCCGGATCCACCACCACCGGCTGCAGCGGCCGCCCCAACACCCCACCGCTCTTGTTGATTTCGGCTATCGTCATCAGCGCCGTGTCTTTCAGCGACGTTTCCGAAATGGCCATGGTGCCCGACAGCGAATGCAGAACCCCGACCTTGATCGGTTCCTTGCTCTGGGCCCAACCTGACGGAATCTTGCCGGCCACGGCCACGGATCCCAACTTCAAGAGTTTGCGTCTGTTCATGGATCATCCTCGTTATGATTTTTCAGTCGAAACACCCTGGCGATACCCATTCAGGGCCAACTTGTCTTGAATACAAGGCTGGCTTAATTACAGGTTTAGCAATACACATGCCAATACCCATAACAGTGCATCGGATTACTAATCGTGTGATGACAGGCGAGGATGGGTGCCAGGGGCGCCATGCGCCGAAATCCGGCGGCAACGGTTTGGTGCAAAAACGGGGATTCGGCGTTCAAGGTCAGGCATGGATGCGCCCGGCGCACAGAAAGAGTGCGTGCGCACGTCGACTAGACTGCGAGCGGCTGGATATGCTCGTCGTTCCAGGTTTTGAAGAACTCTTGTATTGATGCAGGATCGGCAATTCGCCGGCCGGCGCTCAGCTCGCTCGCCGCCGTGCCGATTCGCTGGTTTGGCCGACACGAAACGCCGCGACGGCGTCCTTCAAGCGCCACGCCTGCTCCTTGAGCGAGTCGGCCGCTGCCGTCGCCTCCTCGACCAGGGCGGCATTCTGCTGAGTGACCTGATCCATCTGGGCGACCGCGATATTCACCTGCTCGATACCCGTACTCTGTTCGGATGCCGCCACCGCGATCTCGCCCATGATGGTGCTGACGCGCACGATCGCATTGACGATCTCGCCCATGGTCGAGCCGGAGCGGCTGACCAGTTCGGCGCCAGCCTCGACCCGGCCGGTCGAGTCGGAGATCATGGTCTTGATCTCCTTGGCCGCGCTGGCGCTGCGTTGCGCCAACGAACGCACCTCGCTCGCCACCACCGCGAAGCCGCGTCCCTGTTCGCCGGCGCGGGCCGCCTCGACGGCAGCGTTGAGCGCCAGGATGTTGGTCTGGAAGGCGATGCCCTCGATCACACCAACGATATCGGCCACCTTGCGCGAATCCCCGACCATGCTTTCCATGGTTCCGATCACGTCCTGCGTGATCTGGCCGCCTTGCTCGGCGAGCGCGGACGCGTCGCGCGCCAGGGTGCTGGCTTCGTGCGCACTCTCCGCGGTCTTCTTCACGTTGGCGGTTAGCTGTTCCATGCTGGCCGCCGTCTGTTCCAGCGATGCCGCCTGCTCTTCGGTACGTTGCGACAGATTGGTGTTGCCGATCGCGATCTCGCCGGCGCCGGCGTTGATCGCCGCGGTGGCATCGTGCAGGGTCGAAACGGTCTGGCTAAGTGCTGCCTGCATCTTGCTCAGCGCCTCGCTGAGTTGACCCATTTCGTTGCGGCCGTCGACCCGGATGACTTCAGTCAAGTCGCCCTGGGCGATACGCTGAAAGCTGCGGATCGCAGCATCGATCGGCTTCACGATGGCGCGCACCAGCGCGAAGCGCGCGAGCCACGACAGCACGAGCGCGCCGGCCACACCGACCGAGACCAGGATCATGACGAAATGAAAGCGTGCCTGGGCAGCTGCGTAGCTGGCTTGCTCGTGATCGAGTTGCAGCTTCTCGACGGCCAGCATGGCCTGCTCGTAGGCGCCGTACATGGCGTTCAGCTTGCGCGCCTGGAATTGCTGGAAGGTGTCCTTGTCGCCACTCTTGAGAGCAGCCAGGGCCGGGGTCACGCCGTCGCGCAAAAAGGCATCGCGTTTGTCCTGCATCACCTGATCGAGGCGATGTTCCTCGTCGCTGGCACCGGCGTGCGCGAGATAGTTGTTCAAGTGATCGGTCGACCCTTTAATGTATTGGTCCGCGCGGCCTAGCACCGCGTTCGCGCCTTGCATATCGTTCAGGTTGATCAGCGACTCGTAGGTCGCCAGTGCCAGACGCAGGCGCAGCAGTTGGCTCGCGCTGATCTCCAGATTGGCCACGGCGGGCGTGTCGACCGTGTACATCTGCTTCAAGGATTCATTGTTCGCCTTCAGCGAAATCAATCCGGTTGCGGCTCCGATAATCATGACCACGCCGAACAATAAAATCATCAGCGTCAAATACGCCCGAATTGATAGGTCTTTTAACATGCAATTGAATTCCGAATGGAACTTCACGCACACGCGCGGGATAGGCGGCAGATTATGTTGCCGGCTGGATGATTGTAAAAATATATTTAATTATCGATACGACACCAGATCGATGCGTCATTGCCCGGTCGGATAGGCAGCGTCCAGGCGGGACAATCATATATATGATTCGATGGGCCAAGAATAAGAGAAAACCACGATTCGGTGAATTCGTTAATTTTTCCTATATATTCACAACAAATCAAAGAAAAAGCCGATTTTCGCAAATATTTAAGCGAGTGCAATTGACAGTCGCCCCCTCGTGACGCGCAGCATTGCACCAACAACATCAAGTCCATCGAGACCACGAAGGCAGGTTCCAGTCGCCCGTGCGAACAATGATCCAATCGCCGACCACGGGACCCATGATCGCGGCGTGGGGTGCTCGCGAATCGAATTTTGTATTTTGCATACTATTTTGGAGCGTACCGTATAATCAGCAGGGTGGAAAATCAATCGGGCTGGCCCCCCAAAGCCAGATCGATGACAATGACACTCATCCCCCACCAATACAAATAAGATAGTGGCTCAGGTCAAGTGGAGCGAAGATGAATTCGAGCAAGACCAGCAGCGTCTCAATCGCGGCCGCGGCAGCAGCCGATAACGCCGCGCCGTTCGATGGCGTGGTGGCCTCGACGTTCGCCATCGAGCGCCCCGTGCTACACGACGCCGTGACCGGCGCGATGCGCAAGATGATCGTCGAAGGTACCCTGCCGCCGGGTGCGCGGTTAAACGAGCGCGATCTTTGCACCTTGCTCGGCGTGTCGCGCACGCCGCTGCGCGAGGCCCTGAAAGTGCTGGTCGCCGAGGGACTGGTCGAACATCAGCCCAATCGCGGCGCGACCGTCGCGGTGCTCGATGCG
>OUWB010025183.1_pt1 | contig 10365 bp, 10 predicted proteins | sample 1779821 | NCBI WGS metagenome assembly OUWB01 (sample SAMEA3914806, study PRJEB12502) | metagenome | biome: forest; material: soil | place: Canada | collected 2011-08-03 | depth 0.1 m
TGCATTGGCATTGGCCCAACAGAAGGTGCCGAATCTAACCGCCGAGGTCGCTTCGCGCACGCGTCTGGATATCGAGACCTGGATTACACAGGAGCAATTCGATGTCGGAGTCGGTGTATTGCCCATAGCCAACTCTGTCGTGGAAGTCGAGCCCTTTCTGAGAACCAGAGCGGTGGCAGTCATGTCGAAAACCCATCCGCTGGCGCGTCGCAGGAGCGTCAAGATCGCGGATCTGTTCGACGTCGCACTGATCGGCACACCTGGCCGGACTCTGTTGAGGCAGAATCTCGAGCGTCTGTTTCAGGAAAACGGGAAACAACCCTATATTCGATTCGAGGCAACGAATGGTGTCGTTGCCTGTGAACTCGCGGCACAGGGTCTGGGCGTGGCTTTGGCGGATCCTTTTGTTGCGCTCTCGGCGGGAGCGGGACGTTCGGCGATTTTACCGTTCGCGACCGAGATGCGTCTGGAATACGGATTTCTCTATCCAATCGGGAAAACGCGCTCGCATGCGTCCCATGAACTGACCGAGGCGATGAGAAAAACGGCGGAGCAATGTCTGACGGAACTCGGGTTGCCGGAAACTGCATATACGACGATGTAATCCGAAACCGTCATCCGCCAAACTTCGCCTTCCAGTTGTAATAGCCTCCGAGATGCCCTGCTCGCGGCATAGCTGTGCCAGCTCCGTGCCATATTCACATCCTTCAAGATGCCCATGATCTGTTCTTCCCTGAAGCGTGCCTTCCTCGCTGTTCCTTTTTTGAAAGAGGGCTCTATACCGTTATCGGAATTAATGCTGTGAGCAGTCGCAGGCTCCTGTATATTTACGGCTCGAATGGCCATCAGCGGCCATTGTCCTGTCGATTCGGGCAGGGATTATTCACGTTCATGGAGGCAAGGCAGTTGAACGCGGTAAATGTCTGGATGACTATCCAGAAAAAATGGAGTTCAATACTCACAGCAGTTTTCAGCATCGTTGTTTCCGGCGTGATATCCCCGGCACAGGCGGCGAGTGAACTCAATGTGCCGACATTTCCAGGCACCGACTGGCTCGTCATGGATGCGACCACCGGACGCGTCCTGTCCGAACACGGTTCCCGCAACGAACGATACCCGGCCAGCCTGACCAAGCTGATGACGCTCGACCTCACGTTCCAGGCATTGAGCGCCGGGCGATTGACCCTCGACACCTTGATTCCGGTAAGCACGGCGGCGGCTCACGTTGAGCCGATGAAGCTCAATTTGCTGCCGGGCCAGAAAATCACCGTGCGTCAGGCGATACTGGGCATGACGACCTTATCCGCCAACGACGCGGCGACCGCACTCGGCGAGTATCTAGGCGGAGGCAGCAGCGGGCAGTTTGCCCAAGCCATGACAGCTCATGCCCATGAACTCGGCATGGTGAACACGAGCTTTCGCAATCCATCTGGTTTGCCCGATCCGGGGCAAGTGGTCGACGCTTACGATATAGCGATCCTGACCCGCCACATCCTGCTGACGTATCCCCAGTATCGCGACATGTTCTCGGTTCCCAGCTTCGACTTCGAAGGACGGACGATCCGCAACCTGGACGGCATGCTCGGGCACTATCCCGGCGTGATTGGCATGAAGACCGGTTTCACGGATGCCGCGCGTTTCAACGTCGTAACCGCGGCGGTGCATGACGGACGTCTTCTTATTGGGGTCGAACTTCATGCGAAGTCGTGGGGCACAGCCTACGCCACCATGGCAAAACTTCTCGACGCCGGCTTCGCGTCAGATACCGAGCCAGCCAACCTGCTCGTCGCAAACAATGATGCACCGCCGGTCGTTGACGCCGCCCCCGTGCCGTCCCATGCGGGGCGCGTTTCGGTTACGCTGCGGGCGCGTCCGCCCGCGACAGACCATCTCCTTATCGCCCAAGCTGGTCGCATGACCAGGGATACGCCCCCAAATTGGACGACGCGGATCGGCACCTATGACATGTACGCCATTGCCCGACACCAGGCGATCCTTTTGCGAGGCGAACAGCACGCCAGCGCCGCCAGGGTCGTCCGTCTCGTACGGCATCACCGCCGAATCTGGGAAGTACAACTCACCGGGTTGACCGAGTCGGGAGCGCAAGCAACGTGTGCCCGGCCTTCCCTGCGCGGCAAGACCTGTTTGGTCATAGCACCGCATAACGAAGTTCTGGCGGTCCGTTAAGTTTGAGGACAATGCAAGATGAGCAACAACGAACCGACAGCAGCTTCCTGGAATGCCGATCCTCTCGTATGGGGAAGCGGGCCACGCGTCTTCGAGATGTTTCTTGAGCCGACGTGTCCGTTTTCGGTGAAGGCATTCGGCAAGCTGGACGCGTTTCTACAGGAGGCGGGTGCAGATCGAGTCACTGTGAAGCTCCGCCTGCAATCGCAATCGTGGCATTTGTATTCAGGCGTGATCGTCCGTTGCATCCTTGCCGCCTCAACGCTGCCCGGTGGCAAGGAAACAGCGAAAACAGTGATGGCCGCCATCGCGGCGCACCGGGAGGAGTTCGAGTTCGCCCGGCACTGCACCGGACCCAATATGGACGCCACGCCGAACGACATCATTGCGATGCTCGAGCGTTACAGCGGCGTCGGATTGCGCGAGGCTTTCGCGATTCCGGACCTCGACCGCGAGATCAAATGGCACGCGAAGTATGCGCGCCAGAATGGCATTCACGTCTCGCCCACATTTATGATTGACGGACTAGTCGATACCAACCTGAGCAGCGGCGACGATGTATCGGTCTGGGCCGCGCGCCTGCGTTGAACGTTCGCTGGCAGGCACACGCTCCTTAAAGACGGCGAGTTCGGCAGCGTCCATCGAAATGCCTGCCGTTCGTATGAACTCCGCTTAACGCGCGTCCATTTTCGGCTGGCCGAAAGCGAAAGAGGCTTTCCATATGAGCCCATCTGTGACCTCATATACGCAAAGCATTTCAACTGTGCCACGACCCTCCGGGAAGTTGCGAGTGACGATTTCAAGATCGACAACAACGTTCCCCATTGCAGTCCGGTTCAAGAGCCTTGCATTCAGGTCTGCTTCCAAGAAGCGGGATTCCGTGCGAGAACGTAGTTCTTCATGTCCGCACGCAAGTCTTTCACCATGCAAAACGTATTGCTCTGCGTCTGGAGCATATGTTGCGAGCCAAGCTTCAATATCCTTGGCGTTGTACGCGTCAAGTTGCTTTTGAATGACTGCGATTGAAGATTTTGTTGTCATTTTTAAACTGCCACTTGGTTGTGTAAGTGATTTCCCAGGCGTACTGCATGCCGGCGGCAAAGTCCATCACGCGCCGCCGTTCAACACCTTCACGGCCTCCAGCGCCCCACCGACCATCTCGCGCAACACGGGCTCGACCCGCTGCGCGAGCGCTGGCATGTAATCGAACGGCGCTTGCTCGCTCATGTAGGTCGACTGGCACATCTCGAGTTGGATGGCGTGCACGCCATCCAGAGGCACCCCGAAATGACGCGTGATATAGCCGCCTTTGAAGCGCCCGTTCGCCACATAGGTGAACGCGCTCGCCGCCGCCGCGCGTTCGGCTGCCGCCTGCACGGTCACGGTCGTCGTGCGCCCGTCCTGCGTGCCGATGTTCAGGTCCGGCAGCTTGTTCTCGAATAGTCGCGGCAACACGCTCGCGATCGAATGCGCTTCCCACAGCAACACGTTCGCGTGCTGCGCGCGCAGGCGCTGCAACTCGGCGCGCAGCGTGTCGTGATACGGCTGCCAGTAGGTCGCGACGCGGCGCTGCCGCGCTGACGCGGCGGGCGCGCGGCCCTCGCGATAGAGCGCCTCGCCGCGAAACGTCTCGGTCGGGCACAGCGACGTCGTGGTCTGTCCCGGATAGAGGCTTTCGTCATTCGGCGGCCGGTTCAGGTCGATGACATAGCGCGACACCTGCGCGCCGAGCATAGTCGCGCCTAGCGATTTCGCGAACGCGTAAAGCCGGTCGAGGTGCCAGTCGGTATCGGAGACGGTCAACGCGATGTCTGTATACGCGTCGCGCAGCGACTCGGGAATATGCGTGCCGAGATGCGGAATCGAGATCAGGAGCGGCGCCGTGCCACGCTCGAGCGTAAAGAGGTCAGCCATGATGCGTTCCGTTCGGTTGGACGGCGCTCACCCATTGGTGAGAGGATGGGTCAGCGCTTTGCAGAACATGATAGCCGAGAGCCACGTCGCTGGCACCTGTCCAGCCAGATCCGGATGCTGTGGATGTGACGGCACGAGACCGATCCCGCGAAATCCTATGGGGATGGGGATCGGTCTCGCAATCCTTGTCGAGAGGAGCAAAAGTGTTCCTCTCGAATGGGGATCAATGGCCGAGGTGCTTGTCGAAGAATTGCGTGATTTCCGCGAATGCCGCTCTGTCCTCGGGCACGCGATCATCCACCTGGTACTGAGCGTGCGACATTCCGTCGAAAACTTCGAGTTGTGCATCGACGCCGGACTGCTGAAGCTTCTGGTGTACACGGACCGTGTTGCTCAGCAGCAAGTCGCGTGTTCCCGTGGTCAGGATAGCCGGCGGAAAGCCATGCATATCTCCGTAGATGGGTGACAGCAGCGGGTCCTTCAGATCATGACCGTGCGCGTAGACAACTGCCGCGGCATGGCAGAACCCATTGGGTGACACCAGGACGTTGTCCACTTTTTCGTTCGTGTAGAACGAGTCGCCAGTCTTCGTCAGGTCGGCCATCGGCGTACCGGGCGCGATCGCGCCCGGCATCTTCAGCCCTTCCTGCTTCGCGCGCAGCATCAGCTCGAGCACCAGCGCGCCGCCGGCCGAGGTCCCGAAAACGCCCACATTCTTTGGGTCGTTCGTCTGGAGCACCGACTTATACACAGTCTCGACGTCGTCGAGCGCGGCGGGGAAATACGCCTCGGGCGGCATGCGGTAGTCAACCGAAATGACCTTGTAGTGTCCAAGACCCGCCATCATGATGGCCTCGCCGGTACCCGACTCGCCAGGGAAAAGTTCATAGCAGCCGCCATGGATATGAACCAGCACCTTATCGCGATGTTCGGGCGGAATATAGTCGGGCGTCACGATATGCACCCTCACGCCGTCGATCGTCGATGCCTGCACGGTCACGTGCAGGCGCTCGCGCATGGCCGGGAGTGTTTGCATGACCTGTGCGGCCTGTGCGTTGGCAGCCGTTCTCCATTGCTCGCCAGTCGTCCACAAGTCATCCCAGGCGGGGTTGAGTGGCGCCGCGATGAGCTTTTGCAATTGGGGGCTGACTTCCGTCGGCACCTGAATGGTCTTGGCGGGCACTTGGCGGGGCGCAAGCGTACTGTCATCGGCAAGCGCCGCGCCGGAAACCGAAGCGAACGCGGCGCACGCCAGCAGGAAGAATTTAGTGAATTTCATCGTGGAATTTCTCCGGTTCTGGCTTAAACGGCCACCTGATAGACCTTGCGGCTGACTTCCGGCGTGACGTCGCCGTGCTCGCCCAATGCGGTCATGCCGTGCTCTGTCAGTTTCGCGATCAGCGTGTCGATGGAACCGCCGTCGATCTGGTAGTCGCGCAGGCGGGTTCCGACCGTCATTCTCTCGAAGAACACGCGGGTTGCCGTGATCGCCGCGTTAATGCGTTCGTCCTCGCTACCCTCGGTAATGTTCCATACGCGCGCGGCATACTGCAGCAACTTCCCGCGCTTTTGCTCCTTGCGAACGGTCAGCATCGCCGGCAGCACGATGGCGAGCGTTTGCGCGTGGTCGAGTCCGTGCAACGCGGTGATCTCGTGGCCCAGCATGTGCGTGGCCCAATCCTGGGGCACGCCCGCGCCGATGAGTCCGTTCAGGGCCAGCGTCGCCGTCCACATCAGGTTTGCGCGCACGCTATAGTTGTGCGGCTCGGCAAGCGCTTGCGGACCAACTTCGGTCAGCGTGACCAGCAGCCCTTCGGCAAAGCGGTCCTGCACCTTTGCATCGACCGGGTAGGTCAGGTATTGCTCGACGATATGGACGAATGCATCGACCACACCGTTGGCGATTTGCCGAGGTGGCAACGAATAGGTCGTGGTCGGGTCGAGCACCGAGAAGAGCGGATAGGTTGCGTCGCTCGTGAAGAACAGCTTGTCGCCCTTCGCGCGGTAGCTGATGACGCTGCCATTGTTCATTTCCGAACCGGTCGCGGGCAGTGTCAGCACGCTGCCGAACGGCACCGCATCGTGCACGGGGGCTTGCTTGGCCAAAATGTCCCACGGCTCGCCGTCAAACTTCATCGCCGCCGCGATGAACTTCGTCCCGTCGATCACCGAGCCGCCGCCCACGGCAAGCAAAAAGTCGATGTTCTTCTCGCGTGCCAGCGCAACGGCTTCCATCAGCGTTTCGTAGGTGGGGTTCGGTTCGATGCCACTGAAGACAAACCATGCACGCTCACCGAGTGCCGCTTGCACTTGCGCGAGCACGCCATTGCGCGTGATGCTGCCGCCGCCGGCGGTGATCAGCACGCGCGCGTTGGGCGGCACATGCGCGTCGAGCGCGGCAATCTGGCCTTCCCCGAAAATGATCTTCGTGGGGTTTTGAAATATGAAGTTCTGCATGAAATACCTTTACTAATTTATATGACCGGTCGTCTTAACTTTGATGAAGAACAAGCCCAGTCAAGACACAAGGAGATCAGGATGACAGCGACGTTAGCGGGGTGGATTTGAAGAACAAATCGAACATCAAGTGTATGCAGGCTTTCAGCGGTTCGATCGAGTCTTCCAGTTTCATTCGCAACAGGCTACCTTCCCACGCGTTCCAGAAGAATTCCGCCAGCGCGTCTGCGGACAGATCCTTGCGCACTGAGCCGTGGTCCTGGCCGCGGCGAAGGTACTCGGCAAAGCCCACCCGCCATTCGTCGACGGTCTGGCGTGCGGTGGTCCGGCAAAGCTCGCTCGACTGCGCGATTTCGCCGGCGAAGTTGCCGAGCAGGCAACCGCAACGGTCCTCGCAAGCCTCGTACTCAGCGACGATCCGCTCATAGATCATGCGCAGCGCCAGCAGCGGGTCGGGTGCATCCGCTTCGTGCGCATACTGCAGCCATTCGATGGCCTGCAAAGCAGCATAGTGCCGCAGGATCGCTGCGCCGAATGCTTCCTTGCTTTCGAAGTAGTTGTAGAACGAACCCTTGGGGACGCCGGCGCGCTCGACAATATCCTTCACGCCGGTGCCGTGAAAGCCCTTTTCGGCAAACAGCGTGACCCCTGCTTCAAGCAGGTTTTCACGAAAGTCTTCGGTACGGCGAGTGCTCATAAACCGAATTATATGACCAGTCGTCTCAAAATGCCAGCGACGAACCTCAGGATCTCGCACAGCGACCGGAATACCAGCGGCGATGAGCCGCCGGCATCCAGGCCGCCGTACGCGTCAAGGGCTGCTTAGCTGTGTGCCGACCAGCGTGCGCCCAGCCCTTCGGTGATCGTAGCTTCGTCGAAACGATATGCCATCAAGGCCGCCAGACCGCGACGACCGTCAATGGATGCGGGCGCGCTGGTGAAACCGTGCTTGGCCAGCAACGCGGCTTCGATCGCATCGGCCGCGGCCTTGCCGATCTCGATGGCAGCCATCGGTTCGCCGGCATTACGTGCCAGTCCAGCCGCCTGGGTCGCGGCGATACCGAGCGCATGCTGCGCCCGCGTTTCGTCGAGTTTCAACAAGCGCGAGACGGCCAGTACCGCACCGATCACGCCGACCGCCGAGGCAGCATTCCAGCGCGCACGGAACTCTTGGCTGTCGACCGCGGCCAGCAAGCGCGCCGCGGCTTCGATACCGATCGCGGCCGCAGCGGCAATCTCGTCCTCGGATGCCGACAGCTTTTCGCCGTAGGCAATCACCGCAGCCAGCACGGGCGTCGAGGTCGATGCCGGCGCCTGGGCTGTCAACGCCGCGCCGACGATCCAGGCACGCAAGCGCGCGTCGTTGGACACATTACCTTGGCTCTGCAGCAATGCGGCAACTTTCTGCTCGGCGTCGCGCGCACCGGCCAGGCTTGCGCGGGCACGCGACACCGCGAGACCGGCTGCGGTCTGTGCTGCGCTATCGGCCAGCGGTGCGGTGGCGAATTTGACCAGCGCTTCGGAAACAGCGGAATGGGCAACGGGGTTATGCATGAGTCGACTCCTTATTCGGGGTGCACAGTGCGAACAGCACATCGAGATTGGGGGCTGTGTCGAGCCCGGCGACCACGGCCGCGAGACGCTCGCTCGTGCCGTTGCCCAGCAGCGGGTCGACCAGCAGCCGCACCTTGTTCATCAGTTCATCATCGGTCAACGGACGCGCCAGGCTACCGCGCGCATGCGCCACGTGATCCTTCACGATGGAGCCGTCCTTCAGGCGGGCTTCGATAAACACTTCGTCGCGATTCACCGTAGCGTCCGGCGCCAGCGTGGTCTTGGCGCGCACCGCCTTGACGTCGTCCTGCACCACGCGTGCGTCTTCGTACTGCGCAATGCCGACCTGGCGGTCACACAGAGCGGCAGCGACGCCGTGGATCGCGCTGAAGCGCGCCTGCAAGCCGTCCTTGGGTTGCGGGTTACCCATCAACTCGGGCACCAGCGGATGGCAACGCAAGGTGATGGCGTCGATCGCGTCCACGTCGGCGATCTGCGTCGACAGTGCGAGGCCGGCGTCGATCGCCGGATGCGCGACGATGCCGCAGGGATAGGGCTTGTAGGTGTTGAACAGCAGTTCCCAGCGCGTGCCCATCTCTTCGTTCATCAGCGCGAAATCGACCTTGGTCGACAGCGAGTGCGAATAGCCGCCCTGCACTTCGAACACGTCGGCCACGGCCGCTTGTCCCTGCTGCGCAAGGCGTGCGGCGGCGATACCGTTGGCCGCGGCCTTGCCGGGGTGATACGGCTTGGTCATGGTACCGAACGCTTCGCGCTGGCCGACGAACATCGACGCGGCGATCGATACTGCATTCGCCAGGCCGGCTTCGTCCAGGCCCAGCAGCAGCGCTGCCGTCACGGCACAACCGATGACGCCACAGGTTCCGGTGATATGCCAGCCACGGTCATAATGTTCCGGCGAAATCGACACGCCGACGCGCAATTGCGCTTCGCAGCCGAGCGCGAACGCGGTCAAGGCCTTTGCGCCGGTCGGCTGGGTCTCGGGCGTGAGCGCAGTCAGCACCGCGAGCACAGAGGCTGCGGGGTGGATCACGGTTGCCAGATGCGTGTCGTCGAAATCGTCCAGGTGGCCGGCAAAGCCGGTGGCCAGTGCCGAGAAGTGGACGTTGACCCGCTCGCTGCGGCCCGGTACCGGGGCAGTTTCGGCCACGCCGAGTTCACTCGCAGCGGCGAGGATGGCGTTCACGCCGGGATGCAGGGACGCGCCGATCGAGGTACCGACCACGTTGATAAAGGAACGCCTGGCTTCCTGGGCAACCTCAGCGGGCAGCGGACGCTGCGCCAGCTGATAGAGGCCTTGCGCAAAGGCGGAGGCGACAGAACTCATAGTGACAACTCCTCAAGACGAACGCCGTTGGTCTTAGGGCCGAATAGCCCGACCATCACGACGATGACAAACATAGCCGACGAAATCAGCACAAATACGGCAGGCACGCCCGACTGCTTAAGCAGTGCCGCCACCCAGAAACCGACGAAGATGGAGCTGAAGCGACTCCAACTGAAGACGAAGCCGACCGCACGAGCGCGGATGCGGGTCGGATACAGTTCGGCCTGATAGCTGTGGAAAATGCCGATCAGCCAGTTGTTGGCGATCGTCACCGCGCCGCCGAACAAGAGAATCAGCACCGGCTCGCGCACGAGGCCGAACATCACGCCGGCAACGGCTACCACGACGGCACAACCAACCAATTGCCACTTGCGCTGGAAGCGCTCGGCACAGGCGATCGCACCGATCGCGCCAAGCGGCGTAGCAAAAGCGATCATCATCGTATAGAGCAACGAGTGCGTGATCGTGATGCCCTTGGAGAACAGCAGCACCGGCACCCAGGCGCCGAAACCGTAGACCCCGAAGGTCTGGCAAAAATTGAACACCGACAGCATGATCGTGCGCTTGAAATAGCGGCCCTGCCACATCTCGATCCAGCGGCCCGGCCCTTCGGTTGCTGCCTCTACATCGGCCGCTTCGACTTGCACGGGCGCCAGCTTGCGACCGGTCTCGGCCTGCACGCGCTGCTCTATCATATCAACGATTGCGCGTGCCTCGGCGATGCGCCCCTTGCTCTCCAGCCAGCGCGGCGACTCCGGCAAGTCCCGGCGCACAAACCAGATCAACACGGCACCCGCCGAACCGATGATCATCACCCAGCGCCAGCCTTCCAGGCCCAATATGGTGTGCGGCACCAACAGATAGGACAACACAGCCACGACCGGCACAGAGGTCAGGATCACCAG
>OUWB010000889.1_pt1 | contig 10359 bp, 4 predicted proteins | sample 1779821 | NCBI WGS metagenome assembly OUWB01 (sample SAMEA3914806, study PRJEB12502) | metagenome | biome: forest; material: soil | place: Canada | collected 2011-08-03 | depth 0.1 m
TTCGACGTCAACGTGTTCGGCGTCATGGCGGTCACACGTGCGCTGCTTCCTCATTTTCGCCAGCACCGCGCTGGCGTCATCGTCAATGTAAGTTCGGGGGCGGGTCTTTTCACCTTGCCGATGCTGTCGGTGTATTGCGCCAGCAAGTTCGCGCTGGAAGGTTTTTCCGAGGCGCTGTCCTACGAACTGGGTGCACTGGGCATCGCGGTGAAACTGGTAATTCCCCATGGTGGTGTGAGCAGTACGCGATTCGGGGAGCGCTCCGGCAAGGAGTACATGGATAACGCGCTGCTTGCCGACTACTCACCTTTTGTGGAACGCACAAACACGGCCTTCGACGGCATGCGCGCGGGGCGCATGATGGGCGCCGACGAAGTGGCGCAGGTCATCCATACCGCTGTTACCGACGGCACCCGTCAGTTGCGCTACCTGGTGGGCGACGATGCGCGCGGCTTCGTCAAGGCACGCCACGAGAAATCCGACCAGGACTACGTCGACTTCATGCGCGGGCATTTCGCCGCGATCGGCTGAAGCACGGCGTTTCCAACACCGCCCTCGGCGCCCGGCCAGTCACTGGCCGGGCGTTTTTGCATGCCATCCTGCCCAGATGCGCCGCAACGAACGGCCCATTACCATCGGCTGGAGGCGGCGACGCGCATCTCGCCACGTTCGACCCGTCTTTTGACGGCAATGGATCCAGGGGGAACACATGTCATCGCAAGTGCTGGATAACGGCAACACGGTCGTGGCAGGTGTCGAGGGCACCGAAAGCACGGTCTACAAGGCCTTGCTGGAGTCGACCAAGGCCATTCCGTGGAAGATCGATTGGGCCACCGCCACGTTTTCCTATATCGGGCCACAGATCGAGGAATTGCTTGGCTGGGAACCGTCGAGCTGGGTGAGCGTGCAGGATTGGGCCGACCGCATGCATCCGGAAGACCGCGAGTGGGCTGTCAATTTCTGCGTGTCGCAGTCAAAGGCCGGCGTGGATCACGAGGCTGACTATCGGGCCCTGCGCAAGGACGGCGAATACGTTTGGATCCGCGACGTGGTGCACGTAGTGCGCGACGATGACGGCGAGGTGGATTCGCTGGTTGGCTTCATGTTCGACATCAGCGAGCGCAAGCGCACCGAGCAGCGCCTGATCGAGTTGCAGCGCGAGCTGGAAGCCTTGTCCTTCAAGGACGGATTGACCGGCATCGCCAATCGACGGCGCTTCGATGCGGTGCTGGAGGAGGAGTGGGGCAACTCACGGCGCAGCCACCAGCCGTTATCGCTGGTGATGCTCGATATCGATTACTTCAAGCAATACAACGACCACTACGGCCATCTGCAGGGCGACTACTGCCTGAAGCTGGTTGCCAAGGTGTTGAGTGGCGCCGTGCGTCGCACCCACGATTTCCTCGCCCGTTTCGGTGGCGAAGAGTTTGTGCTGGTGCTGCCGGAAACCGACGCGGTGGCAGCACTTGGCGTGGCCGAGCGTTGTCGCGAGCTGATCGCACGCGAATGGATTCCGCATGAGCGGTCCATGGCCGGCATGGCGCTCACCGTCAGCATCGGTGTCGGTACCGTGGTGCCGGGGCCTGCCGATCAGGCGGAGTCTTTCATTGAACTGGTGGACCGCCGGCTTTACCAGGCCAAGCAGCGCGGCAGGAATACTGTCGTCGCTAATGACTGAGGTTTTGCACGATAGTCACCAAGAAAAAGCCCCGGCTTATGGCCGGGGCTTTTTTTCTTGCTGCGTTCGGATCAGGAGCCGCGGTGCGGGTCTGAGTCGAACGATTGCATACCGTTCTGCGGAGGCGTACCACCGGACGGCGGCGTACCGTTAGACGGAGGCGTGCCACCGGAGTGGTTATCACCCGCAGGGGGTGCACCATGGGAGCCGCGAATCGTATGCGATGCCTCGTCCAGCTTGTCACCGAGCAGGCGGCGCACTACCACGTAGAACACCGGGATCAGCAGCAGACCCAGGAAGGTGGCGAACAGCATGCCGCCGATCACGCCAGTACCGATGGCGTGGCGGGCGTTGGCGCCGGCACCCGAGGAGATGAACAGCGGGAACACGCCCAGGATGAACGCCATCGAGGTCATCAAGATCGGGCGAAGTCGCAGGCGAGCCGCTTGGATCACGCCCTCGCGCAGTGTCTTGCCTTCCTGTTGCTGCTCCACCGCGAATTCCACGATCAGAATCGCGTTCTTCGCGGCCAGGCCGATCACCGTAATCATGCCGATCTTGAAGAAGATGTCGTTGGACAGGCCGCGCAGCATCGTGAACACGATCACGCCCAGCACGCCCAGCGGCACCACCAGCAACACCGACACCGGAATCGACCAGCTCTCGTACAGCGCCGCAAGGCACAGGAATACGATGAAGATGGATAGCACCAACAACAGCGTGGCCGAGTTGCCCGCCAGGATTTCCTGGTAGGACTGGCCCGTCCAGTCAAAGCCGAAGCCTCTGGGCAGGTTGTCGTTGATGATGCCTTCCAGCACACCCATGGCCTGGCCGGTGGAATATCCCGGCCCCTCGTTACCCACGATTTCCACGGCGGAATAGCCGTTGTAGCGGGTCAGTGCCGGTGCGGCCAATTCCCACTTCGTGTTCACCACACTCGCCAACGGGATCATGTTGTTGACGGTGGGCGAACTGCTGGCCGTGGCCAGGGTGCTTGGCGTGTAGATGTGCTGCAGCGCCTCCGGCCCCATGCGATAGGGTGCATCAGCCTGCACCATCACACGCTTCACGCGGCCGCCATAGGAGAAGTCGTTGACATACACCGGGGCCAGCGTGAGCTGGATCGCGTTGTAAATGTCGCTGACGGACAGGCCCATGGACTGCGCCTGTTGGCGATCCACGTTCAGATCCAGCTGCGGGGCGCTCTCCAGCGTGTTCGGGCGAACGCCGACCAGAGCGGGGCTCTGTGCGGCCTTGCCGAGCAGCACGTTGCGCGCCTGGGTCAATTCATCACGCGACTGGCCGGCACGTGCCTGCAGGAACATGTCGATGCCGCCGAACTGGCTGAGGCCGCGGATGGTGGGCAGGTTGACCACGAAGATCTGCGCATCGCGGATGCCATGCAGCTTCATGTTGGCCTGCTTGATGAAATCCGTCGCGGTGATGGCAGGATCAACCTTGGGCGCCTTGCCGGCCTTGACCTTTTCGTCATAGGCGGCCTTCGCTTCCTTCTGCTTGTCGCTGAAGTTACGTTCGCCCCAGGGCTTGAGCCGGATGAAGTTCATGCCGGTGTTTTCACCGGTGCCCACGAAGCTGAAGCCGGAAATCTGGAACACACCGTCGACGGCTGCATCTTTCAACAGCACGGAGCGGATTTCCTCGTTCACATGCTCCGTACGCTGCAAGCTCGCACCCGGCGGCAGGGTCACGATGGCCAGTGCGTAGCCCTGGTCTTCGTCAGGCACGAAGCTAGTCGGCACGCGAGTGAACAGGAAACCGGCCAGCACCAACAGCAATACGAACATGATCATCCAACGCGGCGCATGCTTCACCGCGCTGCCGATATGGCCGGTGTAGGTATGCGTCACCCAGTCGAATCCATCGTTGAACTTGCGATAGATGATGTTTTTCTTCTGTGTATGCGTGGGCTGCAAGATGGTGGCGCACAGTGCCGGTGTGAACGACAGGGCAAGGAACGCGGAGAAGCCCATCGACACGGCAATGGTCAATGCGAACTGCTTGTAGATCACGCCCGAAGCGCCCGGCTGCAGGGCAGACGGCACGAACACCGCGGCAAGTACCACGGTGATCGCCACCACCGCGCCGGTAATCTGGCCCATCGCCTTGCGCGTTGCTTCCTTGGGCGAGAGATGTTCCTCGGTCATGATGCGTTCGACGTTCTCGATCACCACGATCGCGTCGTCCACCACGATACCGATGGCCAGCACCATGCCGAACAGGGTCAGCTGGTTGATGGTGAAGCCCAGCGGCAACAGGCCCAGGAAGGTGCCCAATAGCGCGACCGGAATCACCAGCGTCGGGATGATCGTGGCGCGGAAGTTCTGCAGGAACAGCAGCATCACCAGGAACACCAGGATGATCGCCTCGACCAGCGTATGAACCACTTCCTCGATCGAGATCTTCACGAAGGTGGTGGTGTCGTACGGGGCGAACCAGGTCACGCCTTGGGGGAAGCTCTTGGCCAGCTCTTCCATCTTGGAGCGCACGGCAGTCGCCACGTCCAGCGCGTTGGCGCCGGGCAACAGCTGCACACCGAACGAGCCGGTCGGGCGGTCATTCCACGTGGCGGCGAAGCCATACGATTGCGGGCCGAAATCGATACGGGCCACATCGCTGAGCTTCACCACGGTGCCGTCAGGATTGGCACGCAGAATGATGTTGTTGAACTCTTCAGGCGTGGAGAAACGTCCTTCCGCCGATACCGTCACGCTGAAACCCTGGCCCTTGGGGGCAGGGTCCGAACCCAGCGAGCCGGCGGCAAACTGCACGTTCTGGGCGCTAAGCGCACTGAACACGTCGGTTGCAGACAGGCTGTAGCCCTGGAGCTTGTCCGGGTTCAGCCAGATGCGCATGCCGTATTCGGAACCGAGCTGGCGGGTAGCGCCCACGCCTGGAATACGGCCGATCTGGTCAAGCACCTGCGAGGACACGATGTCGGTGAGCTTGTCACCATCGATACTCGCGTTGTCCGACGTCAGTGCCACGAACATAAGGAAGTCGGGGTTGCTCTTGGCCACCACGACGCCCTGCTGGTTCACTTCGGTGGGCAGGCGTGGCGTCGCCAGCGATACCTTGTTCTGCACCTGCACCTGGGCGATGTCCGGATCGGTGCCGGTTTCGAAGGTGAGCGTGATCGTGGCTGAGCCACTGGAGCTGGACGACGAGCTGAAGTACAGCAAGTGGTCGACACCCGTGAGCTGCTGCTCGATCACCTGGGTGACGGTCTTTTCAGTGGTATCCGCGCTGGCGCCGGGGTAGGTCGCGGTGACCGTGACCTGAGGCGGAGCGATGTTCGGATACGACTCGATACCCATGTTTAGCACCGAGATGGTGCCGCACAAGGTGATCAGGATCGCCACCACCCACGCAAAAATTGGGCGGTCAATAAAGAAACTGGGCATGGTCTACTCCCTTACTGCCCGTTGGCCGGTTTGCTGCCACCCTGGGTTGCACCCGGCTTGGCGGCGCCCTGAGCGCTCTGGTCGGGCTGCCACGGCGTAGCCTTGGCCGGCGCGCCTTCCTTGACTCGCTGCAGGCCGGAGACGACCACCTGGTCGCCTGCCTGCAACCCGCTGGTCACGATCCAGTTGGAACCGCTGGTGTCGTCGGCCGTGACGTTCTTGCGTACGACCTTGCCGTCGGCGCCCACCACCATGGTGAAGGCACCGGCGGTATCGCGTTGCAGTCCTGGCTGCGGTACCAGGAACACGTTGTGCCGCTCGCCCAGGTTGGCATTGATGGTGACGTACTGGCCCGGCAGCAAGATACGCTCGGGATTGGGCAGCTTGGCGCGCAGGTTCACCGCGCCGGTGGACGGATTGACCGTAGTGTCGGAGAAGTCCAGCGTGCCCTGCTGACCGTACACGCTGCCGTCGGGCAGGGTCACCGCCACGGTGGCCTGGTTCTGCTCGCGCAGGGTGACGTTGCCGGTCGTCTGGGCGCGGCGCAGCCGGTCCAGGTCAGCCACGCTGACGGTGAAGTTCACATAGAGCGGGTCGAGCTGATCGACCGTGGTGAGCAGCGTCGAGCTGGCGCCCGTGTCAGCCGTGCCGTTGCCGACGATGGCACCTTCAGTGAGCTGTTGCTGGCCGGCGCGGCCGTCGATCGGGGAAACCACGTTGGTGTAGCTGAGGTTGACGCGCGCGGTTTCCACATCGGCTTCAGCCTGCTTGATGGCGGCCGCGGCGCTGCGCTCGGTAGCTTCGTCGGCGTCCAGCTGGGCCTTGGAGACATAACCCTTCGGCACCAGGGCGCGATCGCGCTCGGCCACGACGTGAGCATTGGTGTAGGTGGCCTGGGCGGACGCCAGCACTGCCAGATTGGCATTCAGCGCAGCCTTGTACGGCGCCGGGTCGATCTGGAACATCAGTTGACCTTGCTTGACGTCGCTACCTTCGGTGTAGACGCGCTTGAGTATCAGGCCGGACACGCGAGCGCGCACATCAGCGCTGCGGAATGGGGAAAGGCGGCCGACCAGGCTCTTGTGCAGTGGCTCGGTCTGCGGCTGCACTTTGACCACGCCGACTTCCGGCGGCGGTTGCTGCTGCGGTCCTTGATCCTTGCCTTTGCCACAGGCGGCCAGTGAGAGCAGGCCAAGGCACAGCAGGGGCGTGCGCAGTGACGAGGACTTCATGTGGGCTCCATTCTTTTTAATGTGGTCGGGGGATGCTGCGCGCCATCGCCACTCCGGGCGTCGGCAAAATCGGGGCCTGCATCAAGCACACGACCGCCCCGCGTGCCATGGCCCCGGGTGAGGGCTGGGGCGAAGGCGGGGTGAGTCTGTCGTGGCTCGTGAAAAGCGTACGAGCGTGGACTATACCGTACAGTTTAAAATTTGTAGAGCCATTGACGCGCCCCCTCAAATCGTTATCCACAGCCTCCGCGAGGGGACTGCATGGCGGGGCGCTCTTCGGCAACGGCTATCCCCCGTGTCAGGTCCAGGACTACCAATTTTGTCTTAAAGCCGTGAAGGAACGGTGTCGACGATCGCAATGGACGTGCGCGAGATTTGGGTCAGCTTGCCAGCAGGCGGCGGGAACGGTCGTGTGCCGATGGTCCGGTTGCTTGACCGGCGCCTGTTGATGGCAAGAACTTGTCGAGCAAGCCATGGACCGCTACGAGCAGGCCGATAAACCCCCTTGCTGCGACGCAGCGGTGCGCGCCTCACGGGATCGACATACGCACTGGTATTGCAGTCACGCGCCTGTCGCATGCACGCGGGAGTATGGCCGGCAACTCACGAGCGCGATGGGTTTTTCTTGTTTTCAGATGGACGACGTCCCGCGCGTTGAGCACGCCTTCGCACATGCGTTGCTGATGGCCCGGTGCTTTGCTGCATGGGCGTCATGACCTGCCGCCAGCTGAAGTGGTCTGGTCGCAACGGTGGATAAGGCATGACGCGAGGCGTATTCTTTTAGGGCTTTTTTTGCCTCATTCCGTCTCCCCAAAACAGTAGATGCCATGAACGCGATTCGTGCGGCTAGCAACAGCTCCTTCCCCACTGTTGTTTTCGAAGAACTGAAGCAAAGCGGATTTCCTACCGAGCGCCTTGATGAGGCGCAATTTTTTATCAGCGTTTTCTTTGAGCGCATTGCAGCCGGCGACCTGGAACTGCACACCGCGGCCGAATGGGCCGCGCTGGTCGCCGACCTGTTGGAGTTCATGAAGCGGCGACAACCGGGTCGTGCCTCGGTGCGCGTGCTTAACCCGGCCACGGGTCATGCCGGTCGCAGCTACATCCAGGTCATTACCGACGACATGCCGTTCCTGGTCGATACGGTGACCATGGTCGCGTCGGCGCACCTGCAGATACATGCGGTGATCCATCCGGTGCTGGACGTCACGCGTGACGCTTCGGGCAAGTTGCTCAAGATCGGCGCCGAAAACGCCGCGCCCGAATCGGTGATGCACTTCGAGGTGGACCGCGTGGCAGGCGAGGCCGAGCAGGCCCAGCTCAAGGCCCAGCTCGAAGGCGCGCTGGAAGATGTGCGCGTTGCCGTCACCGACTGGCCGAAGATGCGTGAAAAAGCGCTGGCCATCGCCGCCGACCTGCCGTCGCGCCAGCTGCCGCTCGATGCGGCCGGGGTGAAGGAAGCATCGGCCTTCCTGCACTGGCTCGCGGACGACAACTTTACTTTCCTTGGTTACCGCGAATACGAAGTGACCGAGACCGATGGCGAAGACGTGCTGCGTGCGGTCGAGCCTTCGGGCATGGGTATCCTGCACAAGAGCGAGCGCTCGCTGGCGCCGCGTTCGCTGCGCACGTTGGTGGCAAGCGATCTGCCGCAGTCCGGTTCCACCGACGCCATCATCCTGACCAAGACGAACGCGCGCTCGCATGCGCATCGTCAGGGCTACATGGATTACATCGGCGTGCTCAAGTTTGACGCCAATGGCAAGCCGACGGCCGAACAGCGCTTCCTGGGACTGTTCACCTCCAGCGCCTACATGTCGCGTCCGCAGAACGTGCCGCTGGTGCGCCAGAAGTTCGAGTACGTGATGGATCGCTCGGGTCTGAAGCGTGATTCGCATTCGGGCAAGGCGTTGCGCCACATTCTGGAAATCCTGCCGCGCGACGAGTTGTTCCAGGCCAGCGAGGATGAGCTGTACACCATCTCGATGGGCATCCTTGAACTGCGCCAGCGTGCCCGCACGCGGCTGTTTGTTCGTCGCGATCGCTACGGCCGCTTCATCACCTGCACGGTGTTCGTGCCGCGCGACCGCTTCAACACCTCGGTGCGCGAGCGGATCGAAGCGCTGCTGCGCGATGCCATGCGCGGGGAGCACCTCGACTCCTCGGTGCTGATGGGCGAGGCGGCACTGGTCCGACTGCACGTGGTGGTGCGTCCGAAGATCGGCGACCAAGTGTCCTACGACGTGGCCGAACTCGAGAAGGGCGTGACCGCCATCGTGCGCAACTGGCAGGACGACCTGCGCGATGCGTTGGTGGCCAAGCTGGGCGACCACGACGGTGTAGTGCTGTCCAATCGCTATGCCAAGGCCATGCCCGCTGGCTACGTGGAAGACGTAGCGCCGACAGCTGCCGCCGAAGACGTGCGCCAGCTCTCGCTGCTGAAGGGCGGCGATGACGTGCGCATGTCGTTCTATCACCCGGCCGCGCGCCCTGAGGAACTTCGCTTCAAGATCTACCGCAGCGGCGGCGACATTGCGCTCTCCGAAGTGCTGCCGCAGCTGGAGAACCTGGGTCTGCGCGTGCTGACCGAGCATCTCTACGACGTGAATGTCGACGGCTCGACGCTCTACATCCAGGACTTCGAGGTGCAGACCGCCGGCAGCCTGGCTTTCAGCGTGGAGCAGGTGGGTACCCTGTTTGAAGATGCGTTCGAGCAGATCTTCCGCGGCAATGCCGAGAACGACGGCTTCAACCGGCTCGTGCTCGGTGCCAAGCTGAGCTGGCGCCAGGTGGCGATGCTGCGTGGCTACTGCAAGTACCTGTTGCAGACCGGCGTGGCCTTCTCGCAGAGCTACATGGAAGACGCGTTCAATCGCTATCCGGCCATCGCCGGCTTGCTGGTGGAGCTGTTCCTGGCCAAGTTCGATCCGCGCCGCGAGCAACTGTCGGCTGATGAGCTGAAGCAGGCCGGGGTCGCGCTGTCCGCTGAAATGAAGACGCTGATTCCCGAATCGGTGCGTACCGCGCATCCGGGCGTCATCGACGGTCTGATCGGAGCGCTCTCGAAGCCGCGCGACGAGCAGATCGCTGTGGTGGAAGAGGCCATCGGCACGCTGCTGGAAACCGTCTCCAGCCTGGACGATGACCGCATCCTGCGCAGCTTCATGTCGCTGATCCGTTCGACCCTACGCACCAGCTTCTTCCAGCAGTGGCAGGGCATGTACCGCAGCTACATCAGCTACAAGTTCGACTCGCATCGCGTGCCCGAGCTGCCCAAGCCGGTGCCGTATCGCGAGATCTTCGTCAGCGCGCCGCGCGTGGAAGGCATCCACCTGCGCTTTGGTTCGGTGGCACGTGGCGGCCTGCGTTGGTCCGATCGCCGCGAAGACTTCCGTACCGAGGTGCTGGGCCTGGTGAAGGCGCAGATGGTGAAGAACACCGTCATCGTGCCGGTGGGTTCCAAGGGCGGTTTCTTCGTCAAGCGTCCGCCGGTGAATGGTGACCGCGACGCGCAGCTGGCCGAGGGCATCGCCTGCTACCGCATGTTCATCAGCGGCCTGCTCGACATCACCGACAATCTGGTGGAAGGCAAGGTCGTGGCTCCGCACGACGTGGTGCGCCACGACGCGGATGATCCGTACCTGGTGGTGGCAGCCGACAAGGGCACGGCCACGTTCTCCGATATCGCCAATGCGATCTCGATCGAGCACGGTTTCTGGCTGGGCGACGCGTTCGCGTCGGGTGGCTCCAACGGTTACGACCACAAGGGCATGGGCATTACCGCCAAGGGCGCATGGGAGTCGGTCAAGCGCCACTTCCGCGCCATGGGCCGTGACAGCCAGACGCAGGACTTCACCTGCGTCGGTATCGGCGACATGTCGGGCGACGTGTTCGGCAACGGCATGCTGCTGTCGCGTCATATCCGCCTGCTGGTCGCGTTCGATCATCGTCATATTTTCTTCGACCCGAACCCGGATACCGCGCGTTCGTTCGCCGAGCGCGAGCGCATGTTCAAGCTGCCGCGTTC
>OUWB010001789.1_pt1 | contig 10344 bp, 9 predicted proteins | sample 1779821 | NCBI WGS metagenome assembly OUWB01 (sample SAMEA3914806, study PRJEB12502) | metagenome | biome: forest; material: soil | place: Canada | collected 2011-08-03 | depth 0.1 m
ATAAACATCAAAATTCCAATCAAGAGCACCCAACCCTTGGTACCGCGCAAAGCGTTTACCATTTCTTCAGTAATCGCGCCCAGTTTTGCATTGGGAGCAGCCATATCTGACTGCGGTGCCGTATATACGTCCGTCATGTGTGCCTCTCATTGAGTTAAATTTCTTATTTCCCCTACGGGTAGCGCCGGCTTGGTCCCGTTCCCTGTTGCGATCATTCGCAATAATTCGGCATTGTTGCTACGTTATCATCTTGTCCGTTATTGGGCAACGGGCCGAATCGGGAGTGCCGCACAGCAGCAAACGCGGAAGCGATGAGCAGAGCCGCAAAGAGTCCATGTCGTTGCCGCACCTCGCCACGGCGGCTTGACCGCGAATCACACTTTGCGATTTCTCATGCGCTGCGATAATATGCAACGCCATCGACTTCTCACCCGGGATCGTCATGACCAGTGCCGTCGCCCGCCAAATGCTCTCCTACCCGCAGGATAAAACTGCTGTGCCTGCATCTTCGATCACGACGGCGCTTTCGTCCGGGACGAATATGGCGATGAGGTCGAAGTCTGGAACAAGATCGCCGCCGCACGGGGATTCCAAGCCGTCGATGTGGCGCATGATGATGACGATGCCCACCTGATCCAGGGCGAACGCCGCCTGAAAGTTCCACTGCTCAACAAACGCGGCGACAACACCATCGGTACTGCTGAACTACGGAAATATAATACAAGGGCGGATGAGCGAAGCGTTATCCGCCGCATGTGATGTACGAGAGCTTCATCCGGTGGAAGGCGCCTTCGGCTTTTCCGCCCTTGTGCTAAGAATTCCCCGTCGCCGTTTGCTACCGTCGATGATAGAAGACTCAAGCCTCGGGCTTATGGCAAACCGCTTCGATATTGTGCCCATCCGGATCGATCACGAATGCCCCATAGTAGTTGGCATGGTAGCGCGGGCGCAGGCCGGGCGCGCCGTTGTCCTTGCCGCCTGCCTCCAGCGCCGCACGATAGAAGGCATCGACCTCTTGACGATTCTGCGCCTCGAACGCAATGTGAAGATGCGCGGGCTTTTCCGTGGTCTGGAACAGGATGAACGAGACCGTGTTCCTGGCGCTGACGAACTCGATACCGTAGGTCGGCTCGCCCTCCGCGCCGGGGGTGATGCCGAGCGCTCCCAGTGCATTGCGATAAAACGCCTTGCTTGCGGCAAAGTCGCTGACGCCGATTTTTACGTGGTCAAACATGAATTCTCCTGAATGTGCGCAAGCGCTATTTTTTCACAATCTCCACCCGCCGATTCTGCGAACGGCCAAGCGCGGTATCGTTGCTGACCACCGGACGGCTGGAGCCTAGCCCCACCGTGGCAAGCCGCTTCGCATCGATGCCGCCGGCAACCAGATAGGCCTTGACTGCGGCGGCGCGCTTTTCCGACAGGGATTGGTTATGCGGCTCGGTGCCGGTATTGTCGGTATGGCCTTCGATCGAGAAATTCCAGCCGGCCTGGGATTTCGCCGCAGCCAACAACAGGTCGAGCGTCGTCCTGGATTCATCCTTGAGATGATCCGAATCGGTGTCGAACTCAATGCCGTACAACCGTGCGCGGCCTTCCGTCTTGAGCTGCTGCAGGACCTGGTTGCCGCCGCTGGGCTTCCAGTTCGGGCAAGAGCCGATATTCTTCGATTTGAACTCGCCATTCCATACCATGCCCATGCCGTTCACGTCGCCCTCGTGCCAGAAGTGACCCCGGAAGGACTTGCCGTCGTCGCGGAAAATCAGGATTGCCGGGCCGCTCCAGCGCTTTCCTTGTCCTTCCACGGAACTCCAGGTGAAGCGCAGCACCCGGCCTTCAAAACCGCCGTTTTCCACGAGGCCCTCGGCCGTTTCGTAGCAATCCCCGACCGACACGCCGTTTTGCTGGAGATGAAGGTCTTGGTAACTCGACGTATAAGTGCCCGAATAGTCGTGCATGACATGCTTGACCAGCGGCTTGCCCCAGGCTTTGAAATTCATGATTTCCATGAACTGGCTGTCGCCGTAATTATTGAATACCGTCAGCCTCACGTAGCGCCCTTGCGCCGGCTTGCTGAGCGGGAATTTTTGCCCGTCCTTGGCCGGTGCCAGCGAGAGCTTGACGATCTGGACGAAGCCGTCGTCCTGCCGGTCCGAGATTTCCACCGTTACATCGCGGGCGCTACGCTCGCGCGAATACGCTTGCGCCGTATCGAATTCCAGGCGCGTGATTTCGCTCTTGTCGGTCATGTCGATGACGATAGCCTTGGGACTCAGGTCGCCGCGCTTGTTGGCCCAGCCGGTGTCGGCTAATTCATCGAGCAGTGCATCGGCAGACCATTGTCCGGTGTCGCCGCCTTCCGACGGCGGCACCTGCACCACGATCGCCCCGGCGCCCCATGACAAGAGATTGATCTCGTCGTTGCTGTCGGCACGCGCCACCGGCGCCACCAGGAAAGAAAAACAGGCACAAGACAAGGCAAGCAGCGCCGCCCTTGCGCGATATCCGCATTGGTTCATCCTGCCTCCCAAAACCGCTTGTTTTTAGAGGAACACCGTGTATGTGGCCGCTTCGCAATGCACTACCGGGTGGCGGCCGTAGGCCACTGGCCGGTGCCGTCAAATCAATATCATCCAGGCAGCTCCCCGAACCAGTCAACAAGGAGCAAACCGCTCTTCCCACCCGCCCCTCTCCGCCCGTTGGAATTCATTGGAGCAGCCGGCATCGGGCGGCGTGAGCGTTTTATGAATGGATTTCCCTGCTTGGTTGATGTGGCGCCGGCCTTGTCTTCTCATGCATAGCGCCTACATCCGCGATACCGCACCCGCCGCGCTCCTGCGCGTGATGCCGGTTTCGCTGCCGATCCAGTTCCAGATCAGCGCCGTGCCGTCGCGCTCGCCGCAGCGGTCGATGGCGATCTGCTGGCGGTCGGGGCCGAACACCTCGACGTGGGGCGAGCCGCACAGGTAATAGCTCTTCATCTTCGCGTTCAACTGGTCGATCTGGCTTTGCACTTCCTCGCGCGAACCGCCGTGCACATCCATGTTGATGCGGCCCGGATGATGCACGCGAATCAGGGCCACATCTTGCCTCTTTTCGCGGAACGGGCCGAACGCCGCTTCCAGCTCGCGGCAATAGGCGCACTCGTCGAGATAGACTTCGACCACGGTATAGTGCCCGTCGCCGGCCAGCGCGCGAAGCGGCGTATTGCTGTCGAACAGCTCCATGAATTCGCGCTGTTCGACGCGGCCCGCATGGCCCGCCGGCGCCAGCGTCACCGTCTCGAACGCGCCGCCGTGCGACAGGCGGTGCGCGCGATACCCGTAAGCCGCACCGGCCAATGCGATCAGGAGCAGAATGACTTTGACTACGGCAGCGCCGCGCCGCTGCGGCGCCGGCTCGGCCACCGTGCGCCGGACGGCGTTGCGCTCGGCGGATTCGTCGTAGCGGGCAAAGATCAGGCCGCAGGCCGGGCACACGCCGGGATCGCCCAGTTCGGTATCCTGGCGCACATGCGAGCATTTGGGGCAGACCCGGTACATGATGCCTCCCGTGGCGATGGCCGCTGCGTGGGGCCAGGCCTTGCGCGCAGGCCGGCTGCTGCAGCGTGAACGGAGAAATGACCGCTTTGATTATGCGCTCGCCCCGCTCCCGAATCAAACCCGGCACGGCACAATGCAGCGTCCGCACCGCGATACCGGACATGGCTAGGTCGCCCGGTGTGAATTTCTCACACCGCGTTCGTGAATTTCCACAAGGCAACTTTTTAGCAGCCGAGGCAATATACGGTAAAGCGCCGAACCAGGTGGCCCGTCGACCCGTATCGAAGAAACGCGGACGCACACCGGCAGGCGCGCTTTACCTTGCAACCGACACGGGGGATACTGTCATGAACACAGCCAACTATTTCACGTCTCTATTCGTTTGCCTGGCGCTGGCCGCCTGTGGCGGCGGCGGCGGAGGAGGCGGTGGCGGCGCAAACAACGGCCAATCCTATCCGACAGACGGCATCAGCGGCACGGTCACCATGAAAGGCCAGCCGCTTGCCGGCGTGACCATCGTCGCCTTCGCCACCAATACCAACTCGGTTTTCGGCACGGCCACAACCGATGCTTCGGGCAATTATTCGTTTTCCGGCATGCTGACCTCATGCACCGGGCAATGCATCGAGGTCTACGACATCCTCGCATTCAAGAACGGCTATGCCTTTAGCGCCGTGATGGCCGACAACCCAAGCGGCAACCGCAGCGCGCTCGTTTATGGCAACGGCTACAACGACACGGTTTTCGGCTGGGGCCTGACCGGCGCGGGCGCGGCCGCCGTGCGCGCCGGCTTCAACGGCTTCTACACCAACGACCTGGGCGGGGCGCCGATCAACTTCAATACCATCGAATTCAATTCGATCACCAACGGCTCCGTGACCACAGGGGCGAATTTCACCGCCTTCGACGGCAGCAATCCGCCGATCGCACTCGCGGCAACAGGCCAGCAGACCAGCTACGCCGCAGGCGACGACGGCGCCTTGCGCGAGGGCGCGGCCTGGCCCGGCCAGCGCTTCGCCGACAATGGCGACGGCACCGTGCAAGACCGCCTGACCGGGCTGGTCTGGCTGAAAAATGCGGGCTGCTTCGCGCCGGCGGTATGGAATACCGCGCTGACCGACATCAATCAACTGGCCAGCGGGCAATGCGGCTTGAGCGACGGCTCGACGGCCGGCACCTGGCGCCTACCCAATCTGCTCGAACTCGACAGCGTGATCGACCTTGCCGCGAGCAACCCGGCACTCTCCGGCCCCTTCAGCAATGTCTCCACCGGCATCTACTGGACCTCAACGCCCTATTGGGGCGGGGACGAAGGCACCAATGCCGCCTGGGCCATCCAGATGAGCGACGGCAGCTATGTCAACGACGGCTTGCGCAACGCCATGGCCAGCTCGGCCAACGGCGTGTGGGCGGTCAAGGGCGCCAGCGGCATGACGGTGACGCTGCCCTCGTCGGGTTCCTACGTGCCTTTCGCGCCCGGCGACGACGCCACGCTCGAAGTCGGCCCCGCGCTGCCCGCGCCGCGCATGATCGACAACGGCAACGGCACGATGACCGACAGCTTGACCGGCCTGGTATGGTTGAAGTCGGCAAGCTGCATCGACGACACCTGGAGCGGCGCGCTGGCCGACGTGGCCAACCTCGCCGGCGGCCAATGCGGCCTGACCGACGGCTCCACGCCCGGCCAATGGCGCATGCCCAACCGGCGCGAAATGCAAAGCCTGCAAGACCGCGGCCAAAACAACACCGCTGACTACTTCGACGAGTTGTACGACAGCGGCTACACCGGCATACCGAACCAGAATCCAAGCTTCGCCGGCATGGCCAACCTGCAGTATTACTGGACCTCAAGCACCGACGCCGCCGACACCACACAGGCATGGACCACCTTCAGCTGCGACTTCGGCGTGTACGCGCAGCCGAAGTCGAACGTCGCTTACTCGCTGGCGGTGCGCAATCCTTGATGACGAAGCTCGGGTTGCCTGCGGCGCAATGGATAACGTCCATTGGATAAAGCCCATTGCCCAACGAGGCGTGCAACCAGATCATGCCCTATTCAGGTTTCCCATCGGGATAGGCGCTGGGCGGAATCGAAAAGCTCGCCAACGCGGACTTCAGATTGGCGGCGGACACCGGCGCAAACGGCGCAACCGCAGGCGCCTGCGGCGCGCTCTTGCCCTTGTTCGGCGCACTCGCAAGCATCGGTTTGCGCGCGTTGGCATTCGCCTCTACAGCAGCGGGTGCCGGTGTCGATAGCGCCGGCGCAGCCTGGCTGCGCTGCAACTGGAAGCGCTTGGCCTCGGGATTGCACGAATTGCCTGCCGCATTGTTCTGTTGGCATTCGGCGGTGCGATAAATGGTGCTGAACGATTGCCTGGCCTTTTGCAGGTAAGTGCCGCTTGAATTGGCTTTCGCATTGGCCAATGCCACCGCCAGCGGCGGCGTACTCTGGGCTTGTGCCGCAGGCTGCACAGCAGGCGGCGCGCCGGCCTGTGCCGTGGCCTGATCGGGGTCGGCAACGCAAGATGCGATGTTCCCGCTCTCGTCTATCTTGTTGTCGTCGCAGATCAGCATGATTTGGATCGGCACCTGCAACAATTCGGCACGGGCCGCGTTGCTATCGAGCCTGGTCGTATCCTGTCCGAGCCGGGCGCACGATTGTCCCACCAGGGCTTGATAAAACGATGCCTTGAAATGCGCTTTCGCACCTTTGCGCTGGGTGTCGCGGGCGTTGACGGCGAAATCCTTGATGCCGTCTCTTGCGCCGGCATAAATCCCGAGGCCGACAATGGTTCCGCTGAAGGCCGCAATGCCCCAGGTCTGCGCCGACGCGGCATCGATCTTGGCCACGGCGTCGCGCGACAACTGCGCCATCACGTTCTCGGTCTGATACGCCGATTCATACGCCAGGTAGTCGATGAAACTCTCCTTGAGCGCCTGCTTCAGGTCCGACGCCACCGGATGCTGCGGATCGCTGTCCTGGTGGCCCAGGCCGATGATGTCGTCCACGATTTCCTTGAGCACGCCGGCCATGGTCTCGAGCTTGTGGAAATCGACTTCCATCTGCTGCGCCACCTTCTGCTGGTCGCCGCCCTTGCCGGCGAGCGCCTGGAGATCGCCTTCGACCGTGCCCACGAAGTTGTTGGCGTCCGTCTCCAGTGTGGCAGCGTCGTCCTGCACGGTCTGGGCAAGATCGTCCAACGAAGTCGCGGTATTGATATAGCACGAAAGCGGACTATTCTTGCACTCGGCCAGTTCGTCTTTCTTCCAGACGGAAAACTGGCCTTCGACGTCCGCGCGAATGTTGCCGACATCGACCTTGAGCGTGGCGATTGCGGTCTTGACGTTGGCCACCGTGGCTTGATCGTCGGCCTTGAGCTTGGCGAATTGCGACTTCAGATCGTCCAGGGTCTGCTGTATGTTGGTCTTGTCGGGCGCGTCTGCTGGATCGGTCGACAGCCCGAAGTCCGCTTCGATGTTGGTTTTAAAGCCGTTCAAGATCGCCGTCGGCGAAGACAGACTCTTGACGTCGTCGCGCGAGCAAATCGTGGTCACGTTTTTGGCAACGTCACTGGATTTCTTGATGTCGTCCTGTATCGTCGTGCACCCGGTCAACAGCAGGATACCGGCAACGATAGGAATGCGAGAGTAACCCATAGCGTCTTCCCCCTAATTGCAAACTCTCACGCCATGAGAAATTTACAGTTACTTGATTTTTAACAGCTTTTCCAATCATTGATGAAAAAGCATTGCCAACACAACCTGTCAGAGTTGACAGGTAGATTGGAAAAATCATCGTGCGAGGTTCGTCCACGCCCGGGTTACCAATGGCAAGGTTCACCAAGCCCCTCAAGCAAAGGCAGGGGCGGCACGTGTGTCGGCCACGGCAGCGAGGGTCTGGCGGATCCCCTCGGCATAGGGTGTCTTGCGGATCGGGCCGATCAGACTTTGCAGCGCCGTATCGTCCATGATCAAGGGATCGGTCTGCAGATAATGCATCTCGGCCAGTTCGCGCATCATGGGATTGAACAAGCCGATCAGACGCAGCATCGTCTTGCCCACCACGCGCCGCTTCAGCTTCGCCCCGCTCTGGCGCTCCATCTCCGCCACCAGTTCGCGCTGCGACGTGACGCCCGCGCCGGCGCAGTGCCAGAATTTGCCGAACGCAGCCGGCGTATCGATCAGCTTCGCCACGACCGGCCCCACATCCGGCACGAAGACGAATTCATGCGGCCGCTCCAGCGGTCCGATCATGTCCGCCGTGCCGCCTCGCACGGCCGCCGTCGCCGCGCCGTGCAGCAGGCTGGCTTCTACACCGGGGCCATAGAAGTCCGGCAGGCGCAGCACCGTCGCGCGGATGCGGCCATCGGCATGCGCTTGCATCAGCAAGTCTTCCTGCGCCTTGCGCATCTGCCCCTTGAAGGTGTGCGGCGCGCGCGGATGATCTTCGCGCACCGTCGGCGATTGCGCCCTGCCGTAGGGATATACGGTGCCGATCAAAAGGATATTCCTGACCCCGGCGGCAACCGCGCCATCCAGAGTCTTTTGCATCAGCTCGGGATGCAGCTCGAACTGCCAGTAGTTCACGCCGACCAGGTAGATCAGCGTCTCGATACCCGCCGCTGCGGCCTGCACCGAAGCCGGCGAATCGGGATTCCAGGTGACGATTTCGGCAAGCGGGTCGGCACCGAATGCCTTCCTCAAGCTCGCTTCGCTGCGGCCGACGACGCGATAGGGCTGCCCCTTGACACGCAACGCGGCGGCAATGCTTTGGCCGATGGCGCCGGCGGCACCGAACAGAGCGATTTTTGACATGACGATTCTCCTTGGGTTGGAATTACAGCGAACGGTGAAATACGGCAGCGACATGCGATGACACACGCGACAAGGCTGATTGCAGATAAGCATCGAACAGCGGCCGGATCGGCAAACGCAGCCAGCCTTCCAGCGCAACCAGGGCCAGGCCGAACATCGCCACGCCGAGTCGCGCCATGCCGGCGGCCAGATCGCGCTGGGCGGGACAGAACAAGGTTTGGGCGATCGTCGCAGTGGTGTTCATGAAAGGCTCCTCGATGTCGATTGGTTTTTGCTGTCGGTGATGGCAGTATGCAAAATTGACGGGTAAAAGAAAATTGCTTAAACTCGTGTTACAGCTATAAATAAATGCATACCATGACCGACACCGAACCGAGCTGGGAGTGGTACCGCACCTTCTTGAACGTGCTGGAGACCGGCTCGCTGTCGGCCGCCGGGCGCGCCATGGGCCTGACCCAGCCGACCGTGGGGCGCCACATCGACTGCCTCGAGACCGCGCTGGGGCTGAGACTCTTCACCCGCTCGTTCGACGGCTTCGCGCCCACCGATGCCGCCCTGGAACTGCAGCCCTACGCCGCCGGCGTGGCCGCCACCGCCGCCGCGCTGCGCCGCGTGGCCAGCAGCCACGGCAGCGGCGTGCGCGGCACGGTGCGCCTGACGGCCAGCGAAATCATCAGCGTCGAAGTCCTGCCGCCGATACTCGCCGCGCTACGCAACGAGCACCCGCTCTTGACCATCGAACTGGTGATGTCGAACCGGCCCGACGATCTGCTGCACCGCGAAGCCGACATCGCCGTGCGCATGTTCCGCCCGGAGCAGGATGCGCTGGTGGCCAAGCGCGTCGGCGGCATCGACATCGGGCTGCACGCGCACAAGCGCTACCTGAGCGCGCACGGCACGCCGAAATCGATCGCCGACCTGCCCGCGCACACGCTCATCGGATTCGACCGCGAGAACGCCTTCATCCGCCGCCTGCTGACGCAATACCCCTGGCTCTCGCGCGCGTCGCTGGCATTTCGCGCCAACAGCGACCTGGCGCAGCTGGCAGCCATCCGCGCCGGCTTCGGCATCGGCATATGCCAATCGGCGCTGGCAGCGAAAGACAAGTCGCTGGTACGCCTGCTGCCCGATGCCTTCTCGCTCACCATGGATACCTGGGTCGCCATGCACGAGGATCTGCGCCAAAGCGCGCGCTGCGCGGCAACCTTCGCGGCGCTGGTTGCGGGGTTGGGGGCTTACATACGAAGCGACAAAGCGTAATTGGTAGAATCGGCAGCATCTACGGCCCTTCCTTCATTCTCTTAATCCGTCATCCCCGTGAAAACGGGGATCCACATTAAGACCTGTGGCGGTGGCACTGTAGGGCCCGTGGGGCGGCCATCCGATTCGCGGAGACGACGGATTTCTCGAAACTTGGGGCAAATCTCACCTGCGCGACACTTCACTGAACGGCTCCAATGCGCCCGTGCCTGATTTCTTCTTTGCCAAGATTCCAAAGAAATCAAAGAAATAACTAGGTACTTTGCAAGTATTCGTGTATCGTTCGTACCTAGCACTTGTATCAAGCCGTACAGTCATTGCTGGTTTCCTTCCCGTCTTGCTCGTTATTGGGCAGTCCTGTTTGAATTCCCTTCAGTTACGTTCCCCTTGATGTTGGGTGCCATCCGGGCTTTGCCCCATTACGTTAATTGAAAAAGGAAATATCATGAGCGATCAAACCGGCACTGTAAAATGGTTCAACGATTCCAAGGGTTTTGGATTTATCACGCCTGACGGCGGTGGCGCTGACCTGTTCGCGCACTTTCAAGACATCCAAGGTGCAGGCTTCAAATCGCTGGCCGAAAACCAGCGCGTATCCTTCGAGCGCAGCAATGGCCCGAAGGGCGAAAAGGCAAGCAATATTCGCCCCATCTAATTGATTCCCCGGCCATCAACACGATGCCCGGCGCAACAAGTTCAGCAGCAAATTTCGCGACCGTATTCCGAG
>OUWB011145942.1_pt1 | contig 10325 bp, 7 predicted proteins | sample 1779821 | NCBI WGS metagenome assembly OUWB01 (sample SAMEA3914806, study PRJEB12502) | metagenome | biome: forest; material: soil | place: Canada | collected 2011-08-03 | depth 0.1 m
CCGGCGGCGCAGGCCAGGGGATGGCCGCTATAGGTATAGCCGTGAAACAGCTCGATCGGCGTTTCCGACATCTGCATGAAGGTGTCGTAGATGCGGTTGGATACGGCCACCGCGCCGGCCGGCACGCAGGCATTGGTCAGCCCCTTGGCCAGGCACATCATGTCCGGGCGCACGTCGAAATGGTCGGCGCCGAAGGCCGCGCCCAGGCGTCCAAAGCCGGTGATGACCTCGTCGAAAATCAACAGGATATCGTATGTGTCGCAGATGGCGCGCAGCCTCTGTAGATAACCCTTGGGCGGCACGAGCACGCCGGTCGAGCCCATGACCGGCTCGACGATGACGGCGGCGATGGTCGAGGCGTCGTGCAGGGCGACCAGCCGTTCGAGATCGTCGGCCAGGTCGGCGCCGTGCTCGGGCTGGCCTTTGGCAAAGCGATTCTGCTCAGGCAGGTGGGTGTGGCGGATATGGTCGGTGCCGGGCAGGCCCGGGCCATACCACATACGGTTTTTGACGATGCCGCCGACCGAAATGCCGCCGAAGCCCACGCCGTGATAGGCGCGCTCGCGGCCGATCAGCCGCGTCTTTGTGCCTTGGCCGCGCACGCGCTGGTAGGCCAGCGCGATCTTCAACGCGGTGTCGACCGATTCCGAGCCTGAATTGGTCAGGAAGATGCGCTTCAGGTCGAACGGCGTCATCCGCGCCAGGCGCTCGGCGAACTGGAAGGCGAGGGGATGGCCCAGATTGAAGCTGTGGGCGAAGTCCATCTGCGCCGCCTGATGGGCGATCGCTTGGGTGATTTCCGCGCGGCCGTGTCCGGCATTGACGCACCACAGGCCGGACGTGCCGTCGAGAATGTCGCGGCTGTCGTGCGATGTGTAGAACATGCCCTTGGCCGCGGTCAGCAGCTTTGGCTTGGCCTTGAAGGCGCGATTCGAGGTGAACGGCATCCAGAGTGCGTCGAGGTCGGTATCGTGGGGCGGTGTCATCGAGAAAGCCTGGGAAAGGATAGGGGCGGCGGCCGGAGCGGGGGCTTGACCCGAAGGTCGGTTGGCGTAAATTGTGATCACATTTGCGGCCAAACCGCAAGAGATGTCCGCAAGAGGTACATGCGTATGGTCATCGCTTTTCCGGCGCCGCGTCGGGGGGCCACAATCGCGGCCGACGACAAGGTCCACGACCGCGTCTACGAGGCCCTGGCCGAGGCCTTGATCCAGGGCCGCATCCCGCCGTCGCAATCGATGTCGTTACGCTCGCTGGCGGCCGAGTTGAACGTCTCGCCGATGCCGGTGCGCGAAGCCGTGCGCCGGCTGATCGCCGAAAAGGCGCTGGAACTGCAGCCCTCGAACAAGCGCCTGCGCGTGCCGGACCTGACCGAGCCGCGGCTGCGCCAGTTGTCGCAGGCGCGCGAATGGGTCGAGCCCGAACTGGCGCGCCGGGCGGCGGGTCGCATGCCGCGCGAGGCCATCCGGCGGCTGCGCGAGGATGACGATGCCTTGATGAAGGCGCTCACCGGCGGCGATGTCTCGGGCTATATGCGCGCCAACCAGGATTTTCATTTCACCATCTACGACCACGCCGGCGCCGATCTGTTCCACGACATGGCGCGCACTCTGTGGCTCCAGGCCGGACCGTTCATGCGCGTGGTGTTCGGGCGGCTGGGCACGGTCAGCCTGCCCAAGGACCATCACCAGGACATGATCCGCGCGCTGGAAGCGGGCGATGCCGAGGCGGCGCACGCCTCCATGGCGGCGGATATCCGCGAGGGTATGGACCTGATGCTGCAGGCGATGGAAAAATAAGCCGGGGGTGGCGCCGGCCTGTCTTGACTTGGCCCACAGCAGCACGGTCTAATGTGATCACAATTTGCGAGCCCAATCATGCCCTTGCCCAGACCGTTGAAACCCGCCGACACGCTTGACGGCATTCTCGCGGCCGTGGGCACGCTGAAGACGCCGTCCCTGGCCGTGATCGATGGCCGCGAGGTGGCGGCTCAGTCCGGGCGGACCTTCGACAATATCGCGCCGCGCGACGGCAGCCTGATCAATGCCATGGCCGCCGGAAATGCCGGCGATATCGACGCCGCCGTGGCCTCGGCGCGGACGGCTTTCGATTCCGGTGTATGGCGCGACATGGCGCCGCGCCTGCGCAAAAAGATCATGCACGGCCTGGCCGACCTGATGGAAGTCCATGCCGAAAACCTGGCGCTGCTGGAAAGCCTCGATACGGGAAAGCCGATCCGCGACGCGCGCGCCGTCGACATTCCTCTGGCCATCGGCACGGTGCGCTATTACGCCGAGGCCGTCGACAAGATGTATGGCGAGGTGGCGCCGACGCCGTCGGACCGGGTGTCCTATGTCGTCCACGAGCCGCTGGGCGTCATCGGCGCCATCGTGCCCTGGAACTTTCCCCTGCACATGGCGATGTGGAAGGTGGCGCCGGCCCTGGCCGTCGGCAATTCAGTGGTATTGAAGCCGGCGGAACTCGCCTCGATGACGTCGCTCTATACGGCGAAGCTGGCGCTGGAAGCCGGCGTGCCGCCCGGCGTGTGGAATGTCGTGCCGGGGCTCGGCCGCGAGGCCGGCCATGCGCTGGCGTCGCATATGGACGTCGACATGATAACCTTCACCGGCTCGGGCCGCACCGGCCGGGCCTTGATGCAGGCCTCGGCCGACAGCAACTTGAAGCGCGTCTCGCTGGAGCTGGGCGGCAAGAGCCCGCAGATCGTCTTCGCCGATTGCGACGATCTCGATACCGCCGCCGAAAACGCCGCCTGGGGGCTGTTCTACAATCAGGGCCAGGTCTGCACGGCGGCGTCGCGCCTGTTGGTCGAGGCCGCGATCAAGGACGATTTTGTCGCGCGTGTCGCGGCGGTCGCCAAGACCATCGAGGTCGGCGATCCGTTCGATCCGGCGACGCGTTTCGGCGCCATGATTTCCGAGCGCCAGATGAACACTTCGCTCGGCTATATCGAACGCGGCCAGGCCGAGGGCGGTAAGCTGCTGCTGGGGGGAGGACGCGCCCGCGCCGAAAGCGGCGGCTTTTATGTCGAGCCGTCGCTGATCGACAATGTCACCGGCGACAATATCCTGGCCCAGGAAGAGGTGTTCGGACCGGTGCTGGCGGTGCAGAGCTTCGGGACTGAAACCGAGGCCTATAAAATCGCCAATGGCACCATCTACGGTCTGGCGTCGGGGGTGTGGACGTCCAATATCAGTCGGGCCATGCGCGCGGCGAAGGCGATGCGGGCGGGACTGGTGTGGATCAATGGCTGGGACGCCTGCGATATCACCTCGCCCTTCGGCGGGGTCAAACAGTCCGGCTTCGGGCGTGACCGCTCGCTGCACGCATTGGCGAAGTATGCGGATTTGAAAGCCGTTTCGATCTCATTCAAGGCCTGAAGCCCTAGAGACCCTCACATGAAACTGACCCCCGCGCTGCTCAGCCTGCTTGGCGACACCATTTCGCTCATACCCCAGCCCGGCTGGTTCGCCGTCAGGAACCCGGCCGACGGTGACGTCCTGGCCTACGTCAAGGACGCCAGCGCCGAGGACACCAAGGCCGCGATCGGCGCGGCCGATGCGGCCTTTGCCGCCTGGTCGGGGATGACCAACAAGGCGCGCTCGATCATCTTGCGCAAATGGAACGACCTGGTGCTGGCCCATCTCGAGGACATGGCCATGCTGGTCACGCTCGAGCAGGGGCGGGTGATCAAGGAAACGCGCGGCGAGGTGACCTATGGCGCCTCGTTCATCGAGTGGTTCGCCGAGGAAGCCAAGCGCGCCTATGGCCGCACCATCCCGGCGACCTTGCCGGGCAAGCATCTGCAGACGATCAAGCAGCCGGTGGGCGTCTGCGCGGCGATCACACCCTGGAACTTCCCGATCTCGATGATCACCCGCAAGGTGTCGCCGGCCCTGGCCGCCGGCTGCACCGTGGTCATCAAGCCGTCGGAGGAAACGCCGCTGTCGGCCCTGGCGCTTTACGTGTTGGCCAAGCAGGCCGGCGTGCCCGACGGCGTGATCAGCGTCGTCAATTCGCTGAACGCCAAGGCGATCGGCGAGGCCATGACGTCGGATCCGCGCGTCAAGAAGCTGTCGTTCACCGGCTCGACCCCGGTCGGCAAGCTGCTCTACGGCCAATGCGCGCCGACCATGAAGAAGATCTCGATGGAGCTGGGCGGCAATGCGCCCTTCCTGGTGTTCGACGACGCCGACCTCGACGACGCCATCGCCGGCGCCCTGGCCTCGAAATACCGCAATTCCGGTCAGACCTGCGTCTGTGCCAATCGTCTGCTGGTCCAGGCCGGCATCTATGACCGCTTTGCCGCCGCCTTGATCGCGAAGGTCAAGGCGATGAAGCTCGAGCCCGGCTGGTGGGAAGACGCCGATCTCGGCCCGCTGATCAATGACAAGGCGATCCACAAGGTGCAGGGGCTGGTCGACGACGCCGTGAAAAAGGGCGCCAAGGTCGAGACCGGCGGCAAGGCTCGCGACCTGTTCTTCGAAGGCACGGTGCTGACCGGTGCGACGACGGATATGGAAGTGTTTTCGACCGAGATTTTCGGCCCGGTGGCGCCTCTGTTCAAGTTCGAGACCGAGGCCGACGGCATCCGCATGGCCAATGATACGCCGTTCGGCCTTGCCGCCTACGCCTATACCCGCGACATCGGCCGCGCCATGCGCGTGGCGGCGAAACTGCAATACGGCATGGTCGGCATGAATGATGGGTTGATCTCGACCGAGGTCACGCCGTTCGGCGGCATCAAGGAATCCGGCCTCGGCCGCGAAGGCGCCATGGAAGGCTTGGACGAGTATTTGCAGGTGAAATATATCTCCTACGGCGGATTGGGTGACATTTGATGGCGATCGATGAAGCTCGGGCATTCCTCGACGCCCATCCCGAGATACAATTCGTCGAGGTGTTCTTCACCTCGATGACTGGGGTGCCGCGCGGCAAGCGCCTGCGCCGGCACGAGCTGTTACCGATCTACGACTACGGCCGCTTCCTGCCGGGCTCGATCCTGGTCTGCGATACGCGCGGCGCCGATGTCGAGGAAACCGGCCTGGTCTTCGGCGACGGCGACGCCGACCGTCGCGGCATTCCCGTGCCGGGAACCCTGGTGCCCGCGCCGTGGCTGGGGGACGATGTCGCCCAGGTCATGCTGTCGCTGCACGAGCTTGATGGTACGCCGGTCGATCTCGATCCGCGCCATGTGCTGCAAAGGGTGCTCGACCGCTACAAGGCCGACGGCCTGACGCCGGTGGTGGCGTGCGAACTGGAATACTATCTCGTAGATATCGAACGCGGCCCGGCCGGCGAACTGCGTCCGGCGCGCGCCAATACGACCAAGGATATCCCCAACGGCGTCGAGGTCTACGGCCTGCCGGAAATCGAGGCCCATTCGGCTTTTTTCCGCAAGCTATGGGCGGTGGCCGACGCCCAGCGCATCCCGCTGGAAGGGGTGATTTCGGAAAACGCGCCGGGCCAGGTCGAACTGACCCTGACGCATAAGCCCGATGCCCTGCGCGCCGCCGACGAGGCGGTGATGTACAAGCGCGCCGCCAAGGGCGTGGCGCTGGGCGCCGGCTGCGAGGCGACCTTCATGGCCAAGCCGTGGGCCGACCAGGCGGGCTCCGGCTTTCACGTCCATGTCTCGGTCGCCGACGACAAGGGCGATAATCTCTGCGCCTCGGAAGACCCGGCGGGCTCCGAGTTGCTGCGCCATATGATCGGCGGCATGAAAGCGCATATGGCCGACTGCATGGCCATCCTGGCGCCGGGCGCCAATAGCTATAAGCGTTTCAAGGCCAATTCCTACGCGCCGACGACGGCGACCTGGGGTGTCAATAACCGCACCGTCTCCTTGCGCGTGACTGCTGGGCCGGCAAAAACGCGTCACGTCGAGCATCGCGTCGCCGGCGCCGATGCTAATCCCTATCTGGTCCTGGCCGCCATCCTGGCCTGCGCCCACCATGGTATCACCCAACGCCTCGATCCGGGCGAGGCGGTCGTCGGCAACGGCTATGTCGCCGGCGGCGAGAAGCTGCCGACCAACTGGTACGCCGCGGTCGACCGTTTCGATGCCTCCGACGTCCTGCGCGACTATTTGGGCGCGCATTTCGTCGACATGTATGCCTGCGTCAAACGCGTCGAACAGGCGCGGTTCCTGGAAGAAGTCACGTCCCTCGATTACGACTGGTATCTCAGAAATGCGTAATTACGACATGGCCGAACTGAAGGCGCTCGACCTGGCCCATCACATGCCGGCCCAGGCCGATTACGGCCTGCTGCGCGAGCTGGGCGGGTCAAGGATCATCACGCGGGCGGAAGGCTGCACCATTACCGACGCCGAGGGGCAATCGCTGCTCGACGGCATGGCCGGGCTATGGTGCGTCAATGTCGGCTATGGCCGCGAAAACCTGGCGCGCGCCGCCTATGAGCAGATGTTGGAACTTCCGTATTACAACACCTTTTTCAAGACGGCGACTCCGCCGCCGGTACGACTGGCGGCCAAAATCGCCGAAAAGATGCAGTTGGGCGTGCCGGATCTCGACCATGTCTTTTTCAACTCTTCAGGGTCCGAGGCCAACGACACCATCTTCCGCATGGTGCGTTATTACTGGGACCTTATGGGGCAACCCAAGCGCAAGGTCTTCATTTCGCGCAAGAATGCCTATCACGGCTCGACCGTGGCGTCAGCGTCGTTGGGCGGGATGAGCTTCATGCATGTTCAGGGCGACCTGCCAATCCCGGGCGTCGAACACGTGTTGCAACCCTATGCTTTCGGCGAGGGCTTCGGCGAAGACCCGGACGCCTTTGCTGCACGCGTGGCGCAATCCCTGGAAGATCGCATCCTGGCCGTTGGGCCGGAGAATGTCGCTGCCTTTATCGGTGAGCCGGTACAGGGCGCCGGCGGGGTGATCATTCCGCCGGAGGGCTATTGGCCGCGCATCGAGACCATCTGCCGCAAGTACGGTATCCTGCTGATCTGCGACGAGGTCATCTGCGGCTTCGGGCGCCTGGGCCATTGGTTCGGCCATCAGTATTACGGCATCAAGCCCGACCTGATCGCCATGGCCAAGGGGCTGTCCTCGGGCTATCTGCCCATTTCCGCGGTCGGCGTATCAAAGCATATCGTCGACGTCCTGGCCGACAAGGGCGGCGACTTCGTCCACGGCTATACCTATTCCGGCCATCCGACCTGCGCCGCCGTGGCCCTGGCCAATATCGCCATCCTCGAAGACGAGGGCCTGGTCGAACGCACGCGCGACGTGACGGGGCCTTATCTGGCCGCGGGCCTGAAGCGCCTGTCCAGTCATCCGCTGGTCGGTGAGGCGCGCTCGATCGGCCTTCTGGGCGCGATCGAGATCGTCAGCGAGCCCGGGACCAACAGGCGCTTCACTGGCGCGGAAGGCAAGGCCGGGCCGGTCGTCCGTGACCTCTGCATCAAGCACGGGCTGATGGTGCGGGCGATCCGCGACAGCATCGTCATGTGTCCGCCGCTGATCATCAGTGAAGCCGAGATCGACCGGATGATCGAAATCATCGGCCGCGCCCTGGACGAGGCCGAGCCCGTTTTGCGCGCGCTTTGACGCGCACGTCTTGAAGATTTAACCACGGAAAACACGGACACGCTTCGCGAACACGGAATGTCCGTGCGGATGGCGAAGCCATCGTCCGTGTCTTCCGTGGTTAAATCTGAGATAGGTGGTTGGCGCTGCGCGCGAGCGGATCAGCCTTCCTGGACGATCACGCCGTACCAGCCCAAACCCTCATAGGTCTCGTAGCCGGGTGTGCGGTGAAAGGCGATGGTCTTGCCGGCCTCGCCATAGTGGCCGAAGGCCTGGCCGCCGGTGTTCAGGCGAATACGGTCGTGCAGCAGGCCCTTGCCGTCAGACGCGGCGATAACGTGGCCGGACGCATCGACCAAAAGCACGCGCGTCGTCGCCTTTTCGGCTTCCAGCAGGCGCACCCCGCCAGTGATGGCCTGGGCCTGGGGCTGCCAGTCGAAATGGACGCCGAGCACGCCTAGAAATTCACCATCCGCGCGGCCGCCGGCACGCACGCCCGTCGCATAGGTCGCGACCTGGGCATTGCTCAGAAGGGGTTCGACCGCGATATCGTCGACGGCGAAATCATTGCCGCTTTTCAACGCCTTCGCGGCACGGAACCACGGCCGGTCCCCGACCTGGGCGCCGGTGACGCGGTGCTGCTGGGGTCGGCCGTTGGCGATGACCGTGCCATTGGCATCGCACAGCCAGAGGTCAATATAGACCGTATAGGCGTCGAGGATGACGCCCAGGCGCCCGGCGGCGTGGTCGCATACGGCCGGTGAGGGGGCTTGCGCCGCTTCGACCACGGCGGCGTCGGTCGCCCACCAGCGCACGTCGCAGGTCCGTTCGTAGAGATTGCGATCGATCAGCTCGATGGCGTTGAGCGCCAGGTCGACCAGGCGCGTGCCCTGGGACTCCTCGGCCATGCGTTCGGTCAGGCTCTGCAAGGCGTTGATCTCGGCGCCCAGCTCCTCGGCCATGCGGCTGGAAATGGTCTCGACCTGGGTTGAGATCTGGCGCACTTCATCGGCGACCACGGCAAAGCCGGCGCCCATCTCACCGGCGCGCTTGGCTTCGATCAAGGCATTCAGCGCCAGCGTGCGCAGCATGTTGGTCACCGACTTGATGTCGCGCAGCTTGTTGCCGGTGACGGCCCGGGCGCGCGCCGTGTGCTCGATGATGTCTTTCACGCTGACTGATTGCATAGGTCCCCGCCATTTCAATTTACCGGCTGGGATCGTTGCCAGAAATCCTTAATCAGTTCTGAATTTATACGGTGTTAAAATACCACATTTCAGACTGTTTCAGCCATGTGATCTCGAACGTAACCACTTTCTGGGGTTCGAGCGCAATCCGATAAAGTGCCAAGAAACGTTTCTGGCACTTTTCGGTTAAATTGCGCGACCACGCTCTAAAGACGATCGCGCAACGCGTAGTAGCTTAGCCCCGCCGCTAGCAGGGGTTGACGAAATGCCCGGCCGCCCGGGAAAGGGGGGACGACAAGCCGGCTCAACAGCTCGACGTCTCGCGCATCGCCGGTCACGGCGCGCGCCAGCAGCTTGCCGAAATAGGGCGCCAGCACGACGCCCTGGCCGCTATAGCCGGCGCTGACGAAGACGTCGGCAGACAATTGCCGAACGAAGGGCGCGCGGGTTCGGGTGACCGCCAATGTGCCCCCCCAGGCGTGGGTGATCTCGACATTGGCCAATTGCGGATAGATCTTCAGCATGTTGCGGCGGACGATGGCGGCGATATCGCGGGGGAAGCCCGTGCCATAGCCTTCGCCGCCACCGAAGATCAGGCGGTTGTCGGCGGTCTTGCGGAAATAGTTGACGACGAAGCGGGTGTCCGAGGCCGCGAAATTGAGCGGCAGGATCGACGGGTCTTCAAGCGGCGCCGTGGCCAGCATGAAATTGTGGATGGGGAGCACGCGCGCATCGACCGCCTCGTCGAGGCCTTCCATCAGGCCGTTGCCACACAGTAGCAGCTTGCGACAGAGGACCGTTCCGCCATGGCCGAGCGTTAGGCGAACATCATCCAACCTTTGTTCAAACCGAATGACGCGGCTGCTTTCATAGAGCTTTGCGCCTTCGGCTTCGGCGGCGCGCGCCATGCCCAGGACCAGCTTCAGCGGATGGAGATGACCGCCGCCGATGTCGAGCATGCCGCCGCAATAGACGCCGGTGCCCAGGTGTCTGGCCATCTCCGCGCGGTCCAGGAATTGGAAGCGATCCGCGTCAACCCAGCCTGCGACCGATTGGGCGAAGGCGCGGTCTTCGGCTTCGAACCGCGGCCGGTGCCAGGCATGGTAAAGACCACCATGCCAGTCACAATCGATCTTTTTGCCGCGTTGCAGGACCATGAGATTGACCTGCGCATCCGCCGCCATGTCCCAGAGCTGCCGCGCGGCATCAGCGCCCACCATCTGGGTCAGGACGTGCGGATCGAGCCTCTGGCCGGTGTGGACCTGGCCGCCGTTGCGTCCGGAGGCGCCGTCGCCGATGCGGCCGGCTTCGAGCACCGCAACGCTCTTCCCGCGTTCGGCCAGCTCGAGTGCCGCGCCCAGACCCGTATAGCCGCCACCGACAATAGCGACATCGACTGTCATATCGCCGGCGGTCGCTCGGAAAGGCGGTTCCGGCACGCTATCCTGATACCAGGAGCGCGTCGAAATCATACGTTGAGCAGCAGGAATTCGCGTTCCCACGGGCTGATCGTCTGCATGAAGGTCTCGTATTCGTGCAGCTTGACGCGCGAATAGGCGGTGACGAA
>OUWB010035286.1_pt1 | contig 10312 bp, 7 predicted proteins | sample 1779821 | NCBI WGS metagenome assembly OUWB01 (sample SAMEA3914806, study PRJEB12502) | metagenome | biome: forest; material: soil | place: Canada | collected 2011-08-03 | depth 0.1 m
TCGTCCGTCAGCATGGCCGGTGGTCCGTCAGTCCCCGGCGGTGGGAGGTTCGGCCGGCTGGGGCGTGGCCGTGCCGGGCACGGCGGCTGGGACGGCGACCTCGGCCGGGGTCGGGGCCGCCTGGAGGGGCCGGTCGATCCGCCAAGTGGCGGAGATGGTCAGGCTGGCCTCTCCCTTGCCTCCGACGATGCCCAGTTGGAAGTTGTTGGCCAGCTTCACGCCGAGGGTGACGGTCACCTCGTCCGGGGCGTGCGGGATGTGCAGGACGGTGCGGTGGACCGCTTGCAGCGTGGGGACGAGCGGTCGCAGCACGTCCTCCAGCGAGCGTCCGGCCCGGGTGACCACCTCGGAGGTGTGTCCGACAGGGGTCAGCGGGGCAACCGCTGCCGGGAACGACTCCTCCGGGGAGCCGCTGCTGGTGTCGTTCAGTCCGCCGGGCGCGGCGAAGACCTCCATCAGCACGCTGGTCTGGTCGTCGAAGCTGAACTCAACGAATTCCCCCATGGTCTGCACTATGCCAGTAAACCCCATTGCGGCGAAGGGCTGTTGGCAATGTCGGCGACGGGCGCCGAGCAGGCGGGGCATGATTGTTTTTCTAGAAGGTGCGGCACGGTGGGCTAAGAGCGTGGTGGTGAACCGGTCTGTAGCTCGATGACCTGCATCTTTCGGGTGGTGGTGGTGTCGGGGTGGTCGGCTGCGGGCAGCCAGCGGAGGGTTCGTCTGGTTGTGGAGGTGCGGAGTGCCGTCGGTGATCGCGTTGTTGGAGGTCCGGGAGGCGCGGGCTCGGGAGGATCTGGAGTCCTGGCTGGAGATGCTGCGGGAGGCCGAGGTGCAGGCGGAGGCAGCCCGTCAGCGGCTGGAGCACGCGCGGATCGCCCGCGAGGAGGTGGCGCTCATGTTCGCCGAAGGGCCGGCTGCGGGCCGGGAGAGTGACGGGGCGTCACCAGTGCCGACCGTTGAAGTTCCCCCCTGATCTTGGACAGCGTGTGCTTACGCTGCGGGGGTGAAGTCTTGGCGCAACCTGGCTCGGGTTTCGAGTGGGGTGATGTACCCGAACTCGGGGTGTTTGCGGAGCCTGGTGCGGTTGTACTCGACCTCGATGACCCTGTTGCCCAATTGGGTGAACCTGAGGCGATCTGCCCGCTGGGGGCGACCTGGGCCGTGAGACTGCGGTTGGCGGTCTGATCCAGTTGTGGCGCATCGTTCGGCCGCAGGACGGGGTGGCGTGGTGTCGATGGGGCTGGGGTCAGGGGCAGAGGTTCCGCAGGTGACACGGCAGGTGGCTATCGCCGCTTTCCCCAAGGGCTGCCTGGCCATGCGGGTCCGGGACGAGCTTGGCCCACTGTTCGCCGACGAGGTGTTCAGGTCCGCCTTTGGAGTCCGGGGCCGTCCCGGTATCTCGCCGGGGCAGCTGGCCCTGGTCTGCGTCCTGCAGTTCGCCGAGAACCTGACCGACCGCCAAGCCGCGCATGCGGCGCGGGCAAGGATCGACTGGAAGTACCTGTTGGGCAGCGAGCTGTCGGACCCAGGGTTCGACTTCACCGTGCTGACTGGGTTCCGCGACCGCCTCTTGGCGCGCGGGATGGAGGAGACGGTCCTGGACCTTCTGTTGCGGCGATTGGTGGAGCTGGGATTGGTCGCCCCCGGGGGGCGGCAGCGCACCGACTCCACACATGTCCTGTCCGCAGTACGGGACTTGAACCGTCTTGAGTTTGTCGGAGAGACGCTCCGAGCGACCCTGGAGGCGATCGCGGTCGCCGCCCCGGCATGGCTGCGGACGTGGATGGACCCGTCCTGGCAGCAGCGCTATCGCGCGCGGGTGGACGCCTATCGGTTGCCCGGCGCGCAGGACGAGAGGGACGAGTTGGCGCGGCAGATCGCCATTGACGGATACCGGCTGCTCAAGGCAGTCTTCACACCTGCAGCGCCGGGCTGGCTGCGGGAGGTCCCCGCTGTCGCCGTCCTGCGGACGGTGTGGATGCAGCAGTTCAGCCGCACCGTGACTGACGGGATCGAGGAGGTGGCATGGCGGGGCAAGGAGGACTGCCCGCCCAGCAGAGTCAGGGTCACCTCGCCCTACGATGTGGATTCCCGCTATGCCGTCAAGCGCGGATCCGGCTGGGACGGTTACAAGGTCCACTTCAGCGAGACCTGCGACGACCCTGCTGAGGTCGGGCGTCCGCACGTGATCACCCACGTCGTCACCACCGATGCCACAGTCCACGACGCGGCGGTCGTCGGGCAGATCCACGATCGCCTTGGCGACAAGGGCTTGCTACCGTCCGAGCACCTCCTGGACTCCGGTTACATCTCCGCCGAACTGCTGTTGACGTCGCCGGTGGAACGCGGTGTCGAAGTTGTCGGTCCGGTCAGGCCCAACAGCACCCGCCAGGCCGTCCAGGCCGCCGGCTACGGCAAGACGTCCTTCAGTATCGACTGGGATGCCCGGCAGGCGACATGTCCGAGCGGGGCCAACAGCAGGTACTGGACTGAGGGTTACGACCACAGCGGCCGCCTCGCAGTCCGGATCCGCTTCGCCACCCAGACGTGCGCGCCCTGCCCGGTGCGCGATCAGTGCACCCGCTCAACCCGATACGGTCGGCAACTCACTGTCCGCCCCCAGGACCAAGACATCCTCCTCGAACGCGTCCGGGCCGAGCAGGACACCGACGAGTGGAGAGCCCGCTACGCCGCCCGCGCCGGAGTCGAGGGCACCATCCATCAGGCCGTTGCTACCACCGGAGCCCGCCGCACCCGCTACGCCAGCCTGCCGAAGACACGCCTGGCCCACATCTTCATGGCCGCCGCCATCAACCTGATTCGACTCGACGCTTGGTGGAACGGAACTCCACTCGCACCGACGCGCACTTCCCACCTCGCAGCCCTCGACCTCGCCGCGTGAGATCAATTGGGCAACAGGGTCCCTCGATGAAGCGGAAGACGTCGGCGCGGGCTGCCTCGTGACTGTCCCAGACAGTGGTGCCGATCTCCGCCTTCAGCAGTCCGAAGAAGCTCTCGGCTGCGGCGTTATCGTAGCATATACCGGTTCGTCCCATGCTCTGCCTCAGGCCCAACTCCCTTATCACTGAACGGAATTCGCCGCTTGTGTACTCGCTGCCGCGGTCGGAGTGCATGATGCAGCCGGGCTGCAACTGGCCGCGACCGGCAGCCATGCGCAGGGCGTCGGTGACCAGCTCGGCGCGGTGGTGTTCGGCCATCGCGTACCCGATCACCTCGCGTGTGGCCAGGTCGATGACGGTCGCCAGGTACCACCAGCCCTCGATGGTCGGCAGATAGGTGATGTCACCGACGAGCTTCGTTCCGGGCCGGCCGGCAGTGAAGTCACGGCCGACCAGGTCGGGGGCCGGGGCGGCTTTGGTGTCCTGCTGGGTCAGGTGGCGGCGCCTGCGGCGGGTGATGCCGCGGATGTCGCGCTCACGCATGAGCCTCTCGACCTTCTTCCGGTTGATCCCGCGCCCTGCCCTGCGCAGCGCGGCATGCACGCGCGGAACACCGTACGCACCGCGCGACCCGGCGTGGATCACGCGGATCTCGTCGACCAGGTCGTCCTCGGCACGCTGCCGCTCGGCTGCCGCCGGCCGTGCGGCCAGCCATGCATAGTAGGTGGAGCGGTTGATCCCCATCACCCGGCACAGCCGGGCGACGCTGTAGCCCTCGGGCCGGTCCTCGGAAGCCTTCTCCGCGTCGATGAAGCGGCACACAGTGCCTACTTCATCGACTCCTTCGCGAAGAAGGCGAGGCCTTTTTTCAAGATCTCGATCGTCTGCTGCTGTTCCCGGTCCTTACGCCGCAGCCGAACCAGTTCCTCACGCTCGGCACTGGTCAGCGCACCGGCGGGCCCCTCGCCCCGGTCGACCTTCGCCTGCCTGACCCAGCCGCGAAGCCCCTCCGGGCTCACGCCGAGTTCCCGGGCGATCTCGGTGACGTTCCGATGCGGCGAGGACCGAACGAGCGCGATCGCGTCCCGCCTGAACTCCGCCGTATACCGCTTGCTCATGTTGCTCTTGCCGCTCACTGACTGGACTGCTTCCTCGGGACCCAACGGTCCCAGTATCAGGCTGTCCAGACCAACGGGGGAACTTCAGCCGCAGGACCTTCTCCCGCATCGCCAGCCACTGCGTGAGGTAGTCGCTGACGCTCATCTTCGGCTCCTCGAACACCCCGGTGCGTTCCGCCTGCACTACCCGCTCCAGGGCCTGCTCGGCCTCGTCGTAGTCGGCGAAGCCGATCCGCCGGCGCGTGTCGCGCTTCTTGTCCGGAGAGGGAAGATCCACCGAGTAGCCCCAGCTGCCGTGGGCCTGATCCTCCGCCAGTTTCGGGCAGCGTGTCCCCAGCTGTTTGCGTTTCTCGTCGCGGCAGCCGCAACTGCGGTAGATCCGGCCACGGGAAGGAAAGCTGTCCATGCGCGCCTCCTTGATCGAACGGTCCCCTTCACTTTCGTGGCGGAAGGGGCCCCTGTGACAGGGGGTGCGCAGGGGAGCGCGAGACATGGTCACCGGGCCGTTGCCATCGATACGCGGCGTTGAGCTCCTGAGTGATCGCCTCATCGGGAGTCGAGAGCATCTTCGCTGGGTATCGTTGACGCCAAGCCGGAGTGGATCAGATGGAGAATTCGAGGTATCCGTGTGCGGGCCTCCGGTGCAGTGCCGGCGTTGGGACGAGGACTGCTGAGCTTCCACGTCTTCTGCCTTGAAGACGGCGTCGAAGGTGTCCGTGTACTTGCGGTCCCGGTCGCGGATGAGGTGCCGCAGCGAGTCCATGCGCTCGTCCAGCGACATGGCGAGGTTTCTCGCCTGCTGGGTGGTCCACTGGGCGGTGGGGTGCGCGGTGATGCCCGCAAGGTGGACGCGGCGGGTGTTGTGTTCGATGAAGATGAGCGCGTAGAGGCGTTTGAGGCTGGCAGTGCAGTCGATGTGCAGGAAGTCGGCGGCGATGATGGTGCGGGCCTGGGTGTTGAGGAACTGATGCCAGGTCGGACCTGCGCGGATGGATAGTGGGCACTCGCAACGTTCGCTGGCGTCGGCCAGGAGGTTCCTGGCCAGCTGTGTCGCCCAGGCTGCGGTGTTGGTTGGCCGGGACATCGCCTCCCGACGTCCTGGCACAGGCGCACCCCGGCCGCGGCGCAGCCGGGAGTCGCGCGCGACGAAAGCCCGCAAGGACAAGACGCGAGACCCCCTCAGCGGTGGTGATCGTCGAACGACGACCAGGGGTAGGGCACGAGGTCGCGCACTGCTTCGCCCCAGGGGCCCCGGTCGCACCACTGACACTTCGTCATACAGTTCGGCGGTCGTCGATGGCGTCACGGTTCCAGTCGATGCCCAGACCAGGGGCGTCCGGCGCGACGGCCTGTCCGTCCTCGACACGCATCTGGCTGCGGGTGACGGCCCGCAACTGCGGGATGTGCTCGACATAGCGGCCGTTGGGGATCGAGGCCACCAGGCTGACGTGCAGTTCCATGAGGAAGTGCGGACAGACGTGCACGTTGAAGGCCTCCGCGACGTGCGCGACCTTCAGCCAGGGGGTAATCCCACCGACCCGCGCGACGTCAACCTGGACGATGGACGCTGCGCCGCGCGCAAGGTAGTCGCGGAACTGGCCTGCCGAGTAGAGGGACTCGCCGACCGCGATTGGGATGGGGGTGGAGCGGGCGAGTATGGCGTGCCCTTCGACGTCGTCGGCCGGCAGGGGCTCCTCGAACCAGGCGAGCCCGAGTGGCTCGAAGGCTGCGGCTCGGCGGCGTGCCTCCGCGTGCGTCATGGACTGGTTGGCGTCGACCATGATGTCCAGACCGTCGCCGACCGCGTCACGGACAGCCCGCAGCCGTTCGACATCCTGCTCGACCCGGGGCTTGCCCACTTTCAGCTTGACCCCGCGCCACCCTGCGGCCTGCGAGGCCAGGGCACCCTTGACCAGTTCGTCGGTGGACAGGTGCAGCCACCCGCCCTCGGTGTCGTACAGCGGGACCTGCTGGCGGAACCCGCCGGCGAGGTGCCACAGCGGCTCTCCCGCCTGCTTGCAGCGCAGATCCCACAGGGCGGTGTCGACCGCGGCCAGGGCCAGGGAGGTGATCGCGCCGACGGTGGTGGCTCTGGTCGAGGCGAACAGGTCGGACCAGATCTGCTCGACCAGCGCCGCGTCGGCCCCGGTCAGCCGGGGGAGCAGATGCTCGTTGAGCATCGCGAGGACGGACGCGCCTCCGGTGCCGATCGTGTAGGAGTAGCCGGTGCCGGAGTTGCCGTCCTCGGTGGTCAGGTCGACGAAGATGGTCTCCTGCTTGACGAACGCCTGGACGGCGTCCGTGCGCAGCGTCTCCACTTCGATGTCGACCAGGTAGGCGGTGGCGGCGACGATGGTACTCATGGAACTGCTTCCTCACGGTTCTGGATGGCTCGGGGTGACCGACCGGCAGCATGCCGGTGGTGGGGGGTGGACGAGCGGGCCGGAGGGCGCGTGACTGCGCCCTCCGGCCGAGCTGTCACACGGAGGCGTCATTCGAGCTGTCGGGTGCACTCGGCACTACAGCTCGCGCATCCGCGATCTCGGCAGGGGCAGCGCTCATCCGAAGACGCGGAGCGCGTCCAGGGTGAAGTACTGTCCGTTGACCATGGTCGCGGCGAAGGTGTGACGGCCCATGGTGAGGCCGCGGATACTGACGCAGGACTGCTGATCCACTGACGCCGCCGCGTTGCAGGTTCCGCTCTGGGTCGTGCCGCTGTCGGTGGTGTAGGTGAAGGCGCCGCGGTTGGGCGCCGTGGTCGAGACGAAGTCCAGGCCGGTACCGGTGAAGGCGTAGTGGAACGAGTCGCCGACGGTGGTCGTGTAGTGCTGCGTGTTGTCGTATTGCCCTGTGTACGACTCGGGCTGCCAGGAACCGGTGTAGGTGATGCCTGGGTCGGTGTCGTCGACCATGACGCTGGACTGGGCGCCGAACACCCGGACCTGGGCGAGGGCGAGTGACTGACCGTCGGTCTTCACGATGGCGACGTAGCGCCAGGTCCCGCTCGGCGGCTGGCAGTCGATCCGGGCCTGGTAGGGAAGCGGTGTGGCGGGCTGGCTGCACGCCAGGGTGTAGCCGTTGCTGACGCTGGGTGTTGCCGCCGAGGTGTTCGACACGAGGACCTGGAAGCCCTGGCGTTCCGTCGCGTAGTCGTAGGCGTCCTGGCGGAACAGGATTTGGATGTCCGACAGGGTGTGCTGCGCGCTGAGGTCCGTCTGCCACCAGACGTTGGTGTCGCCGCTGGCGGAGGCCCAGGGCGTCCCCACCGCACCGTCGTTGGCGTTGGACGGCCCGAAGCTGCTGGACCATGAGCTGGAGGCGGTCGCCGGCGTCTGGTAGGCGAGGTTGGTCTGGCCGCTGCCGCTCAGTGCGCTGTGCGCACTGTCCAGGCCGGCGTTGGCGATGGTCGTCTGCGCCGCGGTCGGCCAGCTGGTCAGCCCGGTGGTGTTGCTGCTGACGGTGTTCGAGGCGTTGCCGTTGTCCCAGCTGGCTCCGGAGGCGGCGTCGACGTAGTTGTTGGTGACCGTGTTGTCGTTGGCGCTCGGGGCCCCGCTCTGGACGAGCAGCCAGTGGGACACGTAGCCGTCGACGACGTTGTTGCTCACGTTCCAGTTGCTGGAGCCGTTGTCGAGGTACAGGCCCGCGAAGTTCTGCGAGTCCTGGGCGATGTAGTTGCCGGTCACGGTGGAGCCGGCCGCGGCCTGGAGGCCGTTGAGGTAGATCGCTCCGCCGTCGATCAGTGACGAGGTCATCACGTCGTGGACGTAGTTGTCGTCGACGTGGTTGCCCGACATCACGGCCGAGCTCTGGTACCCCCAGCCGTAGCCGAGGCCGATGCCGGTGTATGGGGTGTCCCAGACCTCGTTGTGCGCGATCGTGGTCCCGGTCACCCAGGCCGCGGCGATGCCGACGCCGCCGAGGAACTCGTTGGCGACGTTGTAGACCTCGTTGTTGTTGATCATGTAGTTGGATTCGAGGACGGCCGGTGGGGTGTTGTAGCCGGTCTGGTTGACCTTCGTCGGATCGTAGTTCCCGGGATCGCCGATCTCGATGCCGTTTCCGGAGACGTCTGTCACGACGTTGCCCTCGATGGTGTTGCTGCTGCCGCCGCCGTCGAAGCCCAGGGCGCTTCCGCCCAGGTGCGCGAAGGTGTCGCCGGTGAAGGAGACGTTCTGGCAGGCCAGACAGACGACGTTCGCGGCCAGCGGGGCGTCGACGTTCGGATTGCTGGTGCGGACCATGTCGGCCTGCTGGTCGACGACGCCCTGGCTGCCGAGCAGCAGAGTCCCGTACTCGAAGGACAGGCCGGTGAAGGTCAGGTGGGTCACCGGGCTGGTGCTGGTGCCGGCGATGTCCACGAGTGTCTGCAGCCCGGCTGCCGTGACCGAGGCGGTGGTCATGTTCTCGCCGGTCCGGGGAACGTAGTAGATCTTGTGTGCCGTGGTGTCGAGGTAGAACTGCCCCGGGGTGCCCAGCAAGGCGTAGTCGTTCTCGACCGAGGTCGGCACTGACACGATGGGCCCTCGCGCGGCGTTGTTGTCCGCGTTCGTGTAGCAGGGGGTCTGCTCGGTGACGGCACCGCTGGAGATGGACGTGACCGGGCAGACGGCCTGCTGCCAGTGGTAGCTCTCCCCTGCGGTGGAGTACACGACATCGGATTGGGCCCAGTTGTCGGTGCTGCCTGTGGGCGGGGTGCCGGTGAAGGTGAAGCCTGACGCGGTGTTGGTCATCGTCCCGAAGACCGTGTTGGCGGGCTGGCTGGCGACGTCGGCCCGCTGGCCGTTGACGTAGATCTGGCGTGTGTCCAGACCGGCGGGGACCGGGGTGGACCAGATGGTGGTGCCTGCCGTCTGGGTCCAGTTCGTGGTGCCGCCGGTGAACGCCGTGCCCTGGGTCAGGGTGGTACCGCCGCTGAGCACGACGCTCTGCCCGGCTTCGGCCTGCCAGACGACGTTGTACCCGTTCTGGCCGGAGTCGGCGGCACCGAAAGTGAGGGTCTGGGCCAGGGGGTAGGTACCCCCTTCGAGGTTGACGACGATGTCGCCGGTCATGGTCGGGGCGTCCTGCCGGACCAGTTGCTGTGCCTGGGTGATGGTGCACGCCTGGCTGGTGGAGCAGGCGGTCCCGGAACCGGTGGGCGAGACGTAGAGCTGGACGCTGACAGCGGCCTCAGCCGTCGTCGGCAGCGATACGGCGCCGACGACCAGGGCCGCAGCCGCAGCGGCGAGCCTTCTCAAGACCTTGGATCCAAACATGAAATCTCCAGTCTCATGTACGATTTCGCTACATGCTTGGGGCTCGGGTCAGCCCGTGTCAACGGCCGTGCAAGGGGTTTCGCTCGGCGTGACGGCATCGTCGCAGCATGATCTAAAACCTAAAGTTTAAAGTTTCATGCACGATTCTATTGACGGGTCTCGGCTCTCCTTCCTAGGGTGCTGGTCTATCGCTTGTCTTGACTCACTGCGCCGGGAGTGTGCTGCGATGCGGCGCCCGCGCATTCATGGTGGGGAGTTCGATGTCCGAAAGAGTGACGATGCGAGGCGATGCCGGCCTGAGCGGTCGCGCGGTGCTGGTCACCGGCGCGGGCGGTGGTCTGGGCAGGGCGATCGCGTTCGGCCTCGCCTGGGCCGGCGCGTCGGTGGCGCTCAGCGATCTGCCGGGCGCGGCCCTGGACTCGGCGGTGGCTGAGCTCGTCGGCGCGGGGTTCCGCGCCCACCGGTTGGAGGCCGACCTGCTGGACGACGACCAGGCGCGTGCCTTGCCGCAGCGGGCGGTTGAGGCGATCGGGGGCCTTGACGGCCTGGTCAACTGTGCGGGGATGATGCAGACCAAGCCGATGTGTGAGCTCACGGCGGCGGACTGGCGTCGCGTCGTGGACGTGAACCTCACCGGGGTCTTCCAGGTCACGCAGGCGGCAGCCAACCACATGTCGTCCGCGGGCGGATCGATCGTCACCCTGGCGTCGGTTGCCGCGCGTTCGGGCCGCCCCAACGCCGTCCACTACGCGGCGACCAAGGCCGCGTTGTTGTCCATGACGAAGTCCGCCGCGATGGCGTACGCCCCGGCGGTGCGGGTCAACGCGGTGTGCCCGGGGATCTTCCTCACGCCGATGTGGGAGGCGATCCTTGCGGACCGTGACGCCGAGTTCGGCCAGGGAGCGGGCCAGGCATACCTCGACGAGGTCCTGGCCAAGGTACCGCTCAACCGGGCAGGAGCGGTCGAGGAGTTGGCCCAGGTCGTCGCGTTCCTGATCGGCGACGCGGCTTCCTATGTGACCGGTCAGGCGATCAATGT
>OUWB011184086.1_pt1 | contig 10309 bp, 10 predicted proteins | sample 1779821 | NCBI WGS metagenome assembly OUWB01 (sample SAMEA3914806, study PRJEB12502) | metagenome | biome: forest; material: soil | place: Canada | collected 2011-08-03 | depth 0.1 m
TTCATTACCGGCGCCACCTCAGGCTTCGGCGCAGCCATGGCACGCAAGTTCGTCCGTAACGGGCATCGCGTCATCGCCACCGGGCGGCGCGGCGATCGGCTGGATGAATTGCGCAAAGAGCTCTCGCCCAGCGTGCTGCCGGTCACGATGGACGTGACGGACAAGGCTTCGATCAAGGCGGCGCTCGATTCGTTGCCGGCCGAATGGCAGGCGATCGACGTGCTGGTCAACAATGCCGGGCTGGCGCTGGGGACCGAGCCGGCGCATGAAGCGTCGCTCGATGAATGGGAGACCATGATTGCAACCAATTGCCAGGGACTGGTGACGATGACGCGCATGGTGCTGCCCGACATGGTCAAGCGGGGATCGGGAACCGTCATCAATATCGGCTCCACGGCAGGCGCCTACCCCTACCCCGGCGGCAACGTCTATGGCGCGACCAAGGCTTTCGTCGACCAGTTCACGCTCAATTTGCGCGCCGACCTGGTCGGCACGGGCGTGCGGGCCACCACGATCGCGCCGGGGCTGTGCGGCGGCACCGAGTTTTCCAACGTGCGCTTCCGCGGCAACGATGCGGCAGCGGCCAAGGTTTATGAAGGAACCACGCCCTTGAGCGCGGACGACATTGCCGAAAGCGCCTACTGGATTGCCACATTGCCCGCGCACGTCAATATCAATTACCTGGAAATGATGCCAACTTGCCAAGGCTTTTCGCCCTTCACCATCAAGCGCCACTGATTTCCATAGAACAAGAAAAATGGCCTTCCGGCCAGCCTGACCTGCCATGCATACCGAATTCAGCTGGAACATCCGGGTATACTATGAAGACACCGATGCCGGCGGCATTGTCTTTTACGCCAATTACCTGAAATTCTTCGAGCGCGCGCGTACCGAATGGCTGCGCGCGGCCGGGGTCAATCAGCAAGTGCTGGTGGAACAGCATGGCGTGATTTTCGTCGTCAAAAATACTGCCGTCGATTATCATGCCCCCGCGAAACTGGATGATGAACTAAACGTAACAGTGCTTGTCCGACGCTTGGGACGGGCTTCCGTCGAGTTCAGGCAGGAAGCCTGGCGCATAGGCCACGATGGGGCACGCGACGGGGCACGATTACTGCTTGCAACCGGCGACATCAAGGTTGGCTGCGTCGGCGTGAAGTCGCTGCGCCCGAGCCAGATTCCCGACGAAGTTACCCAGAAAATAAGAGCGAAATAACATTAACGACGCCCAGCGCACGCGAAAAATCAACAGCAACACCCCCTGCCGGCATCAAGCCGGCCAGGGCAAGCCGCATCATAGACACCGACGCCACCCACATCAAAATCCAGAGCCACTCTTTCCATGAACGTCACAACCGACCTGTCTTTCCTCAGCCTGATCACCGAAGCATCCCTCCTGGTCCAGCTTGTGCTGGGGCTTCTGGTCGGCGTGTCCGTCATGAGCTGGATGTACATCTTCCGCAAGATGTTCGCCATCAGCGCCGCGCGCACCCAGACCGAAGAGTTCGAACGCAGCTTCTGGTCGGGCGGCAATCTGAATGCCCTGTATCAGGACGCGTCGTCGAACCGCCGCCACAGCAATGCCAAGACCGGTGCGCTGGAACGCATCTTCGAAGCGGGCATGAGCGAATTCCACAAGACCAAGGCGACCTTGGTCGGACGTACCGGCAATGGCGGCGATGTCGGCCTGGCCGTCGACGGCGCGCGCCGCGCCATGCGTGCGGCGTATCAGCGCGAGATGGATGCGCTTGAGTCGCACCTGGCCTTCCTCGCTTCGGTCGGTTCGGTTTCGCCTTATGTCGGCCTGTTCGGCACGGTGTGGGGCATCATGAACGCGTTCCGCGGGCTGTCCAACGTGCAGCAGGCGACGCTGGCCGCGGTAGCGCCCGGTATTGCCGAAGCCTTGATTGCGACGGCCATTGGCCTCTTTGCCGCGATCCCGGCCGTGGTGGCGTACAACCGCTATACGCACGACATCGACCGCCTGGCGATCCGTTTCGAGAGCTTCATCGAAGAATTCACCAACATCCTGCAGCGTCAATCGAGATAAGCCATGGCAAGAATCTCGAGCATGCGCGGCGGACGCCAGCGCTCCTTCAAATCCGAAATCAACGTCGTGCCTTATATCGACGTGATGCTGGTCTTGCTGATCATTTTCATGGTCTCGGCCCCCTTGAACGACCCCGGCGTCATCAACCTGCCCAAGGCGGGCAAGACCGCGACGCCGCCGCCGGAATACGCCGAAGTCACGCTCAAGGTCGACGGCAGCAACACCGTCACGATCAAGGGCAAGGGACATGGCGCGGGCGACACCGTGAAGGTATCGTCGCGCGACGACCTGGTGGCGCAAATCCGCCAGTTGCATTCGCAGGACAACGACATGCCGGTCATGATCGCGGCGGAAAAAGACGTCAAGTATGACGACGTGGCGCAGGTGTTTTCGGCAGCGCGCAAGATGGGCGTGCCCAAGGTCGGTCTGGTGGTGATCAAGGAATGACCAGCGATACGCTTCCCTACGCCGTCCCGCGCGAGCCGGGCCGCGCCAAGGCCGTCATCCTGGCGGTGCTGGTGCATGCCGTGCTGTTTGCTTTCCTGTGGGTCGGCATCAACTGGGTCAATGAAGCGCCGCAAAGCATCGACCCGGATTACGTCTTTACCCAACCCGAACTCGACAGCACGCCGCCCGAGCCGGTGCCCGTGCCCACGCCCAAGGTGGAAGACCAGACGCCGCCCGTGCCGGACCCCGACATCGCCACCGCCCAGGAAAAGAAGCGCCTGAAGGAAGAGCAGGAGGAGAAGGACAAGATCGCCGCGCAGAAGAGGCTTGATGAGCAGAAGGCGGAAGAAGAAAAGCGCAAGGAAGCGCAGGAAGAGGCGGACAAGAAAAAACGCGAGGAACAGGAAAAGAAACTCGCGGACCAGAAACAGCAGGAGCAAGACCAAAAGAAGCTGCAAAAAATGCGTGACGAAGACAAGGCGCGCATGATACGCGAGGCCGGCGGCACGCCCGGCGCGCCAACCACGCCGGGCAAACCGTCCGGTGGCGGCCAGGGCAACGCCGCCTGGATCGGCAAAGTGCAAGCCAAGGTCAAGAGTTTGATCGTCTTCAATCCGTCGCCAGGCGCCGATCCTGATGCCACCGCGCAATTCTCGGTCACGCTCCTGCCCGACGGGTCCATTGGCGGACCGGTGCGACTGACCAAGTCTTCCGGGAATCCGGCCTGGGACGACGCGGTCAAACGTGCGATCGAGAATGCCGCGCCCTATCCGCCGGACAGCACCGGCAACGTACCGCGCCAGTTCACCAGCTCGAACCGCTTGGGAGATCAGAAATGACCAGCGTTTGCTTGCGCATTCATCATTCCATCTGAAGGATCAGCAACCATGACCAAACATCTCATCCGATTCGTCGCCCTGCTATGGCTGACCAGTGCCTCGATGCTGGCCCATGCCCAGTTGCACATCACCACCGAAGGCGTGGGCAACAAGCGTATTCCGATCGCGATTGCCGACTTCGCCGACGAAGGCCAGTCGCCGGAGCAGATCAGCGCCATCGTCAAGGCCGATCTCTCGCGCAGCGGCTATTTCCAGATCATCGATACCGGTAGCGCCATGTCGGAAACCAGCGCGATCAACTACCCCGACTGGAAGACGCGCGGCGCGTTTGCGCTGGCCGTCGGCAGCGTGCAGAAACTGGCCGACGGCCGTTTTGTGATCCGCTATCGCCTGTTCGACATCGGCAAGGGCGAGCAGATTTCGGGCTTCGCCGAAACCGTCTATCCCGACCGCCTGCGCCTGGCTGCGCACAAGATCGCCGACGACATCTATGAGAAGCTGACCGGCGTGCCGGGCGACTTCTCGACGCGCATCGCTTACGTCACCAAAGAAGGCCGGGTCTACAAGCTGGTGGTGGCCGACGCCGACGGCAAGGGCGAAGTCGATGCCATGCGCTCGTCCGAGCCGATCATTTCGCCTTCCTGGTCGCCTGACGGCACCCACATCGCCTGCGTTTCCTTTGAAAAACGCAAGCCTATCGTCTATGTGGTGGACCTGATTCACGGCCAGCACCCCGAGGTTGCCAACTACAAGGGCAATAACTCGGCTCCGGCCTGGTCGCCGGACGGCAGCAAGCTCGCCGTGGCGCTGAGCTTGACCGGCAACACCCAGATCTACCTGATCAGCGCCAACGGCGGGGGCGCCCCGCCGCAGCGCCTGACTTCGTCTTACGACATCGATACCGAGCCGCGCTTCTCACCCGACGGCCAGAGCATCTATTTCACCAGCAACCGCAGCGGCGGACCGCAGATCTACAAGGTCAGCGTCAATGGCGGCGCAGCCCAGCGCGTGACCTTCCATGGCGACTTCAATACCAGCCCGCGCATCTCGCCGGACGGCAAGACCCTGGCCTACGTTTCGCGCCGCGATGGCCAATTCAACCTTTATGTGCTGGACTTGGCAACCAATCAAGAGTTACGCTTGTCCAACGGCAGCATGGATGAGGCACCGAGCTTTTCGCCCAACGGCCGCTACATCATGTATTCCACCGACGTTGGACATAGAAAATCGCTGGCTGTGGTGTCGGTGGATGGCAGTGTGAAGCAAGCGTTTATGAACCAGGCGGTCGATATCAGCGAGCCCACCTGGGGTCCGTTTATGAAATAATGTGGTGTTTATACAAACCAAACAAGGAGAAGAAGATGCGTCAATATTCCGCAATCGCCCTGGCCGTTTCCGCTGCTGCACTGTTTGCAGGCTGCTCGTCCACCAAACTTGACGACAAGCCGAAGATCGACGACCAACCGGTTCAAGCACAGCCGCAACAACAGGCCGACACCCGTACCGTGACCCCGATCACGACCACCAATGACACGGCTGCGCCGACGGACGCCAATCGCAGCGTGTATTTCGATTTCGACAGCTACGTCGTCAAGGATGAGTTCAATCCCGTGATCCAGGCCAACAGCAAGTATCTGTCGAGCAAGAAAAACGGCAAGGTCACCATCCAGGGCAATACCGACGAGCGCGGCACGTCCGAATACAACCTGGCCCTGGGCCAGAAGCGTGCCGAAGCCGTGCGCAAGTCGCTGGCGGCAACGGGCGTGCCCGATTCGCAGATGGAAGCCGTGTCTTTGGGCAAGGAAAAGCCGAAGGCACAAGGTCATGACGAAGCCGCGTGGGCCCAAAACCGCCGCGCCGATATCGTGTATTGAGCGTTTATTGATCGCCTAGCCTAACCTGAAGCCATGTCCATTTCCAAGACCGCCATTGCCGCGGCCCTAGCGGCCGCATTCTCGTTTGCCGCGCTGCCGGCGCACGCCGGAATTTTCGACGACGACGAGGCGCGCAAAGCCATTCTCGATTTGCGCACCAAGGTCGGCGACCTGCAGCAGGAGATCGACTCCAAGATGGCGGACAAGGCGGACAAGAGCGCCATGCTCGATCTCTTGAACCAGAACGAGCAATTGCGGCAGGAAGTCGCCAAGCTGCGCGGCCAGATCGAGGTATTGACCAACGACCTGGCCGAAACGCAGAAACGGCAAAAGGACTTCTACGTCGATCTGGACACGCGCTTGCGCAACATCGAGCCGAAGAAGGTCACCGTCGATGGCCAGGAAACGGAAGTCGATCCGAACGAGCAAAAGTCGTACGACAACGCCCAAGGCCTGTTCAAGGGTGGCGACTACAAGGGTGCCGCCGGTGCGCTGCAGGACTTCCTGCGCCGCTATCCGGCCTCGGCCTTTGCTGCCGACGCCCAGTACACGCTAGGCAACAGCCTGTATCTGCAAAACGACTTCAAGGGCGCGCTGGCGGCCCAGCAAGTCGTGGTCCGGACCTATCCCGACAGCGCCAAGGCGCCGGAAGCCCTGCTTTCGATCGCCACCTGTTACGTGGAGCTCAAGGACAAGGCCGGCGCCAAGCGCGCACTCACCATGCTGGTCGACAAATACGGCGATTCGCCGCAAGCGCCGACAGCCAAGGAGCGGTTGCGTGCGTTGAAGTGAGGTTCGCAGAGTCGAAATTGACAGTAAAATAGATTCCGTACTACAATAGCGGACTTTTCGGGTCGTTAGCTCAGTTGGTAGAGCAGCGGACTTTTAATCCGTTGGTCGCAGGTTCGAGTCCCGCACGGCCTACCAGAAATAAGTAGTAAAAATAAAGGGTTACATGCTTCGGCTTGTAACCCTTTATTGCTTTCTGGCTTTCCAGTTGCTACCTGTACCCACCGTGTACCCCGATTTGGGAAATAGAAAAAACCTTCGGCGAACATGTTTGCATTGATCTTTTTACCGATTTCCGCAACAACCTCGCCTCACTTTATAATTTATGTTATGCCGGGCATTAACATCGCAAAGATAGGTTCGAGCACAAACGAGCTCGGCACACTAAGCGCACGGCGGCGGAAATCCAACCGACATCATGGGGCTTTGGGGACTTGGCGCAATAGAATCTCTTGTGACGAACGCCCAAGCACGTTCAGGCAGCGCGTCCGAAATGTGAGTCGCGGTCGAGTATGCGTTTAGGAATGTAAGGTTTGCCGAGACAAGGCTAGGCAAGGACTTTTGGTCCCTGACTGTCGCACACCTCTCTGATAGTGGCCGCAGGTCTTCACAGTGGTTGACAATAACTCCGGCAGCGCGCGAGCTGCGTCGGTTGATCCCGCCGCGCTCGGTAGAACGCTTATAGCCTACGCGGAGATCAGCGACGACTTCATCGCGGTGATCATCAGCGCAGCAGGCGGGCCTTACCACATCAATGCTGAATGAAGTTGTACATCATACTGCACAAGACTTGCCGCAAATGATTCGCCGTCTTGTGGCAGTAGCTCGCCGCTTGAACGATTGTCGCGTGTGGAATCCAGAGTGGGTCGCGGATCCTCATAGAATCGAGGCGGAACCGCTGGTTGCATTCTCGACAAGACCACGTAGTCGCTCTGCTATAATCGGCCGACCTTTACCCCAGATTGCCCGCCGCGCTATTGCCACGCCATGGATGTTTTTCACCTAGTCATCGACACGAGCATGCTGCGCAGGCTTCCCTTCCAGCACGCCGACTTTAAGCGGCTGCTGATACGCTCCCAAATGGGCTCGCTGAAAATTTACATCCCGCACATTGTCCTTGAAGAAGAACGAACCGCCCAAGTCGCAAAGCACGTGAAGCTAGTGGAAGCAATCAACACGTCTCTCGCCAAGCTCCAGAGCGGCATGCTTGGCATGATCGTCGAGGGACTACCTGAGGGGTCTGCAGGAAGGAACTCATGGGGAGATTGTTAACGAGCACGACCGCATGATATTTGATGTTGGATTTGCTTGGGCAATTCGCAAATTTCTTGGAGAATAGCATTGTCGTGCATATTTTGCATCGACCTTACCTTGCCCAATGAGCCAATTTATCTGGAAAGAGTTACATGAATATCGAAATACCGGTGGCGCCCGGCGAATTGATCGACAAGATCACGATACTTGCCATCAAACGCACACGCATTACAGACGCCGCGAAGCTTGTCCACATCGAGCATGAATATCAGCAATTGATGCGGGTTGTTGCTGCCACTATCACCTCCGACGAATCATTGTTGCGATTGCAGGAGGAACTGCAAGCCGTCAATGAAGACATCTGGCAAGTCGAAGACGATATACGCGATTGCGAACGGCGTAAGGATTTCGGACAAGACTTCATCGAACTTGCAAGACAGGTCTATTTCAAGAACGATCGCCGGGCAGCGCTCAAGCGTGAGATCAATGTACTCTTGCAAAGCGAGATCGTCGAGGAGAAGTCCTATTCAGCCTACGATTAAATAGTGCCGCGACCTCGAAATTGTGTCGCGCATTGAAGTGATCCCCACCTGCTCAAGAGATTATCTCGTTGCATGACTTTGTTATTTGACGTATCCACCGTGGCCATGCCGTCCGCTTGCTAGAATAGCGTCAATTTCTTTTCGATTCGAGTATCGTGATGCAAGAAAATTTAGGGCAATCAGCTCTTCAATTGGCGTTCGATGCGGCGATTGGTCTTCATCAATCCGGCAATTTGATTGAAGCGGAAAAGCAGTACCGCGAAGTGTTGTCGTTGGACCCTCGTCATTCGGGTGCAATCCAATACCTTGGCGTGATTGCTCACCAAACCGGCAAGAATGAGATTGCGGTTGCCTTGATTGGTTCTGCGATCGCGATCAACGACAAGGACGCGTCGTATTTCGCCAATCTGGCGCTTGCGCTTAACGCGATGGCGAGGTTTGATGAAGCGCTTGCTGCATGCGATCAGGCCATTTCACTCAATTCACATATGGTAGGCGCACACCTGTCTCGCGGAATCGCATTGAATGCACTCGGGAGATTTGATGAAGCTGTCGCTGCATTGAGGAACCTCGTTCATATTGACCCCGACTTCTCCGACGCACATTTCCATCTCGGCTTGGTGCTCAGGTCACTTGGACGGTTGGAGGAAGCCAGGGAGGCGTTTGGCGCAGTCGTCCGCATTACACCGGCAGCCGCAGAGGCACATTTTTGTCTTGCGGCCATCCTCGACGATCTCGGGCACTGGGTCGAGTCGGTCGCGGCGTATTCAACGGCGGTCCGCCTGAAGCCGGGTTATGCCAGTGCCTATTGCAATTTAGGAGGGGTGCTAAGCAAGCTTTCGCGCCACGAAGAAGCGGTGAGTGCGAGCCAGGCTGCGATCAAGATCAAACCGGATTTTGCTGGCGCCTACCTTAACCTCGGCAATGCCCTGCTGGATCTGCACAGGAATGAAGAAGCGCTGGATGCGTATAAAGAGGCGATTCGCCTTCAACCTGATTTTGCCGAAGCATACTCCTTTCTTGGCCTGGCGCTGAATAAAACAGGAAAGTTCGAAGAAGCCGTCGTCGCCTGTACCGAAGCGATCCTTCTCAGGCCAGACTATGCGCAGGGGTACTTCCATCTGGGTTTTCCTCTATTCGATCTGGACAGATTGGATGAGGCCATCGCTGCCTGCGAAACGGCGATTCGACTCAAGCCTGAATTTGCCGAAGCGCATGCCAATCGGGCGATTGCGCTGAGAAAGTCCGGCAGAGTAGCAGAATCTTTGGCCGCCAGCGCGAAGGCAATCGCGATCAACCCGGATTACCCCAATGCGCACTTCAATGATGCACTTGCGCGCCTCTTGCTGGGAGACTTCGCCGCTGGGCTGAAAGGATACGAATGGCGTTATCGCGGTGGGGCAAAAGAACTGAAGCCGCGTAGTTTTGCACAAGCCCAATGGGTCGGACAGGACGTCGGGGGGCTGACCGTACTTCTATATGCTGAGCAAGGCTTGGGCGACAGCATCCAGTTCTGCCGTTACGCGTCGTTGGTCAAAATGCGGGGCGCGCGCGTAGTGCTGGAAGTGCCACGCCATATGTTGCGTCTGCTGGCTGAATTGCCGGGAGTGGATCAATTTGTGGCGGCAGGCGACTCTCTTCCGGAGTTTGACTTGCACTGCCCATTGATGAGTCTGCCGTACGCTTGCGGCACTACCGTTGACTCCATACCTTGCGACATCCCCTATCTGCATGCGCAAGCCGATGTGCAGAACAAATGGAAAATCCGATTGGGCGCGGAAGGATTCAAAATCGGCATTGCATGGCAAGGCAGCCCGACAGCGCTGGCAGAGCGCGGGCGCTCCGCTCCGCTGGCATGCTTTGAGCCATTGTCAACGATACCGGGAGTGAGATTGATCAGCTTGCAAAAGGGACATGGAATCGATCAGTTGAACGCGCTGCCTGCCGGTATGCAAGTTGAAGCTCTCGGCGCCGACTTTGATGCGGGAGCCGACGCGTTTATTGATACTGCCGCATTGATGATGAGTCTTGATCTGGTTATTACTGTGGATACGGCGATCGGCCACCTTGCCGGCGCGCTTGGCCGGCCAGTCTGGACGGTTTTGCAAAAGGTTCCTCACTGGGTTTGGATGTTGGATCGTACCGACAGCCCTTGGTACCCCTCCGTACGTCTGTTTCGTCAAAACGACCGTGGCAATTGGCCGGAATTGTTCGAACGTTTGACACGGGCTTTGAGCGAGCACATCGCTGTAGAAAACCAACGCGTCGACAAACTCGAATTGTTCAGCACTTCCCCAGGGCTATCGCACCAAAACCTGTTTACATTCAATGAGTTAGGAAGTGGGTTGTAAACGGAAGAAAAATGGCGTTTACTCTGTTCTTTGTACAGAGGGAGGCCATGGAAGTGGAAGTTCGATTCGAGACCTGGAAAGATTGCTTTGAAACGTTGTCTGACCCGCGCGTGGTGGGGCGAACATCGCACCGCTTGCTCGACATCTTGTTCCTGACCTTGTG
>OUWB010000308.1_pt2 | contig 10274 bp, 7 predicted proteins | sample 1779821 | NCBI WGS metagenome assembly OUWB01 (sample SAMEA3914806, study PRJEB12502) | metagenome | biome: forest; material: soil | place: Canada | collected 2011-08-03 | depth 0.1 m
TCGGCAACCGGCCGCGAGGCCAGGTCGCCGCGCAAGGAAGGGATGATGCAGAACGAACAGCGGTGGTCGCAGCCTTCGGAAATCTTCAGATAGGCATAGTGCTTGGGCGTCAGCCGCACACCGGGATCGTTTTCGGGAACCAGGGGGCGAAACGGATCGGGCTTGGGTGGGACGATCGAATGCACGGCGTCCATGACGGCGTCGTACTGGTGCGCGCCGGTGATCGCCGCCACATTGGGAAAGCGCGCGCGGATCAGGTCGGCCTCGCCGCCCATGCAGCCGGTGACGATGACCTTGCCGTTCTCGGCCAGGGCCTCGCCGATGGCGTTGAGGCTTTCTTCCTTGGCGCTGTCGAGGAAGCCGCAGGTATTGACCACGACGACGTCGGCGCCGGCATAGTTGGCCGCCGTGGCATAGCCTTCGCCCTTCAGGCGCGTCAGGATGCGTTCGGAATCGACCAGGGCCTTGGGGCAACCCAGGGAAACGAAGCCAACACTCGGAGCGGATTCACTCATAAAACACTTGCAATCAGAGGGAGGATGGGGATTAAACCACCCCATAACCACAAAATGCCATTCGGGGGAAGGTTTGCGGCTGAGATAGTCGCGGCTACCCACTAATCAACGTCTTGAACACCATTCAGGGGGCACCCATGCAAATCTTCGCCGATACCGCCGACACCAAGGTCCTGGCCGAACTGATCGAGACCGGCCTGGTCGACGGCGTCACCACCAATCCCAGCCTGATCGCCAAGTCCGGCCGCAATATCCTCGAGGTCATCAAGGAGATCTGCGACATGTGCGACGGCCCGATCTCGGCCGAAGTTGCCGCCACCGACGCGCCGACCATGATCAAGGAAGGCGAAAAACTGGCCAAGATCGCCTCGAACGTCGTCATCAAGGTGCCGCTCACCGGCGAGGGCCTGAAGGCGACCAAGGAATTCTCGTCGCAGGGCCTGATGACCAATGTCACCTTGTGCTTCTCGGTGCCCCAGGCGTTGCTGGCCGCCAAGGCCGGCGCGACCTACGTTTCGCCTTTCGTCGGCCGGCTCGACGACGTCGGCGCCGACGGTATGCAACTGATCCACGACATCCGTCAGCTTTACGACAATTACAGCTTCGACACCGAGATCCTGGCCGCGTCCCTGCGCCACAACGAGCACGTCGCCCTGGCCGCCCTGGCCGGCGCCGACGCCGCCACCCTGCCGCCGCAGACCTTCCGCGACATGTTCAAGCACCCGCTGACCGACAAGGGCCTGCAGACCTTCCTGGCCGATTGGGCCGGTACGGGCCAGTCTATCCTCTGATCGGCGATTGAACCAAGCGTGTAAAACGCCCAGGCCGCGAACCGGTCTGGGCGTTTTCATATTTGCATTCTCAGGCCGCTGTTCCGGCGCCGCGACTACATTCCCGGCTGTGGCTCCACGCTGGAGGCGTCGTTGGTGGTCGATACACCGGCGTCCGCCGCAGCCTGAGCGGCGACGGCCTGATCCAGCGCCTGCAGCACGTCGGAGCTGGCTATGGTCCAATCGGCCTGACCGTCGAAGGCGCCCTTGGGCGCCGATGGATCGTCGCTCTGGGCGGCGGCCAGGATGTCGGCGTCAGAAGCCCCGGCCTCGACCTTGGCGAGCCATTGTTTGGCCAGGGGCGCCCACACGCTGGGCCGCGGATTGTCGGCGACCACGTGCATCGCCGCCAGGGCTTCGTCGCGGCGGCCGAGATGCGCGTAGACCAGGCCGGCATGGTAGGCATAGGCGTCGACCTGCGGCGCTTCCTGATAGGCCAGCACCGCGGCGCCGGCCGTATCCTCGTCTATCATGTGGGTGCTCAGCACGCGGGCGCGGTAGAACCAATAGGCGACGGACGCGGACTTGGGTTCGGCCTCGGCGGCCTTCTCAAAGGCGGCTCCGGCCTTGCCATAGGCGGCGGCCTGGGCATCGCCCGACGCCGTCCGGCCGATGGCCAGTTCGGCGCGGCCCAGCAGGAACTGCGCTTCTGCGTCCTTCGGCGTCTCGCGCGTCGTCCTGTCCAGCCAGGGCAGGGCGGCATTGGGATCGCCGTACAAGATCTCGGCGCGCGCCAGGGTCATTTGCGCCAAAGCGCTGTCGGGGAATTTCGGCGCATTGGCGCGCACGCGGTCGAGCAGGGTCCGGCCGTAGCCGGCGCCCGGGCACCCCTTCAGCGCGGCCTGGTCGAGCAGCAGCGCGTCGGCGGAATCGGGCATGTCGGTGAAGCTGATATCGGCCTCGGGCAGGCTCTTGAACGTCATCTTGATGGCCTGCAGCTTGCGCAGATAGACCCAGAGCGTGTGATTGAGCTCGCCGGGCGTCAGGCCGTAGATGCGCTTGAAAGCCTTGATCCGATCCTCGCCGCCGCCACCTTCACTGGCGCGCGTGGCGGCGATATAGGCCTGGAACTTCGCCAGGTTGTCGCGGTCGGACAGGATCCAGTGGGTCAGCACCCACGACCGCGCCTCGAACTCGTTCTTCAATCCCGCCGGACCGGCCTGGTTTTGGCCGTCGCTGTCATTGCCGATCAACACGTCGGCATAGTCGAGGCTGTAGAGATAGCCGGCGCCGAGGCGCTGCAGCAACGTGCCCAGCGCTTCGGGCGCCATGCCGACCAGGGCCTGGTCGCCGTCGAAGCGCGTCGTCGAGAAATATTGCGCATAGCCGTCGATGAACCACAACGGCGCGCGCTCCGGCGAATGGCTATGGAAGAAGTCGCGGGCATAGGCCTGGAAGATATAGCTCAGCCCCTCGTTTTCCGGGCGCTTTTCCAGCGGAAGGCGCGAATTCTCGCCGTAATACATGTGCACGCCGAAGCCCTGGACGTCGTCGGCGCAGGCCGTATAGAGGCCGATCGGATAGTCCGGTTCCTCGGGATCGATCCGTCCCAGCGCGTGTTCGTCGTCGAGATAGTAGAGGACCTGCTTGGGTGTATCGGCCGGCTGATTGCGGTCGATCTGCGAAAATTCGCGCAGGGTGAACCAGAAGCGCTCGAGCTTCGACAACAGGCCGGCGACGTCGCTATGGCGGGTATTGGAATAGACGACGAAGTGCTGGCTCTCGGCGCGGAACCAGGTGTGCGGCCGTCTTACCTTGTCACCATGAACCACGACCGTGGTCGACGATGGCGCGGCCTGGGCCGGCGCAGGTGCCGTGACACCGGTTACCTGTTGCGCTCCGGCAAACGATGCTGCGCCGCCCAAAGCGAAAAGTCCAAGCGCGATGGCGGTGCGTGTCGTCCGGTTCATGGGCTTTCCCTGTATGTGTGGCGCAATTCGATTTCGGCCGGTCTGTTGGTGTGGCGCCGGCTTGATTTTTTGCCGCCTCGCGCCTGAAGATGGTATTCGCTTTAAGGCGTGAGGTTTGCGCGGATACTATAACACCGATTCCGGCTCTGCAAAGTCCCGCCCGACGCCTGATTGAGTCAATGACCTAAAGACCGGAATCGTTGTTGGTGCCGTTGTTAACGGCGTCATTCATCATTTCCTGCGCCTGTTCGTCGCTGGCGGCCTGGGCTTGGGCGGCGAGCGCCGCATGATTGGCCAGGGTCCATTGCGCCCGCCCACCTTCCGGCGTGTTCACCTCGGCCTTCAGGGCTGCGACGATATCGGCGTCGGATGCCCCGGCGCTCAGGCGCGCGATCCAGGTTTTGGCGACGCCGGCCAGGGACCGGCCGTGCGGATCGTCGGCCACCGTATGCAGGACGTGCAGCGCATCGCTTGTGCGGCCTTGATGGGCATAGGCCAGGCCGGCGGCGATGGCATAGCTGTCGACCTCCGGCGCCATCTGCCAGGCCAGTATGGCCGCCGACAACGCCGCCTCGTTGGGCTGGTCGTAGCTCAGGATCTGGGCGCGATAGTAGAAATAGACGGTGGCCGCGGAATTCGGGTCGATGTCGATCGCCTTGAGAAAGGCCTGTTTGGCGGCGGTAAGGGCCTGGGCGCGTTCGTCGCCGTTCGAAGCCTGCGCCACGGCCAGTTCGGCGCGGCCCGCCAGATACTGGCTGTCGAAATCCCCGGGCTTATCGACCGCCGCCTGGGTCAGCGCCGGCAACACGCGGCGCGGGTCGCCCCACAGGATTTCGGCGCGATCGAGCGTGTCCTGGGCCAGGTCGCTTTGCGGATAGTTGACCGCCTCGGCTCGGATTTCGGCCAGCAGCTTCGCCCCATAGGCCGGCGTGGCGCCGCCCTTGAGCGCGGATTGCCATAGCAGGAGCTTATCGGCCGATGGCGGCAGGATCTGGAACGTCACGTCAGGGGCGGACGGTACCACGAATGGCATCTTCATCGCCATGACGTGGCGGCCCTTCAAATAGGTCCACATGGCATAGTCGAGGCGCTGCGGCGTCAAGCTGAATGTGGTCTGGAACGCCTGTTCCGGTGCGGCGCCGTCATCGATCGCCTTGAGATAAGCGGCGAATTTCGCGCGGTTCTGCGGCGTCGATTCGATCCAGTGCGTCAGGATCCAGGCGCGCGCGCCGAACTCATTGCGAATATTGCCGGCGTCGTCGGGCGCGAAGCCCGGCTTGGCGTCGATATCGGCCAGAACATCCTTGTAGTCGAGGTGATAGTCGATGTCGCCGTCGATAGCGCGCAGATAGTCGGCATAGGCCTGGGGCGCCATGCCGATGACGGTCGCATCACCGTCGAAGCGCGCCGTGGCGACATAGTGGGCGAAGCCGTCGATGAACCACAAGGGCGTGCGATGGCTGTCGTTGATGCTGAGGAAGTGACGGGCATAGGCTTCGAAGACATAGACCAGGCCCTCGTTTTCCGGCTGCCGTTCCAGGGGCGACTTGGCGTCCGGCCGGTAATACATGTTCGTGGCGTAGGCCTGGACGCCCTCCTCGCTACTCTTGTACAAGCCGATGGCGTAGTCGGGTTCGGCCGGGTCGGCGGTCGCCAGGCCGTCATTTTGCGCCAGGTAGTAGAGCTCGAGCTTCGGCATTGCCGCTTCGGTCTGGTCGTCAAAGCCGGCGATGTGGCGCAGCAAGGCGTGAAACCGTTCCAGCCGGCCGATCAGGGCCTGCGCATCGGCCTGTGAGGCATCGCTATAGACGATAAAGTGCGCGCTCTCGCCGCGAATCCAGGTCCGGGTATGCCCGAAAAGCTTGAACGGCTTCTTCTGGCCTTCGACGATGACGGTGGTCGGCTTGTCGCCCGTGGCCGTCTGGGCCTGGGCGAGGACCGGCCCGGCCGCAACGGCTCCCGCGCCGATAGCCATGGCCAGAGCGAGTGTCGTCGACAGAATTTTGCGCATGGAACCGCCCCCGATTGTGCACCTGCACAAGCCACATAATCTGCGCGGCTTTACGGCAGCTTTGTGACGAAGGCGTTACGAGAAGGCGGCGGACGAATTCCGTGCCGCTCAAATCTAGCTCCGCATGGCGTCGGCGATCTGATTGACCACCGCCTTGACCTGCTTTTCGTCGTCGCCCTCGGCCATGACGCGGATCAGCGGTTCGGTACCTGAGGGCCGCACCAGCACGCGGCCGGAGCCCTTCAGCATCTCTTCGCCCTCGCGGATGGCCAGCTTGACCTGTTCGGAATCGAGCGGCGAGGTGCCGGTATATTTGACGTTTTTCAGCACCTGCGGCACCGTGTCGAACTGCTTGCCCAGCTGCGACATCGGCTGGCCGGATTCGACCAGAACGGCCAATACCTGCAGCGCCGCCATCAGGCCGTCGCCGGTGGTGGCGTGATCGAGCATGATGACATGGCCGGATTGCTCGCCGCCCAGATTGAAGCCGCCTTCGCGCATGCGCTCCATGACGTAACGGTCGCCGACCTTGGTGCGTTCCAGCGTCAGCTTCTTGCCGGTCAGGAAGCGTTCCAGGCCCAGGTTCGACATCACCGTCGCCACGACGCCCTTGCCCTTGAGCAGGCCGCGCGACGCCCAGTTGCCGGCGATAATCGCCATGATCTGATCGCCGTCGACGATCTGGCCGTGTTCGTCGCAGATGACGACGCGATCGGCGTCACCGTCCAGTGCGATACCGATGTCGGCACGCAGTTCCTTGACCTTTTCGACCATGGCCTGGGGCTGGGTCGAGCCGCACTTTTCGTTGATATTGATGCCGTCGGGCGTCACGCCGATGGAGAAGACCTCGGCGCCCAGTTCGTACAGCGCCAGGGGTGCTACCTTGTAGGCGGCGCCATTGGCGCAATCGATGACCACGCGCAGGCCGTTCAGGCGCAGATGCCGCGGGAAGGTGGCCTTGGCGATTTCGATATAGCGCGCCTGGGCGTCGTCGACGCGCAGCACGCGGCCGAGATTGTGGGCATCGGCTATGCCGTCGAGGATATTGCCGTCCATGCGCGCTTCGATGTCGAGTTCGACCTCGTCGGACAGCTTGTAGCCGTCGGGGCCGAACAGCTTGATGCCATTGTCGGCGAAGGCATTGTGCGAGGCCGAGATCATCACGCCGAGATCGGCGCGCATCGACCGCGTCATCAGCGCCACGCCCGGTGTCGGCAGCGGCCCGAACAGGCGCACGTCCATACCCACCGAGGTGAAGCCGGCGACCAGGGCCGGTTCGATCATATAGCCCGATAGCCGCGTATCCTTGCCGATGACGACGAGGTGACGCCGGTCGTGCGCCAACATGAACTTCTTGCCGGCGGCCATGCCGACGCGATAGGCGACCTCCGCCGTCATCGGGAAGGCATTGGCGCGGCCGCGGATGCCGTCGGTACCGAAATATTTGCGATCAGCCATGGGAGACATCCGGAAATTGGTCTTGTTGGACGCGAGGTATCATTCGTGCGGCGAGGCTTAGCGGAATACCCGCCCGGGCTTCGAGTCACTTTGTCGTGCCTATTGTAACAGGCCTAGTCTTAAAATCTGATTTTGTTGAAGTTTTGTTCGTAACCTTGAAACGAAATGACACGCCGATTTATGTTGCGTTCAGCCAGCCTCTGCTACACACACGCCGCAATCCTTTAACCTATGGAACAAGACCATGTGCGGCATTATCGGGATCATCGGCAATTCGGACGTGGCGCCGCGCCTGCTGGAAAGCCTGCGGCGTTTGGAATATCGCGGCTACGATTCGGCCGGCATCGCCGTGCAGACGCCGAACGGGCCGCAGCGCCGCCGCGCCGAAGGCAAGATCCGCAATCTGGAAGCCGTGCTCGGCGACGAGCCGTTGCCGGGCCTCACCGGCATCGGCCACACCCGCTGGGCGACGCACGGCGCGCCCTTGGTGAAGAACGCCCACCCGCAAGCCGCCGGCCAGGTCATGGTCGTGCACAACGGCATCATCGAGAATTTCGCCGAACTCAAGGCCGAGCTGAAGGCCCAGGGCGAGGACTTCACCTCGGATACCGACACCGAAGTCATCGCCCATCTGCTGAACGACGCCCTGAAGCACGGCACGACCGTCAAGGACGCGTTTAAAAAGACGCTCGATCGCCTGCACGGCGCCTATGCCCTGGCCATCCTCGTCAAGGGCGAGCAGGAACTGATCCTGGGCGCGCGGCGCGGCTCGCCCCTGGTCGTCGGCTGGGGCGACGACGGTGAAATGTTCCTGGGCTCCGACGCCCTGGCGGTCGGTCCGTTCACCCAGCGCGTCACCTATCTCGACGAAGGCGACTGGGTCATCCTGCACCGCGGTTCGGCGGAGATTTTCGACGCCGCGGGTTTCCGCGTCAACCGCCCGGCGGTGACGGTGTCGGCCTCGGCGGCCCTGGTCGAAAAGGGCTCGTTCCGCCACTTCATGGAAAAGGAAGTCCACGAACAGCCGGAAAGCTGCCAGCGCACCCTGTCGGCCTATCTCGATCCGGTGGCCGGCGCGGTGCGCGCCGACATCAAGGCGGCCGTCGACTTCAAGGCCGTGACGCGTCTGCAGATCATAGCCTGCGGCACGGCCTACTATGCCGGCTCGATCGCCCGCTATATCTTCGAAACCCTGGCCGGGCTGCCGGTCGATGTCGAGGTCGCCTCGGAATTCCGCTACCGTTCGCCGGCCGTGACGCCGGGCACCCTGGCGGTGGCCGTATCGCAGTCGGGCGAAACCGCCGACACCCTGGCGGCGCTGCGCTGGTGCAAGGACCAGGGGCTGAAGACCGCCGCCGTGGTCAATGTCCATTCCTCGACCATGGCGCGCGAAGCCGACCTCCTGTGGCCGACCCATGCCGGGCCGGAAATCGGCGTCGCCTCGACCAAGGCCTTCACGGCGCAGCTATCGGCCCTGCTGTCGCTCGCCGTTTGCGCGGCGGCCCAGCGCGGGCGCATCAATGCGGCGCGCGAGGCGCATCTGGTCCGGGTTCTGCTCGAGGCGCCGGGTCTGCTCAGCCAGGCCATGGCCATGGATCCGGAGATCATCCGCGTCACCCATGATCTGTCCAAGGCGCGCGACGTCATCTATCTCGGCCGCGGCATCATGTATCCGCTGGCGCTGGAAGGCGCGCTCAAGCTCAAGGAAATCAGCTATATCCATGCTGAAGGTTATGCCGCGGGCGAACTGAAGCACGGGCCGATCGCCCTGATCGACGAGAACACGCCGGTCGTGGTCATCGCGCCCGACGGCGAGCTGTTCGAAAAGACGGCGTCGAACGTGCAGGAAGTCGCGGCGCGCGGCGGCCGCGTGATCATGATCACCGACGTGCCGGAAAAGGTGCCGGCCTTGTCGGGCGAGGCCGCCAAGACGCTGAAGATCATCAAGGCGCCGGTCTGCGATCCGTTCATCGCCTCCTTGATCTATTCCGTGCCGATCCAGCTGCTCGCCTATCATACGGCGGTGCATAAGGGCACCGACGTCGACCAGCCGCGCAATCTCGCCAAGTCCGTGACGGTGGAATAGGCTTGGCGAATGGGCGTTTCGCACCCTTTCGACCTGGTCCTCGCCATACCGCAATGGCAGGGCTCCGCCCGGTCGGAAAACCTGCATCGGGGAGGGATCGCGGCCGCCGAGATCTGCCAGGATTTCGGCCCGCGTTGCGATGTGCCGATCGAAGGGGCGTCGGTCCGCGAGCACGGTATAAATAATTGGCGCGCCTTGCGTCTGCACATCGATGCCACACGCCGCCTTCTGGCCGAAAGGCGGCCAAGGCGCGTGCTGACGGCCGGAGGCGACTGCGCGGTCGATGTTCCGGTTATCGACTATCTGAGCGGCCTCTATCCGGACTTGACCGTCATCTGGATCGACGCCCATCTCGACGCCAATTCGCCGGAAACCTCACCGAGCGGCAGTTTTCATGGCATGCCCGTACGCATGGTCCTGGGCGACCGCCCGCGCGCCGTGGCGGCTCTCCTGGATTATCCGGTGGCGCCGGACCGGTTCTTTTATGTCGGTGCGCGCGTCGGTGATCCCGGCGACATCGCCTTCGCCCTGGACCACGGACTCCGCTCGCTGCCGAAGGGCCACAGGATCGACGGACCGGTCCACATTCATTTCGACCTGGACGTCCTTGAACCGTCCGAATTTCCATATCTTGCCTATGCGGAACCGGGCGGTCTCGGTCCCGATCAGGCGATCGCGATCGTCGAGGACCTGGCCGCGCCGGGACAAGTGGTCGGGTTGACGATCACGGAGTTCGCCCCGTCGGATTCCGCCGATGCGACCGCGGGCCAGGCGTTTATCCGGCGGCTGTGTGCCAGCGTGGTCAAGCACCGGATGTCAGCATAGCGGCCCGGCCGCCGGTATTCCCGCGTGTCAAGAACAGCGTTTTTAGGGTGCTGTTCTTTGACTGCGACACTTGATACGCGATTTCCCAAAGTCCAGTTTCGTGAGGTCTTGTATTGAATTTGACGGTTGGCGCGTAGTGTTGCCATGACGACCGTCAAAATGTGACATTCAGGCCGCACGTAAGGGCGGATTGAGCAGGTCGCTATGGCGCGGGCGGGTAACCGAGATGCGCCGATCCCTGAAAATTAAGGGAAACCGCACTGTGGCTCGCTGGCCACGTCATAAAACCGTTACGTCACCGTCACCATTCCGTTACCCATAAACATTACTGCCTCCCTCGTAAGTACGCCTGTTCAGGCCATTATTGGGGATATCCTATGTCAACGAAAAACAAGCTCTTTTACGGCGCGGCGGTGGTTATCGCCATGGCCGGCGTCACCGGCGCGGCCAATGCCACGACCGTAAAGAAGCACGTCAAGGCGGCGCCGGAAGCGAGCCAGACGACGGCGCAAATCCAGGCCCTGACCGCTGAAGTCAACGCCCTGAAGGCCGAACTCGACCAGGAGATCGCGGCGCGCCAGCAAGCCCAGTCGCAAGCCCAGGCCGCTCAAGCCCAGGCCGATCAGGCTCAGGCCAGCG
>OUWB011209447.1_pt1 | contig 10268 bp, 12 predicted proteins | sample 1779821 | NCBI WGS metagenome assembly OUWB01 (sample SAMEA3914806, study PRJEB12502) | metagenome | biome: forest; material: soil | place: Canada | collected 2011-08-03 | depth 0.1 m
CTGGGCCATGCGCACCAGGGCGTCGTAGATCGCCTGGTCGCCGTGCGGGTGGAAATTACCCATGACCTCACCGACCACCTTGGCGCACTTGCGCGCGGCGGCCTGGGGGTTGAGGCGCATCTCGTACATGGCGTAGAGCACGCGCCGGTGCACGGGCTTCAAGCCATCGCGCACGTCGGGCAGCGCACGGCCGGTAATGGTCGACAGGGCATAGGCCAGGTAGCGGCGCGACAGAGCGTCGCTCATCGGTTCGTCGATGACGCGGCCGCCTTCGTCGGGAATCGTAATGTCACTCATGATTTAGGCTTAGCGGCCCCGATTCGGGAACACAAGGGCAACACTCGGATATCCCCGGATTTCCGAGCTTCGAGCGGCCTAGAACAGGGCGTCGACGGCACTTTGCGGGTTGTCTTCCCCGGCCTTGACGCGGCCGTGGATGTGCGAGTCCATCTCGCTGACCATGGATTTCATATCGGCCAGGCGACTATCGAGGTCGGCGCGCGCCATATCATCGTGGATGTTCGAGCTCAGCAGGATGTCGATCGACGAGGCAAATACCGCCTGGGCCTTTTCGCAGCAGGCGTCGAAGGCAGCGCGCGTCGCCCGCGGCGAGTCGGCATAGGCGGCGATGACGATGTCCTTCATCTCGAAGCCCGACTTGTCGAAATGCTCGACATAGCCGTGCGGCGCCCATTCGGTCAGTTCCTCGGCCATGTCCGGCATGTCGAGGCCCATTTCGAACAGCATGATGGCTTCATTGAACAGGTTCAGATAGTCGGTCGCCAATCCGGTTTTCGGATTTACGTTGGCCTCCAACAAGTCCTGCTCGGTATATGAATGCATCCCGCCTCTTTCGCTCCAACCCGGAATAATGCCACCAAATCCTTATTAAAGAATGGATGTAGCGATTCGCAAACGCTGTTCGCATCACGCGGCTATGCGGCGCGGATCAGCGCTCCGCCAGGGCTTCGGCCAGGCGAAGGCGAATATCCGGCAGCGGCTTGTCATGCGGATGGAAGACGTGGCGCTCGAGGAAAAAGCCGGTCAGCTTGAGCCCCGCCGCGATATCGCCCTCGTCCAGGCCGCCCTGCGAGGACAGCATAAAGGCCGGCAGGCGCAACAGCTTGTCGTGGTAGTCGGCGCCGGCCTTGCGGCTGACCGCCCGGCCCGACTTCGGACTGACATAGACCAGGGCGTCGCGTTCGCCGGTCACGGCGCAGGCGCTCAGGTCGAGGCCGAAGCCCATGGCTTCGAGCAGGCCCGCCTCGTAGCGCACATAGATGGCCGGCCAGATCGCCTCATGATCGAGCACGCCGATCAGGGCGTTCAACGCATGAAAGGCGCCGGTATGGGCTTCTCGCTCCGGCAGGGTCGCCCGGGTCATGGCGCAGGCGCATTGCAGGCCGACCAGGGCCAGAGGATCGTCGAGCACGTCCGGCGTCGCCCCGTCGATCTCCAGCGTCGCCGAGCCCAACTGGTCGGCATGGCGGGCGCGATAGGCGAATTCAACGCGGGCGCCGGGTTGCAGCGCCGCCTTCAGGCGCCGCGACGCCCCGCCGGCGATATGGGCGGCGTAGATGCCCTGATGCGCCGTCAGGACGTGGACGATGGCCCCGGTCTCGCCGTGGCTGCGCGCGCCCAGGACTATGGCTTCGTCGGTGAACTCCATGCGGCGCCCGGGCTACCTAGCTATCGTATTCGAGGCCGAACTGGGTATAGAGGGCGCGGTCGTCGCTCCACTTTTCCTCGACCTTGACGTGGAGGAAGAGGTGCACCGGACGGTCGAGCAATTTGCCCAGTTCTTCCCGCGACTTCTGGCCGATCCATTTCAGGGTCTGGCCGTTCTTGCCCAGCACGATGGCGCGCTGGCCGTCGCGCTCGACAAAGACGGTCTGCTCGATGCGCGCCGAACCGTCAGGCATGTCCTTGAACTCGGTCGTCACCACGGCCGCGGCATAGGGCAGTTCCTCATGCACGCGCAGGAACAGCTTTTCGCGGGTGATTTCCGCCGCCAGGATGCGCACCGGGGCGTCCGCCGCCTGGTCTTCCGGGTAGAGCCAGTGCCCGGCCGGCATGCGCTTGGCCAGCAAGGCCTTGAGGTCGTCGACCCCACTGCCCTTCCAGGCCGAGATCATCAAGACCTCATCGAAGACACCGGTCTTGTAGAGCTCGTCGGCGACGGCCAACAGGTTGTCGCGCTTCATCAGGTCGATCTTGTTCAAGACCAGGATCGCCTTGAGACCGGCCGCCTTCAGGCCCTCGACGATCATGTCGACGTCCTCGACGGCCTTGTGATCGGCCGCCGTCGCCTTGACGCTTTTGGTATCGTTGGGATCGGTCGTCGCGGGCGTACCCGGATGCTTGACCGCCAGTTGCGCGGCGGCATCGACCAGCAGCACCACGCAATCGGCGTCCTCGGCCCCGCCCCAGGCCGACTTGACCATGGCGCGGTCGAGACGGCGGCGCGGCTTGAAGATACCCGGCGTGTCGACCAGCACCATCTGGGCCCGGCCGTCGATGGCGATGCCGCGCACCGGAAAGCGCGTCGTCTGCACCTTTTGCGTGACGATCGAGACCTTGGTGCCGACCAGGGCGTTGACCAGGGTCGACTTGCCGGCGTTCGGCGCGCCGATGATGGCGACGAAGCCTGCCGTATCTTTGGCCGTATCTTGAGTTTCGCTCACTTGAGCCCTTCGCGTTGGATGAGGCCCAGGGCGGCGGCTTTTTCGGCTTCCTGCCGCGACCGCCCGGTGGCCGATTGAGAGGAAAGACCGTCGATGACGGCCTCGATGGTAAAGACAGGGGCGTGATCAGGCCCCTTGCGGTCGATCAGTTGGTACACCGGCGGCGACTTGCCGTTGGCCACCGCCCATTCCTGGAGGAAGGATTTCGGATTGGCGCGCCAGGCGTCGCTGCTGTCATCCAGGGCCTTTTGCCACAGGGGCTTGAAGCAGCGCTCGACCGCCGCATAGCCGCCGTCGCAATAGACCGCGGCAATCACCGCTTCGCAGGCATCGCCCAAAATGGTCGGGTTGTTGCGGCCGCCGCTCTTGGTCTCACCGGCGGCCAGGCGCAAGGCCGAGCCCAGATCGAGCTGGCGCGCCACATCGGCGCAGGCCTCGCGCGACACCAGGGAATGAAAGCGCCGCGACAGCTCGCCTTCGGTCGCCTCGGGCAAGGCCTCCATCAGGGTCTCGGCGATCATCAGGCCCAGAACGCGGTCACCCAGGAATTCCAGGCGCTCATTGTCGGCCTGCTTGCGCGCGCCCTCGGCGACGCTGGCGTGGGTCAGCGCCAGCTCGAGCATTTCCGGCTTCTCGAATTGATAGCCGAGGCGCGACTGCAGCGTAGCGATAGCTTTTTCGCGCACGTTGGGCGAACGGGATTGGATGCGGGACATTGGCGCGGCGTTTACACCACGGTCCCTTGTCCGCCAAGGCAATTCTTCGTGTGAAGGATCAAGGGACCGGGTGGCCCCTTACTTGATGCCCTTGAAGAAGCGGTCCCAATGGAAGTTGAGCCAGGTCCACGGCTTCCACAGGCTGGAGCCTTCCTTCCACGACAGCAGCACCATGATGGCGCGGCCTTCGAGGTTTTCTTCCGGCACGTAGTCGACGCCGCCGGCTTCCATCGGGAAGCGGCTGTCTTCGGAATTGTCGCGGTTGTCGCCCATCATGAAGTAGTGGTGCGCCGGCACGACATAGACATCCGTATTGTCGACCTGACCGTCCGTAATCATGTCCTGCATCAGGTGGGTGCGGCCGTTGGGCAGGGTTTCGCTATATTCGGTCGCGGTATCCAGCCCGCTGATCTGCTTGGCGTCCGCCGCCGGCACCGGCCCGATCAGCGTGTTGGGCACGGGCTGGTCGTTGATATAGAGCTGGTCGTGCTTCATCTGCACGCGGTCGCCCGGCAGGCCGACAACGCGTTTGATGAAGTCGGTCTTGTTGTCGCGCGGCAGCTTGAAGACGACCACATCGCCACGCTTGGGCAGGGTGTTGAACAGGCGGCCCTGGATGATCGGCAGGGCGATCGGCAGCGAATACTTCGAAATGCCGTAGTTCCACTTCGACACGATGATGTAGTCGCCCTGATACAGGTTGGGCTCCATCGACGCCGACGGGATGGTGAAGGGCTGGAACAACAGGGTGCGCAGCAGCAGGACCAGGATCACGGCGATCACGACAACGCCGGCGATTTCCTTGCCTTCGTCGATGGCGACCTGGGTCGACGAGCGCGTATCGACCTCCTCCGCCACAGGCTCAGGCGCCTCGGGCGACACTGCGCTGGCACGCGCCGCGGCATTCCGGATAGCTGAATCGTCCTGTGTCGTCATAAGGTCCGCCCCATGGTTTACGCCCAACACCTACCCTTTGAATGTGGCGAGCACAAGGCTTCATATGCGGGCGGCACGCCCGCATATGAAGCGATTTTTTGTCGCTCAAGCGGGCGGCATGCCACCCGTAGCTTTAGCGAAGGGTGGTCGCGCTTGCCGAACGCAAGGGCGTTCGGAGGGGCATTTTTATCGCTCAAGCGCCGCGGGGCTCGCCGCACGAGCGGCGGCGGCCGGTCGGCCTTGCCGAACGCAAGGGCGTTCGGAGGGGAGTTATCTTCTGAACCTTGGGTAAGAAAGCTACCGCGCTAGATCGCTTCAATCACCGCGTAGGCCGTGGCGTAGGGCACTTCATCGCTCAGGCTCAGGTGGATATGGGCGCGCTGGCCGGTGTGCAGCTTGCCGCGCAGCACGTCCTGCGCCCCGCCGTGCAGCAACACCTCTGGCTTGCCGAGGTGACCGCTCACCACCTCGATATCGACGAACAGAAAGCCGCGCACCCCTGTGCCCAGCGCCTTGGCCACCGCCTCCTTGGCGGCGAAGCGCTTGGCATAGGACATGCCGGGCTTGGCCGCGGCCCGGGCATGGGCCTGTTCGTTGTCGGTGAAGATACGGTCGAGGAACTTGGCGCCGAAGCGATCGATAGAGCGCTCGATCCGACGGCCGTCGCACAGGTCGACCCCGATGCCGACGATCATTTCCGAACAGCGTCCATCAGCGCGCGCATCTTCGCCAAAGACGCCTCAAGCCCGACGAAGATCGCCTCCCCGATCAAAAAGTGACCGATATTCAGCTCGCGAACCGGACCCAGCGCGGCGATAAAGCCCACCGTGTCGTAGTCTATGCCGTGGCCGGCATGGACCTCTATGCCCAGGGCATCGGCCTGGGCCACCGCCGCCTTGAGCCGCGCCAGCTCATGATCGAATGCCGCCGTCTCGCCCTCCCGAAACGCATCGCACAGGGCGCCTGTGTGAAACTCGACGACCGGCGCCTTGATCGTCGCGGCGGCGTCTATCTGAAGCGGATCGGTGGCGATGAACAGGGAGGCGCGGACGCCGGCTTCGCTCAGCCGCGCCACGGCGTCGCCGACCTGAGCGATCTGGCCGGCCACCTCAAGCCCGCCCTCGGTCGTACGCTCCTCACGGCGCTCCGGCACCAGGCAGGCGGCGTGAGGCTTCAGCGCGAGCGCGATGCCGAGCATTTCCGGCGTGACCGCCATCTCGAAGTTCAGCGGCTTGCCGGCCACATCGCACACCGCCTTGATCGCGGCGACATCGGCGTCGCGGATATGGCGGCGGTCTTCGCGCAGGTGCGCCGTAATGCCGTCGGCGCCAGCCTCCAGCGCCAGTTCCGCCGCGCGCGCCGGATCGGGCATGGTCCCGCCCCGCGCATTGCGCACGGTGGCGACGTGATCGACATTGAGACCGAGGCGTAGGCGGGCCATGGCGACTTACGCCTTGCCCAACCGGCGGCTGCCCGGATCCTCGACCGGGATGGCCGCCAGTTCCGGTGGCAGGTTATCGGCGGGATAGGCCGGCACTTCCAGGGACGCCAGGGCGATCAGAGGCACCCCGACATCGGCCTTGCCGCCCGAACGATCGACGATGCAGGCGGCCGCCACGACGTCACCGCCGGCCGCGCGGATCGCCGCGATGCATTCGCGCGACGACAGGCCCGTAGTGACGATATCCTCGACCATCACCACCTTTGCACCCGGTTCGACATGAAAGCCGCGGCGCAGCTTGAACTCGCCGCCTTCGCGCTCGACATACATCGACGGTACGTGCAGATGGCGGGCGGTTTCGTAGCCCGGGATGATGCCGCCGACGGCCGGAGAGATGACGACGTCGATGCCCCCCTTACCCATTTCCTGCGTGGCGGCGGTAATCTTGACGGCCAGCGCCTTGCACAACCGCTCGCAGCGCTCGGCCGACATGAAGACCAGGTTCTTTTGCAGGAACATCGGCGAGTGCAGCCCGGACGACAGCACGAAATGGCCGGTGCGCAACGCATTGGCGGCGCGGAATTCTTCGATCACGTCTTCGGAGGTCATATCGGTCTGATCCCTTGTTTATTTGCGGCGGTTTAGCGCGTTCGTCCCCTGTTTTAAACGCTAAACTTCAGCACCCGGTCTATTTCGTGACCTTGGCCAGCAGGCCTTCGGCATAGTCCCGGTCCGACAGCTTCTTGTTGGTGAAGCGATTGTCCTCAGCCTCGACCGCATGCAGGATATGCACGCGGATTTCCTCAGGGATATCGTCGGGCACAGCCTTGAAGCGCGATAACTCGACCTCGGCCAGGATGAAATAGACACGCCCCGTGTCGTCGCGCAGGAAGTCGACGACCCATTCGCCGTCGTCCGTTTCCTTGATGTAACGTGTCTTTTGCACGGCCTCGACGCGCATCGGCCACAAGAGTTCGAAGTCCTCGCGCGAGATCGCGGTCTCGATCTCGACCAGTTCCTTCACGTGCGGCGCCCACTTCTTGTAGGTGAACAGATAATCGCCGCCGAACTTGCGGATGCGCGGCCCGTCGTCGAGATAGGCTTGCAGGATGTCGAAGCACGCCCAGCCCTTCAGTTGGTCGCTGTCGAAGTCAGGCGGCAGCACGTATTTGCGTTCGTTTTCAACCGGCATACCGACCCGTCACCTCCAAAATGAGAGCATCGTCCACGCATATTCCGCTTCTGCGGGTGAAGTCCATATAGGCAAAGAGACCGTCAGCCGTCACGCGTCGTAATAGTGACGGCCTGGCGCTGGGCAATCTGCAGGCGAATTTTTCGAATGAGATCGGCGGGCACAAAGCCATAGGCGAACGCGCCCGGCCGTCCGCGCGATATCGGGTGCAGGTCGCCTCCCGGCCAGGTAAAGCGATTGACCTCGGTCGTCACAATCCAGGACCGCTGGTCATCGAGATTCAGATGCTTTTTCACCATTGCCGGCATCTCAACGGCAACATCCCGGCTTGTCGGCTCGGCGTGCGTTACCGGCGCGACCGTGACAACCTGACTGCCCTCAATGGTCTGAACCGCCAGAATAACCACGCAGGGACGATTCTTGCGGCCCTCTTCCCGGCCGGCTGCAACCTCGTCCCGCCAGAGGTAGCTGTAATTTATGACCAAGCCAGGCTTGGGATCAGGCAAGGGCATGTCAGACCTTGGAAGGATCTGCCATCAAATGGTTCAATGCTTCCGCTTCGGGCGGGAGGTCGGCCGTCAGAATCGCTTGCAAATCATCGGCATCGAGCTCCGAAACCAGTATGGCTTCGCGATAATTCTGCCGGAGCTTGCGATACTCTTCGATATCCAAAAGGACACGGACGGGCCGGTTATGCTTGGTGATGAAGACAGGCTCTTTCGCCGAGCGCTCGATATAGGCACCTGCCCGATTTTGAAATTCGGTCGAAGGAATAGTGAATTCCGTCATCGCGCCCTCATTAGCTAATTCAGCCATATTAGCTAATTTAGCTAAAAATTCAAGCGCCGTTTAGAGTCATCCCCTCACCCGCTCGACGCTTTCGATCAGCGGCGAGGTCTTGAGCGAGGCGGCGATATTGGTGATGTGGCGCGCATCGACCACTTCGATATCGAACTCAATGTCGAGGAAGTCGAGCTGGTCCGGAGCGATATTGATATTGATGATATTGCCCTTGGCCTCCCCGATCAGGGTGCAGGCCTGGCCCAACACGCCCGGCTTGTTCTGCATGTTGACCCGGATGCGGGCGACCGACAGGGTGTTCTTCTCGGCGTTCAGCGTCCAGTGCAGGTCGATCCAGGCATCCGTATTGGTGTCTTCGGCCTCCAGCGTCTCGCACTCGATTGAATGGACGTGGACGTCGTCGCTGGAACCGTCAAGGCTGGTGACGATGCCGATGATGCGATCGCCCGGCACCGGATGACAACAGGTTGAAAAGACCAGCTTTTGGTGTTCGCCCAGCACCGAGCCGCGCACAAAGGCGGCTCCGCCCTCACCGTCGCGGATGCGCGTCAAGGTATCGAACGGCAGGACGATGGCCAGCTTGAGATCAGGGAAGACCGCTTCCAGGACCTTGGCCGGCTGGATCTTGCCGCGGCCGCACAGTTCGAACAGCTCGTCCTCGGTATCGACGCGGAAGCGCTCCAGCGCCGAGCGCAGGCTGAAATCCTCGAGCCGCTTGTCGATCTGGCTGGCGGCGCGTTCGATGCCGGCCTTGCCGAGCTTGATAAAGTCGCCGCGTTCCGACTGGCGGATATGGCGACGGATGGCGGCGCGCGCCCGGCCGGTGACGGTCAGGGAGAACCAGTCCTGGTTGACCCTTGATTCCAGCCCGCTCAGGATCTCGACCTGATCACCGTTCTGCAGCAAGGTCCGCAACGGACGGTGCTCGCCATTGATCAGGCAGCCGATCGCCGTCTCGCCGACCTCGGTATGTACGGCAAAGGCGAAGTCCAGCGGCATGGCGCCGCGCGGCAACGAAATCAGCCGGCCCTTGGGCGTGAAGCAGAACACCTGATCGAGATACATCTCCATCTTGGCGTGCTCGACCCAGTCTTCGCTGTCGCCGCCGTTCTCGACGATCGAGACGATATTGCGCAGCGAATTCATCGGGTTGCGGCCGCCATCGCGTGTCGCCGCCTCCTCGTCGAAACCGTAGGTCTGGTTCTTGTAGCCCCAGTGCGCCGCCACACCCTCTTCGGCGACGCGGTCCATCTCCTCGGTGCGGATCTGCAGTTCGATGCGCGTGCCCTTGTGGCCAACGACCGTGGTGTGCAGACTTTTGTAGTTGTTGGACTTCGGCGTCGAGATGAAGTCCTTGAAGCGCTCCTGCACGACCGGCCAGGTGCGGTGCATGATGCCCAGCGCCCGGTAGCAGTCCTCGGGCGTCGAGACGACGACGCGGAAGGCATAGACGTCCGACAGCTGCGAAAAGCCGACCGCCTTGCGCTGAAGCTTTTTCCAGATCGAATAGGGTGATTTTTCGCGGCCCATGACGCGGGCGAACATACCGCCCTTTTCCAGCTTGGCGGCAATGTCCCGGGCAATGGCCGCGATGGCACCGCCCTTTTCCTGGTTCATCTCCTCCAGGCGATGGACGATCGCTTGATGGGCCGCCGGACTGATGTGCGAAAAGGCCAGGTCCTCGAGCTCGGTGGCAAAGCGGTTGCAGCCGATCGAGCGGGCTAGCGGCGCATAGACCTCCAGCGTCTCGCGCGAAATCCGCTCGCGCTTTTCCGGCGCCACATATTGCAGGGTACGCATATTGTGCAGGCGGTCGGCCAGCTTGACCAGCAGCACGCGGATATCGCGGGAAATGGCCAGGATGAATTTGCGCAGGTTTTCCGACTGCTTGGTATATTCCGACTGCAGCTCAAGCCGCGTCAGCTTGGTGACGCCCTCGACGAGGCCGGCGATCTCCTCGCTGAACTTTTCGGCGATCTCCTCGCGCGTCGCCGGCGTATCCTCGATCGTGTCGTGCAACAGCGCCGTGGCAATGGCGGCGGCGTCGAGCTTGTAGTCGGTCAGGATGCCGGCCACCTCGATCGGGTGGGCGAAATAGGGATCGCCCGAGGCGCGCAGCTGCGCCCCGTGCATCTTCATGGCATAGACATAGGCGCGATTGAGCAGGGCTTCGTCGACGGTCGGGTCATAGGCGGCGACGCGGTCGACCAGCTCGGTCTGGCGCAGGAATTTCGGACGGTTGGAAGGGGTTGGCGTCGGCGCGGGCGGAACAGGTGCCGAGGGCGTTTCCGGCTTGGGCGCGCTCATGTTGACGGCGTCGATCAACGACGCTCCATCCGCACGTACCGGTTCACCTTCTGCCGACATCCCAAATTCCGTTATCTGACCCCCGTGTTCCCAAAACACGGACCTAACTGTCTCATATAGACGAAAATAGGCAAGACCTTTGGCTTGTTTTCGCTCAAATGCCGCGGGGCTCGCGCCACGGGGCGCGGCGG
>OUWB010000381.1_pt1 | contig 10262 bp, 7 predicted proteins | sample 1779821 | NCBI WGS metagenome assembly OUWB01 (sample SAMEA3914806, study PRJEB12502) | metagenome | biome: forest; material: soil | place: Canada | collected 2011-08-03 | depth 0.1 m
GAACTGCTTGTGGAAGTGCTCCTCGGTGATGTCGTCCAGCGCGCCGAACTCATACACGCCTGAGTTATTGACGAGGATGTCGAGCTTGCCGAAATGCTCGATGGCGCCATCGACAATGGCCTTGGCGTCGGCAGCCTTGGAGACGTCGCCCCGCACGGCAACGGCCTTGCCGCCGGCCTTCTCGATCTCGCTGACGACGACATCCGCGCCAGCCTTGCTGGATGCGTAATTCACCACCACGGACGCGCCTTCGGCGGCCAGCGACTTGGCGATGGCGGCGCCGATGCCCTTGGAGGCACCGGTGACAATGGCGACTTTACCTTTGAGTTTGCTCATGACGGGATCTGCCTGGGTTGGATGAATGAGTACTTAAGTGCCGTAGTTCGTAACATACGAACTTTAGAACTAGTTTTCAAGAGCTGCTAAAATGTATGTATGAGGCCGCTGACCCATCCTTCAATTGAAGACATCACGGTGGAGGGCATCCTCCACGCGTTGTCCGATCCGGTGCGCGCGGCGATCTATGTCGAGCTGGCCGGGTCGGGTGGCGCACAGACCTGTTCGAACTTCCTGCAGGTCAGCGACCGTTGCATTCCCAAATCCACGTTGTCCCAGCATTTCCGCGCGCTTCGCGAGGCCGGCCTCATACGCAGCGAGCGGCATGGTGTGGAGATGCACAACACCTCTCGCTGCCTGGAAATCGAGCAACGTTTTCCCGGCTTGATTGGCGCCATCATCAAGGCGCACGGCGTGCAATTGGCGGATAAGTCCCGCGCGGCCAAGCGAAAGCAGGCGAGCGCCAAGGCGAAAGCCGGCTGACGCTGGCGGCGCAGCGAGCCCGGGCGCATGATCGCGCCACATCACAACGGGGAGCTGTGGCATGCCGATCGAGTTGACGTTGCTGGGGTGGTCGATAGTTCTGGGTCTGGTGTACGTGATGTTTGCCATCACGCTGGCCACGCAACAGCGAGGCGCGAAGTGGAACGCCAGCAATCGTGAGGGCGATTTCAAGCCACTCACTGGCATGGCTGCGCGCACTAGCCGGGCGAGCCAGAATTTCCTGGAAACCTTCGTGTTCTTCGTCGCTGCCGTGCTGGCCGTGGTGGTCGCCCAGCGCACCAACGCCGCCACGGCGCTGGGTGTGCAGTTGTACTTCTGGGCCCGCGTGGTCTACCTGCCGGTGTATGCGATTGGCATCACCTACCTGCGCACGCTGGTGTGGGTGGTGTCCCTGGTCGGCATCGTGATGGTGCTCTCCGCGTTGTTCTGACCCGCCACCAAGTCGTCGGAATGACGGCAGCTTTGGTTCGCATAACGTCCGTGTGGCCTCGGACTGTCACGCGGGCGTCTGCGTCATTTATTTGACGGGCGTCCGTTTTTTGGCGTCGATGGCTTGACATGGCGGGTCTCATTTGGCTGCTTGTGGTTGGTCGTTTCGTTTTATTTATCGATATTTTTCATACGGTTAGTTATTTTTCCTGATATTCACGATCAAGCGGGGTGTTCGCAAGACATCGGGTGGATGACCACTATGCGGTTCCGGCGCCTTGAGGCGCCGGGCCGCCGACCAGGGGTCGGCGGCATTCCTCACTGATGAATTGGAGAACCGCATGAAAGTTGACTTTGAACGCACCGGCTCGCTGACCGAACTGTCCAGCTACCCACAGTGGGCGCAAGACATGATCGCCGCCTGCGAACCCGCCCGCCGGAGCGTGCGTGACCACGTGATGTGGGACCTGATGAGCGAGGGCCGTATTGATCCCCAGATCATGCGCAACTTCATGGTGGGCACCTGGTCGCTGATCGAACGCTTCCCGTCGTTCATGGCGCAGAACCTGCTCAAGACGCAGTACGGCCGCAGCCCGGGCGACAACCTTGCCCGTCGCTGGCTGGTGCGCAATATCCGCGTCGAGCAAAACCACGCCGAATATTGGCTCGACTGGGCCGAAGGTGCCGGCGTGGCACGCGAGGAAGTATTGGATGGCCGCCCGCCGCTGGGCACTCAGGCAGCCGCTGACTGGTGCCACGAGGTGTGTGGTCGCGATACGCTGGCCGCTGGCATTGCTGCCACCAACTACGCCATCGAAGGGGTGACCGGCGAATGGTCCCAGAAGGTGTTCGACAGTGAGGCCTATGCCCAGAGCCTGTCCGCCACGGGCCGCAAGGCGACGTTGCGCTGGCTACAGTTGCACGCCGCCTATGACGATACCCATCCTTGGGAGGCGCTTGAAATTGTCTGTACCCTGATGGGTAACCGTCCGGCCCCCGAGGAAGTGGAACACCTGCGAGAATGCATCGTGCGCAGCTACGTCAGCCTGCATTACGGGCTTGAGCGCTGTCTGGCTTATCAGTACGCGAGCGAAGTGGAAGAGCAGGCGGCATAACAGGGCGATCTCGCCGCGATAGTGAGACCAGGCGAGATTCAGCTTTATGAAGTGGTCGTGTAAAAGGGACGCCATGGATTCGATCCGTAGCACCTCTCAAAGACCGCTGTCGCGACGCTTGAGGCCACTGGCCTACGGGCTGGTGGCCGTTATTGGTCTGATCCTCGTATTGACCTGGGGAACGCTCCAGGTCCAGGTCACTCTCGCCGGTTTTCTCAACGGCGAGAGTGTTTGGAGCAAGGCGCAGAAGCAGGCAGTCATCGACCTTGCCACTTACGCCGAAACCGGCGACACCACGCGCCTGGCGCGCTTCGAAGACAACTACGGCCTACTGATGTCCGATCGCTGGGCACGCGACGCCATTGCGTCGGGCCATTTCGATCGTGCGGCCGTGGACAACGCCTTTACACGCGGCAAGATCTTGCCGGCGGCCGAGCCGGGCATGATTTTCATGCTGCGTTGCTGCACCCGCTCGCCGCACATGGGCGAGGCCGTTGCTGCGTGGCGCGCGGCCGATCAGCCGCTGCTGAAGCTTGGCGATGTCGCCGAGCAACTGGAGCGCACCTATGCGCAAGGACAGCCCGACAGCGCACAGATCAAGCAGCAACTGGTGCATATCAATGCACTCAACGATCAACTGGAGCCGCTGACCAAGCGTTTTTCGCTGGAGGTGGCGCAGGGTGCCATCTGGCTCGGCGGCGTACTGTTTCTCGGCGTGTTTGTCACCGCCTGCGTGGCCTCGTTGCTGTGGTTGCGCATGGCCAATCGCATCCTGACGCGCATTCGCGGTACCGAGGAACGCTACAGCCTGCTATTTGACAGCGCCGCCGATGCCATCGTGATGGTGGACGAAGCCACTGGCCGCATTCTTGGCGTGAACCGCACCACCATGGCCTGGACTGGGCTGGAGATGGAAGGCTTGCTGGGCCGGGATCTGGCCAGCCTGTTCATGCCGCTGCTGCACCGCGCCGATGGTGCGGTCACTGGCGAGCTGCTCGGGCCTGGTGGGCAGCTGCGTCCGGTGGAAATGCGCAGCAGCACGGCGCATTGGGGTACGCGCAGCGTGCGTCAGTCGATCATGCGCGACATCACCGAACGGGTGAACATGGAGCAGCAGCGGCGCATTGCTTCGGAAGCGCTGGCCGGCATCGCCGAGGGCGTGATCATTGCCGATGCCGACCGGCGGGTAACCCGCGTGAATGCGGCGCATATCCGTATGACGGGGTTCACCGCACAGGCGCTGCAGGACGTGCGCTTTGACGACCTGCGCTCGTTGCCCGATGGCTCACCGCTGCCCGAATCGGTGTGGCGAACCATCGACGTCGACGGCAACTGGGTCGGCGAGGTACGCAGCCGCCGGTTCGATGCGTCGTCGTATCCCGAGCTGCTGAGCATCAGTGCCATCCGCGATCCGGAAGGGCTGGTCCAACACTACGTGGCCGTCATCAACAACATCAGTGCCGCCAAGGCCAACGAACAGCGCCTGCAGTACATGGCCGCGCATGATCCGCTGACCGGACTAGCCAATCGCGCCGAGTTCGAGCGGCGTTGCGTGCACTCGGTGACGCAGGCCGAACGCGAGCGCGGCATGATGGCCGTGCTATTCATCGATCTCGACGCGTTCAAGGCCGTTAACGACAGTTACACCCATGCCATTGGCGACCACCTGCTGGTGAAGGTGGCCGAGCGCATCGTGTACGAGCTGGGCGATGCCGGCCTGGCCGGGCGTATCGGCGGTGACGAATTCACCGTGCTGATGGACAGCCTGCATTCGCGCGAGCAGGCCAGCGCCCTGGCCGGTCGCCTGCTTACCGCACTGGCCGCGCCGGTGATGGTGGGTGACTACGAAGTGGCGCTTAGCGCGAGCATTGGCATTGCCTGCTATCCGCTGGATGGCGTGGACGTACCCACGCTGATCACCAGCGCCGATGCCGCCATGTACGCCGCCAAGACCGAAGAGCGCAACGCGTTCCGTTTCTACTCGCCGCGCATGCAGGCCGATGCACGCCGACGCATTGCCCTGGCTTCGGAGCTGCGCAAGGCACTCGCCGAAAACGAGTTCCGTCTGGTCTATCAGCCCACGGTGGAAATGCGCAGCGGTCGCATCGTGGCAGTGGAGGCGCTGCTTCGCTGGCATCATCCTGTGCGCGGCCAGATCCAGCCGGGCGAGTTCATCCCCATGGCTGAGAAACTGGGCCTGATCCGGCGTATCGATCAATGGGTACTGCAAGCGGCCTGCACGCAGATGTACCTGTGGGACAAGGCCAACGTGCCACCGCTGCGCATGGCGGTGAACGTTTCCGCGCACTGGTTTGGCCAGGCCAATTTCGTCGACGACATCCGCGCCTTGCTGGAGTCGCGCCGGCTCGCGCCCGAGCGGTTGATGCTGGAGATTACCGAGGGCGCGATCTTGCGCCTGGGCGAGGAGATGGAACGCACGCTGCATGCGCTGCATGCGCTGGGCGTGGGTGTGGCCATTGACGATTTCGGCACCGGCTATTCATCGATGAGCTATTTGAAGCTGCGTGCGATTGCTTATCTCAAGATCGATCGCAGCTTCGTCAGTGGCCTGCCCGACGACGGCAGCGATGGCGCCATTGTGGAGGCCATGCTCACGTTGTGCCGCAACCTCGGTATCAGTCCCATCGCCGAGGGCATCGAGACCGAGGAGCAGCATCGCTTCCTGTTGCGCGCCGGTTGCGCCGAAGGGCAGGGTTTTCTCTATTCCAGGCCGGTTGTGCCGGAAGAAATCGTGCAACTGCTAAGCCCCGGACGGCGCCAGGCCAGTTCGCATTTGCGTCTGGTACCGCCCGAGTCGCTTTGATTCGTTTTTTCAGTGCAACTGCACATCCACCAGAGTCTGCTCCGGCTGGTATAGCGTGGGGAACAGCTGCTTGAGGTGTCGCACCTTGGGCGCATCGTTGAACACGATGTATGGATCATCCGGATGGCGCTCCGCGTAATCCTGGTGATAGGCCTCCGCCACATAGAAACCCGTTAGCGGCACGACCTGGGTGACGATGCGGTCATCGAATGCGTGTGCGGCTGTGAGCTGTGCGATGTACGCCGTGGCAATGCGCTTCTGCTCGTCGTTGCCGTAGAAGATCACCGAGCGGTACTGCGTACCGACATCCGGGCCTTGGCGGTTGAGTTGGGTGGGGTCGGTGGCCACCGAGAAGTAGACCTTCAGCAACTGGCCATAGCTGACTTTGGTCGGGTCGTAGAGAATCTTCACCGACTCGGCATGGCCGGTGTCGCCGTCGCTGACCCGATCATAGGCGGCGGTATTGGCGGCGCCGCCTGAATAGCCCGCCCAGACCTTGCTGACGCCCTTCACATGTTCAAACACGGACTGCAGGCCCCAGAAACAGCCTCCAGCCAGTACGGCAACCTGCTTGCCCTGTGCTTGCGCGGCATCCACCGCGGGGTCAGGCAAGGTCGCGGTATCGCTGCTCGCCGTGGCCAGGCTGCAGGCACCAAGGCCCAGCATGACCAGCACAAAGGCCAGGGTGGGAAATAGTTTGAAGCGACGAAAACTCATGGGGAAACGCTCCATCGGTGGATGAGACGCTTGGCGTGGCATGTTATGCCTCGCGGTTACCCGACTATTCGTTGCCCGGCTCGGCCCGGTTACCTCCAGCCACTGGCCTGGGCCCTGTCACACGGGCGATCATGCGCCGACAGGCTTCCGAAGGGTGGCTTCATGAGTCATACGATTGACCTGAACGGTTATCTGAGCCGCATCGGCTACCACGGCCCACAGGCGGCCGACATCGCCACCCTGCGGGCCATCGCCACCGCGCATGTTGCTGCCATACCGTTCGAAAATCTTGACCCGTTGCTGAGCGTGCCGGTGTCGCTGGAGCTGGATGCAGTGGAGCGCAAGCTGGTGCAGCAAGGGCGGGGAGGGTATTGCTTCGAGCAGAATCACTTGCTGCTGGCCGCGCTGCGCGCGATGGGTTTCGAAGTGTCCTGCTTGATCGCCCGTGTGGTGTGGATGCAGCCCGAGGACACCGTTGCCCCGCAAACCCACATGCTGCTGCGGGTGGAACTGGACGATGAAAGCTGGCTGGCCGATGTAGGCTTCGGCAGCATGGCGTTGAGCGGCGCGCTGCGCCTGCAACCGCAGCTGGAACAGGCCACCGCGCATGAGCCGTTTCGGTTGCTCAGTGATGGGTCCCACTGGCGCATGCAATCGCAAGTGCGTGGAGAGTGGCGCACGCTCTATCACTTCGACCTGCAGCCACGGCCGTTTATCGATTACCAGGTGGCGAACCATTACACGTCAACGTATCCCGGTTCGCATTTCACGCAGGGACTGATTGCCGCGCGCACCTTGCCCGGACGCCGCATCGGCTTGCGCAATCGGGAGTTGGCTGTGCATCCGCTGGATGGCGAATCGGTCCGACGCACACTCATCGACGTCGCAGAGATACGGCATGTGTTGGAGCATGAATTCGGGCTGCGACTGCCAGATCATGCGGATCTCGACCGCAAACTCGAAGCATTGCCGCTGCCGGAGTAATCAACGCGCGTAAGTTGCTCCGCTCAGCATCACACGCCAATCACTGCACTTTTCATAAATATGAAACGAACGACCGTTTCCAGGGCCGTTCATGGCGTTTTGACGCAGCCAAGGTCGTCAATTCGCTGTTCGGGTAGCGTATGACGACGATGCTTGCAGAATGGAGGCAAGGTGCGCGTCAAGCTGCTGACGTTGTCAGCGACGATGGCTTTGGTGGCGCTGTCGCTACTGGGCCCCGTGAATCGCCGTGCCCACGCGCAACAGGTCATTGCTGACGGCACCACGCAGGTCGCCAGCGGCACGATCAATACCGGCACATTGACGCCGCCCTCTGGTTACGCGCTCTACGCATTCAATGGCGGCATCATCCAGAGTTTCGCCCCGCTTACCGTAGTGACCGGCGGTCTCAGTTCGGATGGCGTCGTGGCCGCGAGCGGTGGTTCCATCACGCTGTTCAACGGCTCGTCGGTGCGGACTACGCAACAGGATGCCATCGGGCTGATAGCTACCGGCACGGGTTCAACCATCACCGCTGGCAACGTGACCGTTCTGGTAACCAATTTTGGAAGCTTTGGTGCGGCGGCTGACGACGGCGCAAGCGTGACGTTGAATGGCGGCGATATCACCAGCGTCAACAGCGCGCTGCGTGTTCGTGCCGGAGGGACCATCCATGCCACCGATGTCGATGCGAAGGCGACGGGCGGCAATGCGAGCGGGGTGTTGGCCGACAATGGCACGATCTATTTGACCGGGGGTTCGGTCACCGCGACGGTCGGCGCCGCTGACCACGGTCTGGTGGCGAGCAACGGTGCTCTCATTCACGCCGATGGCGTGGGCATTGATGCCGCTGGCAATGGCCTCAACGTAGGCAGTTCCAGCCTCATCACGTTCCAGAACGGCACGATCAATAGTGCTGGATTTGGCATCCGTGCTTTCTCAGGCGGCACGGCGACTCTGAGCAATAGTTCCATCGATGCCCAGTCAGCGGGCCTCTCCGTCGATGGCCCGGGTTCGGGCAGCATGGCTCCCGTGGCGTCCGTGGTTGCCAGCGGCATGATCGTGCACACCACGGGCGACGGTGCCTACGGTGCTTTCGCCAACAGTGGCGGGCTGATCAACAGCAGTGCTTCATCCATCGCTACCTTGGGCAATGGCGCGTTTGGCTTGTACGCGACCGATGCTGGTTCACTGATCACATCAACTGGCGATCAGATCCAGACGGGCGGCTCGTCGGTCAACGCAGGGTCCCATGGCGCCTACTCCGCGGATGGTGGCCAGATCTGGCTCAACGTCGATCCGGTCAGTCACCTGGCGACGGGCGATAACGGCGCGATTCTGACGCTGGACGCGCAGAGCAACGGCCTGATGGCGTCCGGTCAGGGTTCAAGTATCGGGGCCGCGAATGAAACCGTCACTACCCGCGGCCTCCAGTCCATGGGTGCTCTCGCGCTCTCTGGCGGAGAAATGGCATTGGATTCGGGGGCGATATCGACCACTGGACAGAGTGCTGCGGGTGTGGCGGCAGTCGACGGCGGCGTCATCGCGATTTCGGGACCCGTCATGTTGCACACCGACGGTGCGGGGAGTGATGGCTTGCTGGCCATTGGCGGTGGGTCTGTCATCCAGGGTTCTGCGCTCATATCCACCTCAGGCGCTGCTGCCGATGGTGCGGCTGCCGTGAATGGCGGTTCCATCAGCCTGGCCAGCGGTTCGAGTGTGACGACCGCAGGTGCGGGCTCGCACGCCCTCGTCGTGGGCAACGGCGGCGCACTTTCCGTGACAGGCAGTTCGGCGACTGCCACCGGCGTGGATGCCAGCGCGTTGTTTCTTACCGGCCCGATGGGCTCCCGGCAAGTCGTCAAACTCAATGACGGCACGCTGAGTAGCACAGGCGGCACGGCGATCAGCATTCTTGGCGGTATGGCTGACGTCTCGTTGATTGGCACCTCGGTGGTTGGTAACGGCACTTGGTTGAGCGTCGCCGACGCTGCTGAGAGTCCCGGCGTCCTTCACCTGATAGCGGATTCGTCTCAACTGACCGGTGCGGCGACGGAAGACAGCACGTCCGATGTCGTATTGCAAAACGGCACGACGTGGAACCTGACCGGCAACTCGCAGCTAACCAACCTCACCGACAGCGCCAGTTCGATCCTGTTTTCGCTACCGATCGCCGGGCTATTCAAGGCGCTGACCGTCACCAACTACATCGGCGCCAACGGCGTATTGGGTTTGAACGCGACATTGGGGCCCGATCAGTCGCCAGCGGACAAATTGGTCGTCGATGGTGGTACGGCGATCGGCAGCACTCGGCTTCAGATCACCAATGCCGGTGGCCAAGGCGCGCTGACGACGGCCAATGGCATTGCTGTCGTGCAAACCGCCAACGGTGGTACCACCGCCTCAGGCGTATTTACGCTGAGCAACGTGGTCGCCGCCGGCCCGTATCAGTATCAACTGGTTCGCGGAGGTGTCACGGTTGGCACCGAGAACGACTGGTACTTGCGTTCAAACATCGACTGTTCGTCGCCCGGTGCCCCATCGCCGCCTTGTTCGGCGCCACCTTCGCCACCGAACCCACCTGCACCTCCCAGCCCACCCTCACCACCCAATCCACCAACGCCACCGAGCCCACCATCGCCCCCCGTACCCAATTACCGTCCGGAGGTGTCGCTCTATACAGCTCTTCCTGCACTCGCCTTGCGCTATGGCTTGGCCACGCTGGACAACCTGCACGAGCGAGTAGGCGAGCAAGAACAGTTGCGCGATCGCAGTGATCTGCAGTCGGGCGACCTGTTCAATGGCGCGTGGGTGCGGGTCATGGGTGAATCCGGCGACGTCGATGGCGATCGCCGTGGCGTCTACGGCGACGGTCCGCACTACGACTACAGCCTGCTCGCGTTTCAGCTCGGGCTGGATGTCTACGCCCAGGAGCACGAGAGTGGGCAGCGTGACCATGTCGGGTTGTATGTGGGCGACGGTCGCATCGCCAGCGACGTGACCCATTTCAATGACCAGCCTGCGGGACACGATGAAGTGAGAGGCCAGTCACTGGGCCTGTACTGGACGCACTTCTGGCAGAACGGGGCATATCTTGACGCGGTATTCCAGGGCACCTGGGCCAAGGCCACGGCGCATTCCGTCGATGCCCTTGAGCTTGATCGCGACGGCTTCCTCAGCGCTGCCTCCCTGGAGGGCGGCTTTCCCTTCCACTACGGCACGCAGGTCGTTGAGCCACAGGCACAGTGGGTCTACCAGACAATCAACAGTGTTCAGGGCAGCGATCCAGATGCCATCGTACGTTTTCGTGACATGGATTCGCTGGCCGCGCGGGCCGGTGTTCGGTGGGCCAACAC
>OUWB010005993.1_pt1 | contig 10245 bp, 7 predicted proteins | sample 1779821 | NCBI WGS metagenome assembly OUWB01 (sample SAMEA3914806, study PRJEB12502) | metagenome | biome: forest; material: soil | place: Canada | collected 2011-08-03 | depth 0.1 m
TGCGTGAAGCCGATCAGTTCTTCGGGCGTGTAGCCGGTAAGCTCGGAAAACGCACGGTTGGCGCGCAAAATCCTCTCTTCGGAATCGGTAATCAGCATCGCCATCTGCGCCTCAAAGGCAATCGCCGCGATCTGCAATTCCTGCTCCAGGCGCCGGCATTCGGCCATGCCGCCGCCTTTCACGAAGCGCGCAATACTCCCCCGCAACGCGCGTGCCGCGCAAAGTTTGCGCTGAAAATATCCAACTGGATCCATGATCAAGCCTCTCTATACAGGTAGAAATGCAGACGCTTTTCCAATTCCGTCAGGCTGCAATGCGCTCGATTTGCAGCTTTGTTGGCCGTCCGGCAATGCCCAGTCTGGCATCTGGTTCAGGGGCGGAAATCACGCGGCGAATCGTTGCCTCGCCGTCAGTCGCACCGTCCTGCCCGAGCCTGAACACGGAAATCAGCTGCAGCAATTGCGCCGCCTGCTCCTGCAGCACGCTGGCAGCTGCGGCCGACTCCTCGACCAGGGCAGCGTTCTTTTGCGTCACGTCATCCATGTGGCTGACCGCAACCGCCACCTGTTCGATGCCGCTGGCCTGTTCCCGGCTGGCTGACGAGATTTCGGTGATGATGTTGGAGACGCGCTTGGCGCCATCCATGATGTCTTGCATGCTGCGCCCCATCTCGTCGGTCAAGTGCACACCTTCCTGTACCGTACTGTCGGAACTTTGAACCAGCGCCTTCACTTCCCGAGCAGCGTCGGCGGAACGCTTGGACAAGTTGCGCACTTCGGTCGCTACCACAGCGAAGCCGCGGCCGTGCTCACCGGCACGCGCCGCTTCCACAGCGGCGTTCAACGCGAGAATGTTGGTCTGGAAGGCGATGCCGTCAATGACGGTGATGATTTCGCCGATTTTCCTGGCCTTGGCTTCGATCTCCGCCATCTTGGCGATCAATTGCGCCAAGACCGCATTGCCTTGCTCGGCATAGTGATACGACGCCCCGGCAAGCTCGTTGGCTTCCTGTGCGCCGTCGGCGTTTTGCTTGACGGTGGAGCTCAGTTCTTCCATCGAGGCTGCAGTTTCCTCAAGCGAACTGGCCTGCGATTCGGTGCGGACCGAGAGATCGGCACTGCCCGCAGCCACCTCTTGCGACGCCACGGCGATCGCGTCGGCGCTCTGGCGGATGTCGGCTATCGTTGAGATCAGATGAGCCTGCATGGTTTTCATGGCATGCAGTACGCTGGAGCGGTCGCCTGGCTGGGTGGCCACGACCAGTCGCAAGTCGCTGTCGGCGATGCGCGATGCCACGTCCGCCGCGTATTCCGGCGCGCCGCCCAAAGTGCGGCCCAGGCTGCGGTTGATCATGCCCACAATCACAGCCAGTAGCACGCACACGCCCGCCAGCACTCCTGCCGACAGCCACAGCGATTGCTCGAATGCAGCGTCGATGTCGTCCATATAGACGCCCGTCACCATGGTCCATTGCCACGGCTTATAGGCCACCACGCGGCTGAGTTTGGGCACTACTGCGGTCTCGCCCGGATGCGCCCAGACATAGCGCACGAAGCCCTTGCCGCTTTCGCTTTTGCCGACGTCCGCAATGTCCCGATAGACGTATACGCCGTTGGCATCCTTGAAGCCGATCATGCTCTTGCCGTCGGATTCGGGCTTGATCGGATTCATCACCGCCACACCGTCGAAGGTATTGATGGAAACATAACCGTCGCTGCCGTAACGCATCTGCTTGACCGCAGCCATCGCCTCCTTCTGAGCCTCTTCCTTCGTGAGTGCGCCACTTGCCGCCTGAGCGGCGAAATACTCGACGCTTGCCAGGGCGATATCGTCGATATTGGTCAGATCGTTGCTGCGCTCCTCGATGCGGATGTTGCGGGTTTGCACGGCATCGAAAACGAAGACGCCGGTGATACAAAACAGGCTACAGATCAAGGGAATCCACAACTTTTGCCTGAAGGTCAACTTTTTCATTTCGCTCTCCTGAAATTCGTGTCAATATTTCACCGTGACCGCCAGGCGCGACGACGCCTCCGGCAAGGCTCCAGATATAGATCAATGCAAAAACGGGAACACTGCCGTGCCACAGACCGAAGCGGCGGATTGCTTCATGATCCAGCTATACGACAGAATTATTGGGGCGGGCAGTGCCAAATGGAAATGGGAAATATGCGTTGGCACTATTAGAAATATCGATAGCGAAAACCTGAGTGGTCGCTAGAGCGACGCTATCGCTCACAATGCCGGCGTTTCCAGGTTTCTCAACCGGATTTTTGAGCGCGATAGGCGATAAGGGGCTAGGTCGTGGTTCATGCCATGATCGATTGCATGGTCCGCTCATGGATAAGAGCCAGGGGAGACTGGAATGGAAAAGCACGGACTGCGCTATGCCGATTTTCGGCGTATCGACCTCAATTTGCTGCTGGTCTTCGATGCCCTGATGGAAGAGCGCAACGTCAGCAAGGCTGCCGCCCGACTATTTACCAGCCAGTCCGCCATGAGCCAGGCGCTGGCGCGGCTGCGCGATGCGATGGGCGACGACATGTTTATCCGCAGCGGAAGCAAGATGGAGCCAACAGCATTGGCCATGGAATTGGCGCCTTGCGTCCGGCTCTGGCTGGAAGATGCCAACAGCTTTTTGTTCGCGCGCAAGGATTATGATTTGAGCAAGGTGAAGGCGACCGTCACCATTGCCACCATCGGCGGCATCGAATCGGCCCTGTTGCCGCCTCTGATGGAATCCCTGTTCAGGGCGGCTCCAGGCATCTCGATCCGCACCAAGATGCTCCAATCGAATGAATTGCTCGACGCAATCGATGATGAAGACATCGATATTGCGATCGGGCCACCGGATTTGCCCTACAAGGAATGGCATTGCCGCGAGCCCATATATTGCACGCTGCTCGAGTGCGTCTATTCTCCTGAGCGGCTCAATCTACCGGAAAAAATCACGCTGGAGGTGCTGGCGGAGCACCCCCATGTGGCATTGAGCTGGCGCGCCAGCGGCGGCTCCATGGTCGATCGCTTTTTCGAGGCGCGCGGCCTGCGCCGCAACATCGCCGTCTCGGCAACCTGCCAGTTGGCGACCTTGCGCCTGCTGCGCCAATTTCCGCTGTTGTCGATGCAAACGCCGCTTGTCACCTCAGTATTCCATGAGATGCCAGGCATTGCGGTACGCGAAGTGGCAATCGATGGCTTGATCTTCGACGTCAATCTGATCTGGAACCGGCGCGACGACAAGGAACCGACGCAAGCCTACGTACGCCAACTTCTCAAGGATGTTTTCAAGGCGCAGCGAAACTGCCCGCCCGCTTTGGTAGCGAACCAGAAATAGCTTGGCGCGATTTGGCCTCAAATTTCAAGAGGTGACCATGCGACTCACGGCAAGAATCCTATCAACGTTCACTCGCCAGACACGCTGGACGGAAGGGCATATCTTTTCCGTCACGCCGGAGCAGATCGGCATTGTTGAGGGTATCCGCGCGTCGTTTGCTGTCGCCGTCATGCTGGCTGCGGACTTGCAGTGGCAAATCCCGGGGCTCGCTTACGGCGCCGTCGCCGCGTTCTGGACGTGCCTGTGCGATCCGGGCGGATCGGATCGCGCCCGCTTCAAGGTGATGCTGACCTTTGCATGTAGCGCGACGCTTGCCATTTCTCTGGCCGCTTATTGCGCCCATTGGGGAAAGATCATGGGAGGGGCTGCGCTCTTCGTGCTCGTCCTGATTTGCGGCCTGACCCGTTCCTATCGCCCGGCATACGGCCCGATGCCCTCGCCGGTCGGGCTCATTGCAGCGATTGCAGTGGTCGTGGGCGTGACTTCGCCTCGATCCGCAATCGGCACCCTGGAATTGGCAGTCTGCTTCCTGGCTGGTTCTCTCTGGGCACTGGTGCTGTGCCTCTATATTTGGCGGACGCATCCTCGCGCGCCGGCTCGTCGTGCGCTGGTGGCGATTTACGCCAGACTGGAAGATATGACGCTGAGCCTGCAGCAGTTCGATCTCACGACAGCGAATGGCGCCGATCAATGGTCGGACTTTAATGTCGACCACCGCCGCGCCATGCGCTTCTCGATCGAGCGCGGCCGGGAAATCGTTGCCCGGCTGTCCACCGGCCGTATCCGCTTCAGCCAGGGCATCGACGCCGCCGGGCGGGTGTTCGCGGCATTGATGGCGCTTGGCCACTATCGCTCGGAGAGTTCGCGTCCGTTCGATCCAATCGTCGATCGGCCGCTATTGGACAGTCTGCGCCAGCTTCTTCAGGAGGCCGTGCTTCAATCGGATAAGACCTCGCCGGATCCGGAATCACTTGTGTCCCAAGGAACCGCACTCGTGCGGAGGGCCGCTGCGTGCCAAAGTGTCGCGGCCAACGCAGTCTCGGTGGCCGGGCGGGCGATGGTCGAACTCGGCCAACACTGGCAAGAGCCAGAGTTTGAAGAGCACGAGCGCGACGAAGCGCAGGAGCAAGTCAGCGTCAAAATCCCGGCGCCTGTATGGAGGCAAGCTCTTAGAGTGGCCGTCGCCGTCTCCATTTCCTACGGCCTAGGTGCGTGGTATGACCTCAGCTTCTCCTATTGGGGAACCATCGCAACGCTTGTGCTCATCCAGCCGCTGGGCGCCAATACCTGGCTCCGGGTCGTCGAACGCGCGGCAGGCAGCATAGTCGGCGGTGTGCTTACGGCAATTCTGATCGCGCGCCTCTCCGGTCCTTGGGAAATGCTCCTCTTCATTGCGCCGCTCTCGGCAGCAGTCATCGCTTTGCGCCTGGTCAATTACGGCCTGTTCGTGATCTTCGTAACGCCAATGTTCGTGCTGGTGTCGGATTTCATCCACCCGGCGAGCAACCTGATCGCCACGCGGGTGATCAACGAGGCCATCGGGGCCTGCATAGGCTTGGCAGGATGCGTTCTGCTCTGGCCCGAGAAAGAGAAGGATGCGCTCTTGGATGCCATTCTGGCTGCTCTACGCGCCAACATGGCTTTTGCCGTCGGCGTGTTGCGCTCGAGCTTCGATAGCTTGGCCAATATCGACCCGCTGCGCCGCGAAGCCGGCATCGCAAGCTCCCGCGCCGAAATCGCCCGGCAGCGCATGCTACTGCAAGGGCGGTCGCATGCTGCGCATCTCGAACAGGTGCGCGAAATATTGGTCGCTTTGCGGACCGTCTGTGGTGCGGCGAACATATTGACGATCAGTCGACAATTCGTTCCTGACAGCGGCGATGCGGAGCGGGCGGACAAGTACGACGCACTGGCCAATATGCTAAGCGCAGAGATTGCTGGAACCGATGGACGGGCAACGCTCGCTTTCCTCGAAGTTGACGGACCGAATGAACTGGACCGCGCCATCCACACGCTGGCGTTGGCTGTCCAGGATTACTCGGCGGACATCCATTATTAGCCGAGCCAATCACCCCTGAACGCTATGCAGCGTAAGCATGTTGTTGTTTCGCGCAAGGCATCCTTCACTGGTCCCGTCGATGAGGCCCTGGAAAAGCTCGGACTCAAAAGAGAGATCGTCGCTGTCGTACCTGGCCACCCCGATGCAATTCGCATCGCCCGCCAGTCGGACTTGGTGGCGCTCGTGCCAGGTGCATCCATCGGCAGTGCGCGTGGCATTGGCGATCTGCAACTAACGAGCTTCGAACTTCCTGTGCCTACACCCGAAATCACCGTATCAGCGATGTGGCATCCTCGGCTGGACGCCGATCCGGCACATCATTGGCTACGTGATACGGTGATTTCGACGTGTCGGACCGCCATTCAGTAGACTGCCTGCCGATGCTACATCCAATTGTCAACCCTATGTTGCAGCAAACGTCTCACCACCGATGACCGCTTTGAGGGCTTACCTCCAGTCAGCTTTGCGGCGCGGTCGATGCTGCGGCGCCGGTGCCGCCGAAGACTCTTCCACCCACGTAGGAGAAATACATCTTCTGCTGGCTGATCGCCAGCAAGACGCGATGCGCACGCAGGAAGTCGACGCCGAGCAGCATGTCGGGCCGGTCGGCGTCAATGGCTTCGGCACGCTTGGGTTGAACTGCGTCCTTACCGGGATTGCTGCCCCCTGCGCCACCCTTGCCGGCAACGGACATCAGGCGCAGACCTGATTGCAGGTCCGACTGGGACGCCGCCGGCACCGAGCCCCACAAATCGGCGATGACGAACTGGGGTCGCTTGATGGTTTCACCGCCGATGGTGAAACTATTGAACGAGGCGAGCCATGCCTTGCCGTGATATTTCGTGCCTTCTCCGCCGTTTATTTCAGTAACGCCCGCAGATTGGGGCGTGATGCCGGCACGGGCCGCCGCTTCCAGGGTGAGGACCGAATTGGGGCTGCCGCTGTCGATCAGTGCGGTCATTTGATGGCCGTTCACTTCTACGGTCACAAGCAGACGCGGATCGTTGCCGGACCAGGCCGCGATCGGAGCCGTCGAAGCATTGTCGTCCCAGTATGCCAGGAAGGCATTCTCGCATCCGCTCGGTACAAAGAACTTGATTTCACTACTGGAGAGGGAGAACTCGATATCCCTGCGATAACCGCCCAGCACAATATCCGCGCCTGCGATGGCGCCATCGGCTTCTCGCAGGATTTGTGTTACCTCCAGCTGAGAGCGTCCCCATCGGTTTTTGCCCAGCGCGACGTCGCCCACATTGGTCTCATAGACCGCCTCTTCCTTACCTGTGGCGTCGATTTCCGTCAACGTGGTGTGCCCCAGGTTCAAACCTAGCTTTTCCGCCTCCTGCAGGCTTAATTCCGTGTGTTTGGCGCCGGTATCGACAAGCATGGGGGTACTGCTGCCGTTCACCGTACCGTTGACGGTGGCAAGGCCGCCACGCATATCGACCGGCAGTTCGTCGAGCCGCATGTAGATGCAGTGCGGCCCCTTGGGAATGGCGCGTCCTTGAATCTCGACCTGGACGGGTTTGCTGTCGCTGCCGGAGGCGATTTGCGCCTGTGCCACGGCAAAAGAAAGCAAGGAAGAAAACAAGGCCACGCCAAGCGCGAAATGCAGATAGGCAGTGAGGCCGGACTGCCGCGCGGCATTCTCCAGCAAGTGCTTTTTCATGCATCTCTCCTTGCTTTCTGTGACGGAGTCTGCAGCAATGGATTGTGTTTGCGACTCCTGTGCCGTGGAACCACTCATCGATATTCTCAAGCGTGCATTTGTCTTGGCCAAAATCGGCTGCCGCTTTCCGCATCGAATGCTGACAGTTGTCAAAAGAGTGCGGGCAGATTGCGCGTTCGTCAAGTGGTTTGTAATGGATCGATACCGGTGAATACCACTATCAAATTGCGGCGCATTACGATTTGCCTGCTATCTCTATGGAAAGGATGTGCGCAGCAACAGCCCTGAAGCCTGCGGCTCTCGGCAAAAGTCGGGCCACTTCGCATGATGGATCATGTTGCATTGGGCTTGAGATTATCGATGCCGCGTCGATGTCGGTGCAACGGCGAGAGCAACATCAAGATAGCTACACTAGCCGTTCAAAACGTACCGAGTATCATCGTCACAGGAATAGTGGCCGGCGCCAGTTTGTCTTGCGAGTCGGCGCCGGCGATGGTGAAGCTTGCTTGATATAGCGAACCCCACGTCAGCCCCGCTTTGTTGACGGTTACGGTGACCGTGCCCGAACTGTAGGCCACCTGCAGCCACGCGGCTGACGCATCCGGCGAGACCGTTAGCGCCGGGCCGCCGGCGTCGGTTTGCAGGATTTGCGTGGCAACATCTTCCAGCAGCGACATGTGGAAGGTGAGTGAACTCGGCGCGGTGAGGATCGTTCCGCTAAAAGGGGCGGCCTGATTGTCGGCCGTGGCATCCAGCGCGAGCAACACGCTCGGCGCGGCGGCATCGCGTTCGTTGAGACTGGCGCTGGTGGAGCAAAAGGCATCGAACACGGTCCTGACAAGCGAGCTGTGATCAAACGGGGCGCCGTTGTTTGATGTCAGCGTGGTGCCGGCGGGAATCAGCGGCGACACCAGGATCGCTGGCACCCGGCCGCCGGTGACGTTGAAATTGAAACCATCCACCGCTGAGCCGTGTTCGCTAGCCAGCGGCAGTGTGGCAAACGGCTGTTCGGCAATGTTGCCCCAGTTGATGGTGCCGGGCGGAGTCGCGTTGACGGGCGCGACATGGTCGTATATCCCGCCCGCTTCGTCGTATGTAACAATCAAGAGCGTGCCGGGCCAATACTGGCTGTTGCGCAGGGTGTTATAGACCTGCATCAGCAACAGTTCGCCGCTGGCGGTATCGATGGGTGGGTCCGTCTCGGTGACGCCGAACACCGTGAAATATGCCGACGGCCCCGGATGATTGTTGTTGGGCGCCGGCGGCGGGTTGGCGGGGGAATGGCCGCGCGAATAACGCGGCTCGATGAAGGAGTAAGGCGGTAGCGTGCCGTTGGCCACGTCGGCCAGGAAGTTGGAAGGATTCTGGCCCAGGCCGCTAGGAAGCTGATTGCCATAGTCCACGCTGCTGAAGGTGCACACGTTCGCATTGTCGCTTAAGGCCGCAGCACGACTAATGTAAGGCACGGTCATCATCGAAATGGAATAGTCGTGAAAATAGACGCGCCAATTGGGGCCGTCGCCGGCGGGCAGATTGGCGTCGAGATACTGCATCAGCGAAGGCAGCTCGATCAGCGGAACCGCAACAGAGTCGATCACGTACTGCACATCGTCGATCAAACTGGAATAACCGAGCGTGCCGTCACCGAGCACGCCCGGTGCGGCGCAATGGGCGAAGGCGCGGTTGGCGAAAGTTTGCGTCGGCGCGGAAGCGAACCAGCTATCGCAAACGGCGAAATTGTTGGCCAAGTAGGCCGTCACCGGCAATTGCGCCGGCGTGAGGTAATTCATCACGTCGGCGATGTTGGCGGCGCTTACGTGGTGTTGTGCGGCATAACTTCGGCAGAATCCCGACATCGCGTTTGGGGCCACGGGTGGCCCGTCGACATAAGGATTGGTCTCGGGCGCCGCACCAGTATATTGCAGCGCCATGTCATCGAACACTTCTCCCGGATCGACCACGGGGATCGTCGTGGCGGGATATACCTGCGGCTGGCCTGGCACCCCGGTGGGCGACGTCTGGTTGCCCACGGCCAACGGCTTGCCGCCGTATGGGTTCGGGTTGCTGTCGCCGCCGCTCAGGCCATTGAGATCTTTTTGTCCATCGGGAGCGTTGTTGTAAGGCGGCAGATTGCCGGCGCCGTACAGCCAACCGAGGACGTTGTCGTAGGAGCGGTTCTCCAGCATCAGCACCACAATGTTGGTGATGCCCGATGCGCTCACTGGTGCGGCAGGTGAATTCGCAGATGTCATGTTTGCCCCTGGAGCCCCGCGTTTGGTACCGGCCTAGCATGGTCGCATGTCGATTTCGGCAATACAACCTGCTAGAAATGACAGGTCGACTTGGCGGATGCGGGCCGCAATGTGTCCTGCACGGTTGCGGCGCGCCGAAAATTGATCAGATTTGGTGGAATATGCGCGAACCGCCTTGATCAGAATGGCTGTCGTGACAATTGCACCTGGCCCGCATATGCAACCGATGGTGCTGGGCAAACGCAGTCGAGCATGGCTGACTAAAGTTCATCGCGCGCCAACAATATTTGAATTAATGATATAAATGATATATATCGTTTTGGAGAATTTGGAGGTAAATCATGAAAATCCTACGTTTGTTGTTTTCGGCGTTGAAATTTAAGCACAAGCATGACGACAATCTGCGCGCATTTTCTGACACCGAGACGGTGGCAGGGTATGCCGTCCTTGTCAAATCGCACTGAACGCGATCCGTAGCCCGGCGCCGTTGGAATGGGTCGGCTTTCGCTGAAATTAAATAATTGGCGGCTGTAAGTCAGCACACGCCGGATCATGCTGGTTGCTAGTTGTCTGCTGAAGATCAATCAACGTGCGTTGGGATGAAGGCGCAAAAAATGGCCCGGAAAAGCATGTCGACCGATTTCCCAAGATGTTCGCTGAAGTCCCGAAAACGGCCGGCCGCCGACCGGAAAATGTACCGCGTGAATGAGAGGACCTCATCGCGGTCTTTGGGCGCAAGTCTCCGAGAATAGTCCGAATTGCGGCGCTGGATATTAAAGATTGTTTTCTGCCACCATTTTCCATCGTGCAAGGCGTTTGGATTCAGATTCTCGTGAACCGTCTACTGTTCGCTAGCGCACTGACGCTTGCATGGATTGCTTTTACCGTCAGCACTTATGGCACCTACTATGCAAGCCGCAGTGCTGGAAAA
>OUWB010000372.1_pt4 | contig 10244 bp, 8 predicted proteins | sample 1779821 | NCBI WGS metagenome assembly OUWB01 (sample SAMEA3914806, study PRJEB12502) | metagenome | biome: forest; material: soil | place: Canada | collected 2011-08-03 | depth 0.1 m
GTTGAAGGTCGATTCGCCGCCGATCTTGTAGGTCATCTTGTCATTGGGCTGCCAGGTCAGCTTGGCACTGATGATGTGCTCGATCGGCTGGTACAGCTGGTCGTTGGCTGAAGGACCGGTCGCGTCCGTATAGACGTCGACCGTGTTCTGGCGATCGTAGTGCTGCAGGACATTGATGTCCACGGTCACGGTCTTGGTCAGCGGGCGTTCGTACTGCACGCCCCATTCGGAGACGAACTCGTTGAGATTATAGTGTTCGTAGGCCTGGGTGGCGCCGCTATAGATGATGCGGTTGGTGTAGTAGATCGGGTTGTAAAAGCCATTGAATGACAGCTTGCCGCCGAAGAACGGCTGGCTGTAGTCGACCTTGGCCTGGCTGCCGCTGCCGCCGGCCAGCTGGTTGAGGTAGGTGTGGGCGGGCGTCGCCTGGCCGGGATAGTAGTCGTAGCGCTGCTCGTTATCGACGCCGTTGTCACGGAACTCGAACAGTTGCAGGTCGACGTCCAGGCTGCGGCCGTTATTGTTCTGGTTGAACGAATATTCGATGGCCGGCTTGTTGGGACCGTCGGTAAACACCTTGTCGTAGACGTCGATCGACTGGTGCGCCTGCGCAGACGACTTGCGGATGATGTTGACGATCTGCTGGTAGCCCTGCATGTCGATGCCGGGGGCGCCGCCGGTGATGACCTCGATCCGGTCGATCTGCGAGACGGCGATATTGTTGAGCTGGACGTCGAGGCCGACCTTGCTGGCCGGGCGCTGGCCGTCGATCAGCACATTGCCGGCGGCGTCGGCGAACCCGCGCACCGTATTGCCGGTCGAAAAGACGAAGCCCGGCACGTGCGAGACGATATCAAGCGCCGTCGAACACTGGAAATTCTTGAAATCGTCGGGCGTGTAGTTGATCGTCTGCGTGTTCGCCGCCGCCGGATCGGCCAGGGCAGGGGCCGCGGCGGTCGCGGTCAGGGCGCCTGTAAAAATCAGGGCGCAAAGACTTATCGTGTGGCTGATGGAGCGGCTTTTCGGTCGCATGTCTGGGCTTTTCGTTAGCGGGCAGAGAGAGGCGATCCCGTGCCACGAAAGGTTTCGTATGAGCCCGTTGGATAGTTTCAGTCGCGCCAAAGTCCAAGTTAATTGGCTGTAATGTGGCCTATGTGACAGAGATTTAATATTGCTCCGTCCTTATTAATAACATTACCAGAAAGTAATAAATATCTGTGACAGGGTTACCGAAGTATAGATTGTGCCGGTTTTGCGATTGTGGATAAGACGTGTAACATGTTGACGCGACGGGTGGTTCTGTCCGGCGGTTTGGCGGGCCTTGCCCTGGCTTGGCCGGCTTTTTCCCGGCAGATGAAGGGCCGCGATGTCATCCGCCTGCCGATCGAGGTCACCGATAGCGGCCTTGTGGTGATCGGCGCCACGATCGACTGCCGCCGGTTGCGCTTTCTCGTTGATACGGGCGCTGAGGTCAGCGCGATCCGCCGCGATCTTGTCGGGCCGCTTCATCTGATGCGCATCGGTCGCCGGCCGCTCGTTGGCGCCGACGCTCGCCTCGTTCTCGCTGACTATGAGGCGCACGGGGTTGTCTTTGGTGGCGCGTTGACTGAGCCGGGTGTGCGTCTATCGGCCATACCCGCGCCCGGGCCCTATGACGGCTTGATGTCGTGCGGCTTTCTCACCCGGTCGCCATCGGTGCTCGACTACGGCGCCCGCGAAATCCGCCTCTATCCCGGTGGCCGCCTCGATTTGACCGGCTATGCGATGATCCACGCCCGGGTTGCTCGCCGTCTCGACCTGGCGCCGCGGTTCCTCTGTCCTGTCTCCATCGACGGTCTGGCGTTGTCGGCCATGCTCGATACGGGGTTCGAGACCGAGCTCTTTCTCAACGCCGGGATCGTGCGGCGTCATGGCCTGTGGGATCGGTTTGCCGTTCATGAGGAAAAGACCTTCCATGGCATGGCCGGCAAGCGCCTGGTCACCCGCGTCGTCGATATGCCGGACTTGCGGCTGAGCAATATTGGGCGCCGCAGCGTGCGCGTCACCCTGGCCGATCCGGCGGGCAGCGGCATCCCGGCGATCGGCGCCGACGCGGCCATTATAGGCGCCTCGCTGCTCAGGCACTTTGCGATCGCCTTCGCCGGCGGTGATCTTCTGGGTTTCAGGTCCGTCTGAATCCGGGGCTTGCTGCAAACCCGGCAAAGAGTCATTCAGATGAGGCTGCCCGACCTTGCCAACCGGAGGAACCGATGAGTGAGTCCGAAATCCACCGTGAGCCCGGCGATGCCATCCTGACGCGGCGCTTCGAGTTGGGCGACGGCTACGTCGACATCCACGTCTGGGCGCCGGTGACCGAAGACGAGGCCTATACGCAATGCGACTGGCAGATCGTTGGGCTGGGATCGGACGCATACCGCTATAGCGCCGGCGTGGACAAGGTTCAGGCCATGATCCACGCCCTTTACGCGATCAACACGCGTCTTTACAGCTCCAACGCATGGAAGGAAGGCCGTCTAACCTGGCTCGGCATGCGCGATCTGGGCTTGCCCAGCCTACCGGGGGATCGGCCACTTGACGGTGGCTACGGCCCGGCCGAATTGCTGAGCCTGCCCGGCTGGCAAGCCGTTGTGCAAATGCCTGACCAGCCGATGCCCTATTTCGCCCTGTCCGACGAGCACCTGGCCTCGCTCGTTCGCAGTCTCAAGCATGGGATCGAGACAATCGACCGCTCGCCGGAGGAAGCCAAGGCGCACCTGGAGCGCCTGATCAACGGGCTGCTAAAGGAAAAGGCCTATTACGAAGCGGTTTGCCATGACGCCGGCTTTCCGCCGCCGGCAGACCACGACAAATAAGAATTTAAACCACGGATGGGCACGGATGCGTTTCGCGCACACGGATGTTCGAGACGAAAGCTTCCGCCTGTGCCAGAAACTCGGATATCCGTGTCGCCGCTTGCGGCGATCCGTGCCTCATCCGTGGTTGAAAACCCTTACTTCACATCCAGTTCGAACGGCACAGCCGGCAGGTTGTCGGCGCTGTAGAGGTTGACGAACGGCGCTTCGGCCCAGGCATAGCGCACCCGCGTGACGTCGGGCGTATTGGCGCCCTTCAGCACGATGGTGTCGCCGGCAACCGTGGCCGGCGCATAGACGCAGGCATTGCCGCGGCAGACCTCGAAGCCGATCGCCATGTCCGAACTATAGGTGCGCAGGCCGCCATTGGTGTCCTTGAAGGCGATGATGAGGTCCGATCCGCTGCGTGTCACACCCGTTGCGTCGGGACCGCCCGGCGTCACCGGCTTGCCATAGGCGATGGCCTCGGCGGCGCGCGCCAGCCTTTGCCCGACGACGATCTTCTGCGTCGGATGGACATTGGTCGGGTCGCCGACATCGACGGTGACCGCAAGCCCCGCATGGGCATCGTCGCGCACGGTCTGCGCTTGGGCCTGGCGCAACTCGCCCCAGGTCGAATCCCCAGGCTTGACCGGCGGCGTACCGTAATTGGCCAGCTGCACCACCAGGAAGGGCAGGTCGGGATGATTGAAATCGGCCCGCCAGTCCTTGATCAGCAGCGGCAGCAAGGTGCCGTATTCGCGTGATTGCTCCAGGGAATTGGCGTTGGACTCACCCTGGTACCAGGCGGCCAGCTTGATCGAATAGCCGGTCAGCGGCGCAATCATGCCATTGTACAAAGTATTGTAGCTATTGGGGATATCCCACGGCGCCGCCGGCATGGTCTGGGTCTTCAGGGCGCGGCTGATATGATAGGTCCAGTCACCGCCCAGCGCTATGAACTGGCCGTCGCTGGTCTTGATCAGGCGGTTGGCCGGTTGGCCGACCAGCCCGCCCTTGCCCAGGACGCGGACAACGACGACGTTCTTGCCGGGCTTGAATATGCCGGCGGAGACGTTGTAGTCGCGCCACAGCCAGTTGACGCTGGCGCCGCCGATGCGCTGGCCGTTGACCCAGGTCGTCTCGTCGGTGTCGACGGGCCCCAGCATCAGCTCGTTGGCGGTCCTGGCCTGGGCGTCGGTCAGCGTGACGGTCTTGCGGAACCAGACGACACCCTCGAAGCCTTTGCCGTCGCTGCCTTTAAAGGCAGCGATGCCGCTGTCGGCCCACGGTCCGGCCGGCGTCATCGACGGCCATTTCGAATCGTCAAACGCCGGCGAGATATAGGCCCGCTCCGCCTTGGCGTCAGGGTCGTGGGCGTCCCACCACGCTTCCTGCACGCGCCCGATCTCGGCATTGGCCTGGTCCGGTGTCGTGCCGAAGGCCTTCACCTGGGCGACGCCGTTGACATAGGTGGGCAACGTCGCCAGGGCAGCCGGGCTGATCCAGCTCTGGATGGTCGTGCCGCCCCAATAGGAATCGATAAAGCCGACCGCCCCGCCGTGCGCCGCCTGCAGCGTCTTGGCCATGTAATAGCAAACGCCGGACGCTTCGCCGGTGGTGTCGGCCGCGGTCACCTCCCATTTTGCCGGATCTTTCAGGTCGCCCTGCGGCAAGGCTTCGCTATCCTTTGGGATGTCGACGAAGCGGATGTTCGGATTGGCCGAATTGCCCATCGCGCTCCACGAATCGGTGACCAGCCGTGCCGGAAACTCCATGTTCGACTGGCCGCTGCACAGATAGACGTCGCCGACCATGATATCGTTGAGCGTGGTCCGGGTCCCGCCTGAGGCGACGCTGAGCGCGTAGGGACCACCGCCCGCCATGGTCGGAAGGCTGATGCGCCAATGGCCTGCCGCATCGGCAGTGGCCGTAACCGATTGATTGTTCAGCGAGACGGTGACGGAAGACGAGGGCGCCGCGATACCCCAGACAGGGATGGGCGCGCCCTGCTGCAGGACGGCATGGTCGCCGAAAATATGGGCAAAGGTCGGCGCGGTTTGCGCCTGGGCGGCTCCGGCAAACAGGGCGGCGGCCAGGACAAGCACCAGGCCCGTACCATGTGTGTAACCTGAAGTCCTCATGACGCGCTCCCGTATTTTTTCCGTTACCGCTACCGGTACATTTGCCTGACTTGTCGCATCCCCCCGTCATCAACGTCAAGCCGCTCCAGTGGACCGGCCGCCGACACGATGCTACGAAGGCTTGGACCTGCGGAAAAGCCAGGCCGGGACGATACGCCATGGATATCAAATACAGCTTCAAGGCCGGCACGGCGCCCGTCGCGCGCCAGATCCCCATGCTCCGGCGCAACGAAATCTTTCCGACCGTCATCTGGCAGGCCCACCTGACCGCGCTCGGCTCATCGTTTCCCGATTGGATCTCGGAGGTTGAAGCGCTGAGGGCGCGCGATCCGGAACCAGCCGGCCGGACCAATCGCGGCGGCTGGAACAGCCACGACCAGGCCGTGCTCGAAGCGCCGGCCTTTGCCGCGCTCAAGGCGGCGATCGTCGATCTCGTCCATACCGCGCTGTCGGAGATGCTGGGCAGCCTGCCCGAGTTCACCCTGCAATCCTGGATCAATATCCACGACCGCGGCGGCTTCAACTTCCTGCACGTCCACGAGGGCAGCCTGTTGTGCGGCTGCTTCTATCTTCGCGTACCGGAAGGCTCAGGCCCGCTGGTGTTCCGCGACCCGCGGCCCGGTGTCGTTCACGGCAGCCTCAAGGGCAATGGCGCCAATGCCTATAAGGACATTCGCCTGGCGCCGTCCGACGGCCTGCTGGTGCTCTTTCCCTCATGGCTGGAGCACTATGTCGAGCCGCATGATGGCGATCTTTCAAGGATCGCCATTCCCTTCAATGTGCTGCAAGCGTGAGGCGCATCCGATGACGACAAGATCGGTCCTCCTAGCCGTGGCTTTCGGCCTTGTCCCCGCCATGGCCGGCGCGCAAAGCGCCCCGGAGACATCAGGTTCGGCAAAGCCCATCGCGGTGACGCTGAACCTCTATAGCGGCGACAAGTTGAGCCAGGGCTTTTCCGAAGCCTTGACCGCCGCGATCGGCGGCGACGAGCGCTTCGAGGTGGTCAAGACGCTGCCGCCCGACGGCATGACGATTGTCATGAAGGATGCGCTCCTGCCGCAAAACAACGATTCGGAGACCATCGCCGCCTATGATGTGCTGCTGAAGTCCGGCACCGGCAAATATATCGACGAGAAACAGGGCTTTTGCGATGCCGCCAAGCTGACCATGTGCGGGCGTGTCGTCGCCCAGGACAGCTTCGACGCCTACCAGGCCTATATCGCGCATCATAAGCCGGGTTAGGTCTTAAGCCTGGTCCACGCCGCCAGGGCCGCGAGCTTCTGCTCTTTGCGCCATGGCTTGCCCGCCGCGCCGCCCATCGCCTTTAACCGCGCATCGATATCCGCCGCACTCAAGCCGAGCAAGGCCGCTGCCGTCTGCGGCAGGGCTTTTTCATCGATCTCGGCAAACGCCAGTCCGCACGACCGGCAGCCTGCTCGCAGAGCGTCGCGCACCGCCAAGCCCTCGGCGACCGGTACGTGCTCGGCCCATTCCAGGCTATAGGCCAAAAGATCGTTGATCCAGCCGGCGCGATTGATCAGCAGCGCAACCGTTGCCGGCGTCGCGCCCAAGCTCGATACCACTTGGCGCAGGCCGTCAGTCGCCATCTCATCCTGCCGCCGCCGGCCTTCGGCCACCGTATCGGCGGCTTCGCTCTTGCGAGCCGCCAGCGCCAATTCGCGCGCGACACTGTAGGGCTCGAAAGCCAGACGATCATCTTCAGCTGCCGTCGCCAGGACCGTCGACAGCACCACACGCGGCTCCCCGGCGTCGATCGTCACCGCGACACAGGCCGCGCCGCCCTTTTGCGCGCGTAAACCGATGGCGATCGGGCTCATGCGATGCGTCGACTCCTCATTCGGCCTTATGATATGCAATCGAAGCCAGGATGAAAATGCCCTGCCGCGGAGCACAGCCTTGACCTTTCGCAAGACGGCCCTTGCCTTCATCCTGTCGCTGGTGTTGCCGGCGGCGCCCGCCTTGGCCCAAACGGCCTACCAGACCTATAGCGTCGATCCGGCAAAGGACACGATCGCCATCCACTGGAAGGACGAGGCGGGCAACCGCTTCACCTCGATCGGCGCCCTGAAGACCTGGCTCGAGGCCCGGGGACAAAAACTGCTCTTTGCCACCAATGGCGGCATCTACGAGACCGACTATACGCCGCTGGGCCTCTATATCGAGGCCGGCCAGGTCCTGCATCCGCTGAACACGGCCCAGGGCACGGGCAACTTCTACCTTCAGCCCAACGGCGTCTTCTATGTCGACGCGACGGGCGGCCACGTCGTCAAGACGGCGGATTTCGCGCTCAAGGACGGCATCGTCACCGCGACCCAATCAGGTCCGATGCTGGTGGACACTGGCGAAATCAACCCCGCCTTCACGCCTGGCTCAAAGAACCTGTTTACCCGTACCGGCGTCGGCATCGATGAGGACGGCAAAATCGTCTTCGCCAAGGCGGACGGCGTCAACTTCTACGACTTCGCCACCTATTTCCGCGACACGCTGCATTGTCGCAACGCGCTCTATCTCGATGGCCACATCTCGCTCATGTATGTCGAAGGCGGCGACACCACCCAGACCGGCGGCGATTTCGTCTCGATCCTCAGCGTGTCCGCGCCGCAGCCCGATACCGATGCAGTCCCGCGATAGCCCGTTCGCCTGGACATTCGGTAAGCGCTCGCTACGGGCCTCGAATAGAGGATGTTCAATCCAGGCGAGTTGTGGCAGATTGTGGTTAATGATCCTGGATTGAATCCTCTCCGGGACGGTCGGGTTAGCTATCGGGGCATGGGTTAGCACGGCATTGACGGCGATCACCGCGCGGGTGAACGTTCCGTCCAGACGCCAAATCCTTTCCTTCGAAGCCAACCGCTGAGGGAGACGCAGGGGTATGGCGAAATCGGGTGATGGATTTTGGTCGCGAGGCTGGGCCTATTTGACGGACGGCACATTCCGCGAAGTCTGGGAAGCCTGGGGCAAAAAGGACCACGACGAAGACGCGAAGTCCTGGGAGTTTGACGAACACGGCTTCCGGCGACTGCGCAGCGAATCGTTTCCAACGCGGAAGATCGAGTCCTACAAGGCGATCGTTCGAAACCCTGAAGAATGGCAGGCTTTCGAAGCCGCGAATATGAACCACTATTTTCACGATGGTGTGGTTCTGTTTCCGTACGACCGGCCGGAAGGATCGGCGCCGAAAATCGACGTCGGTCCGGCGAACTATACGCCGCCGGGCCGCTTTTTTCGCGTTCAGTACGACATGATCAAGCGCCGCTTTCCCTTTGGCCTGAACAAGACGCCGGGGGATGCCGACATGCGCCGCACCATTTCGGCCTTGCGCTACATCTTTTCGAAGAATTTTTGGCGCCTGATCCGGCAGAGGCGGGTTTTGGCGGGTTTGATGATCCTGGGTTTCATCGCCTGCCAGGCCGTCAGTCTCGCCGTCTCGGCGGGTTTGCCGTTTTTGCTTGGCTTTGCCCGGGTGGCAAACATCGACCTGCTCGAAAATCTGGTCCCGGCGGGGATGTGTGCATTATGCCTGCTTCTGTTCGTCGGTCTCTACAGCCATGCCGTGGAACAGGTGCAAAGACTGAAGGATCAATACGAGGCGGCCGTTCGCGCCTCATGCCTGCTGCTGGGGCGTAATCTTCAAGTTCGGCAACAGGATATCATCGCCACCATTCCGCTGATCTTCACCGAAGCCGACAATGATAAATTCGTGCTCAAGGACCAGGGCAAGATCACCAAGTGGCCGGAGGAAGTCCGTAAATGGACGAAGCTGGCCTTCTGGATGGCCGGGCGCGTCGAGTATAATGAACTGGCGATGCAGCTTCAGATGTGGCGCATTCGCCGGCTGCATTTCGGCATGAAATGGTGGGCCAGCTTTATCACCGGCGTCATGAAATATGCCGCTTATCTTCTGGTCGCCGGCATTTTCGCGGCTTTCCTGGCCGTGCTTTATCTGACGCGGGCGCCGTGGTCGTCGTCGGCCTCCTGGTACATCATGCTGGGCGCGACAACCCTTATGACGCTTATCACGGCCTTGTTCAGCCGAAGCCTTCTCAACGCAGCGAACAACCGCCACCTCGTGGAGCTGGATCTCATCGAGAACTCGATTATCACCCAGAATATCGAAGGGCATAAGGACGTAAAACTGCACGACATCGTCGCTCAGCAGCTCTTTCGGGAAAAGAGTGCGCTGCTGCACGAGGAAGAAAAGGGCAAACGCTGACGGGGGGCATATCCCTCCCGTCGGTGTCCAGACCTATAGCCCGCGGGCTGTCTTGCCTGGCTGAACCCGGATGGGATCAGCTCGTCCCGCCGACCGTCAAACCGCGGATACGCAGGCTGGGCTGGCCGATGCCGACCGGCAGGCTTTGACCCGCCTTGCCGCAGGTGCCGACACCCGGATCGAAGGCGAAGTCGTCACCGACCATGTCGACCTTTTGCATCGCCGCCGGCCCGTCGCCGATCAGGGTGGCGCCCTTGACCGGCGCGCCGATCTTGCCGTCCTCGATCAGGTAGGCCTCGGTGCACTGGAAGACGAACTTGCCGTTGGTGATGTCGACCTGGCCGCCGCCGAAGTTGACGGCGTATAAACCCTTCCGGGTATTTTGAATCATATCGGCCAGTTTGTCATTTCCGGCTTTCATGAAGGTATTGGTCATGCGGGGCAGGGGCTGGTGCGCGAACGATTGGCGGCGCCCGTTGCCGGTCGCGGTCGTGCCCATCTGCCGCGCCGACAGCCGGTCATGCATATAGCCGACCAGGACACCGTCCTCGATCAGCGTCGTGGCGTGGGTCGGCGTACCTTCGTCGTCCATATTGAGCGAGCCGCGCGCGTCGGGGATGGTGCCGTCATCGACAATGGTCACGCCCTTGGCGGCGACCTGCTGGCCCATCTTGCCGGAAAAGGCCGATGTGCCCTTGCGATTGAAATCGCCTTCCAGGCCATGGCCGACCGCTTCGTGCAGCAGCACACCCGGCCAACCGGGCCCAAGCACGATGTCCATCTCGCCGGCGGGGGCCGAGACCGCGTCCAGATTGACCAGGGCCTGGCGCAGCGCTTCGTCGACGCGGGCCTGCCACTGCTCGGGCTGGGTGATGTCGAACCACGAAATGCGTCCGCCGCCGCCCGACGACGACGTCTCGCGGTGGCCGTTCTTTTCGACCGAGACGCTGACGTTCAGCCGGATCAGCGGGCGGTAGTCGTGATAGACCTCGCCGCCATCCCTGAGGATGGTGATGGCGCGCTTGTCGGCGGCCA
>OUWB010001764.1_pt3 | contig 10225 bp, 10 predicted proteins | sample 1779821 | NCBI WGS metagenome assembly OUWB01 (sample SAMEA3914806, study PRJEB12502) | metagenome | biome: forest; material: soil | place: Canada | collected 2011-08-03 | depth 0.1 m
CGAGAGCGACGTGCTGCTGGCCAAGGGCGCCAACGCCCCGGTCATCGGCTTCAACGTCCGCGCCTCGAAACAGGCCCGCGACCTGGCCGAGCGCGAGGGCGTGGAGATCCGCTACTACGCGATCATCTACGACCTGCTGGACGACATCAAAGGCGTGCTCTCGGGCATGCTGGCGCCGATCCAGCGCGAAACCTTCCTGGGCAACGCCGAGGTGCTGCAGGCCTTCGACATCAGCAAGGTCGGCCGCGTGGCCGGCTGCCGGGTCACCGAGGGCACGGTCCGCAAGGGCGCCCGGGTGCGTATCGTGCGCCAGGACGTGGTCGTGCTGGAGCTGGGCACCCTGCAGACGCTCAAGCGCTTCAAGGACGAGGTCAACGAGGTGGTCGCCGGCCAGGAATGCGGCATGGCCTTCGCCAACTTCCAGGACATCAAGGCGGGCGACACCATCGAGTGCTTCACCGTCGAGGAGATCAAACGCAGCCTCTGAGGCGGCGCCGGGTTTCACAGCCTATGCGGCGGCGGACCGATCAGGTCCGCCGCCGTTTTCGTATCCGTCCCCCGCTTCTCAGCGCACGCATCCTTGCGTAAGCAGGGTCAACCATTGGGGGGAAAGCCGATGAAACTGCGCCTCTGCGCCGCCGCCTTTATGGCCGCGGCCCTGGCCGCCTCGTCCAGCCTGGCTGACGACGGTCAGCCGGCGACCGACCAAGCCCAGATCGCCCGGGCCAAGGCTTTGCTGGCCAGCCTGCATCCCCAGCATGGCGACGTCGCCGTGCCTGCGGCCCACGCCACGCTGCACCTGGGCGAGCGCTACTATTTCCTCGGCCCCGACGACGCCCGCAAGGTGCTGATCGACGGCTGGGGCAATCCGCCCGACGCCACGCAAGGCGTGCTGGGCATGGTGTTCCCCGCCGGCCGCTCGCCCCTGGGCGACACCTGGGGCGCGGTGGTCACCTATCTGGACGAGGGCTATGTGCCTGACGCCGACGCGCGCACCACCAATTACAACGACCTGCTCCAGCGCATGCGCAAGGCGCAGGAGGACGACGACGCCGACCGGGTCAAGCGCAACGAGCCGCAGATCCACCTGGTCGGCTGGGCCCAGCCGCCGAGCTATGACGGCGCCCGGCATGCCCTGATCTGGGCCCGCGACCTGAAGTTCGACGACGCCAAGCGCGACACCCTCAACTACGACATCCGCGAACTGGGCCGCCACGGCGTACTGAGCCTGAACATGGTCTCGACCATGGACATGCTGCCCCAGGTGCGCGCGGCCGCCGGCGATCTGGGCGCGGCGGCTGGTTTCGAGCCCGGCCAGCGCTACGAGGACTACCAGAAGGGCGTCGACAAGCGCGCCGCCTATGGCGTGGCCGGCCTGATCGCCGCCGGCGCGGGCCTGGCCCTGGCGCAGAAGGCCGGCCTGGTGGCCCTGGTGTTCCTGTTTCTCAAGAAGGGCGCGGTGGTGCTGGTCGCCGGCTTCGCCGCCCTGGCCAACCGCTTCAAGGGCCTGTTCCGCCGTCGCGACAAGACCCTGCAGGCTCCCCGGCCCGGTGAATGGCCCGACCGCAGGCCGCCGGGCGGCCCTTGAGCGACGCCTTCAAAAGGCCGATATGCTGCCCCATCCGCTCGAGCCTGAGCGGAACGGGACTTGGCATGAGGCAAGGCATGAAGCGTGTCGCGGCGATCGCGGCGGGTTTGACGGCGATGGCCGCGCCCGCCTGGGCCGGCATCCACGTCATCTCCTACGACTCCGCCAGCCCCCTGACCGAGGCCGTGACCGAACAGGGCCTGACCTTCGTATTCGACAAGGGCGTGATCGGCGAGCGGGTGCTCAAGATCGTCGAGACCAACGACATCGGCGAGGCCGACCTCAAGCCCGCCGCCGAATATGATCTGGGTCCGGGCGGCCTGACCCCGGCCCTGGGCGCCGACGCCCAGGAACGCCAGCTCTACGAGATCACCGACGCCGCCGACGGCAAGGCGCTCAAGCGCGCCCTGTGCCAGTCATCGCGCGTGTGGCTGGCCATGGGCCGGCTGAAGGTGGGCCTGCCCCTGCGCGTGCGCGCGGTGGCCCTGGATCCGGACACCCACAAGGCGCGGCTGTGCGTCACCCTCGACTATCTCTATCACGGCGAGTGGGCGCTGCAGCCCCCGCTCCTGCCCCAGCCCGACCGCACAGACCGGTTCAATGACGCCCCCAACAACACGCGTTTCTAGCCGCCGGGCGCTCGCCTGGGCGGTCCTCGGCCTGGCCCTGGTCCTGGGCGGCTGCGCCGAGACCGCCAGGCTGGGCGCGGCCAGCGACATCCACGCCTTCCTGATCGCCATCCGCGACGACGACCAGGCCGGCTTCGACGCCCATGTGGACCGCCCCCTGCTCAAGGCCCAGATCCGCTCGCAGCTGATGACCCTGGCCGCCCAGCGGGCCGATCGGGGCGGCGCCCTGGCGATCCTGGGCCTGGCCCTGGCCCGGCCCCTGGCCGACTCCGTCTCCGACGCCCTGATCCAGCCCGACGTGTTCCGCGCCGTGGCCGAGTCCTTCGGCTATTCCCCCGACCAGCCCATCCCCGGCGTCTTCGTCATCTCCACCTCGCTGCGCCGCATCGACGACACCCACGTCTGTGTCACCCGCAAGAAGAACGGCGCCTGCCTGCTGGATTTCCGCGACGAGGACGGGGTCTGGCGGCTGATCGGCTTCGAGGGCGACGCCTCGGAGCTGCGCTTGCCGCGCAATCTCTGACCGCCGCGGCTCCCAAGGCTTTTGACGGCGCCGCCCGTTGTCGTGTCTAAGGCGCAGGGCCGGCGCGGGGTGCGTCCGGGTTTTTGACCCAGGCCCGCCGACGCGCGGGCCTCAGCGGGAGCAGGCATGAGCGAGCTGTCGATCACCGACACGGCCTTCACCGGTTTCCGCGTGGTGCGCGAGCATCCCAAGGCCCTGATCAGCTGGGTCCTGCTCAACCTGTTCATCGGCGCGCCGCTCACCTATGCCCTGACCCCGATGCTGCTGCAGATGGAGAAGCTGGCCGCCGCCAACGGCGCCGAGACACCCGAGCAGCTGCTGGCGGCCCTGCAGCCGGCCTTGCCGATGATGCTGGCGGCGACGGCGGTCTATCTGATGGTCCAGGCCGTGGTCTGGGCGGCCATGAACCGCGCCGTCCTGAACCCTCAGGACGACCGCTTCGGCTATATGCGCCTAGGCATGGACGAGCTGCGGCAGCTGGGCCTGATCCTGGCCGTGACCGGCCTCAGCTATCTGCTGGTGGGCGTGGTCGCCGCCGTGCTCAGCCTGGCCCTGGGCGCCGTCGCCAGCGCCCAGGCCGTGGCCATCCTGGTGCTGTTCATCACGCTGGTGGCCGTGGGGCCGCGTCTGGCCATGGCCTCGGCCCTCACCTTCGAGCGGCGCAAGATCGACCTGTTCGGCGCCTGGGCCCTGTCGAAGGGCCGCTATCGTCCGCTGCTGGCCACCCTGGCCCTGGCCTTCGTCATGAGCCTGTGCGTGCTGATCCTCAGCGCGCAGGTGGTCAAGGCGATCACCGCCGTGGCCTGCGGCGGGGTCGCCTGCGTCGCCGTCGCCGCCAAGCCGGAGCTGACCGCCTGGAGTGAGCTGCTCCAGCCGGCCCGCGCGGCCTTCTTCGTGCTGCAGGCGATCACCCAGGCCCTAGTCTGGCCGGTGTGGATGACACCGCCCGCGGCCGCTTACCTGGCCCTGACGCGGCAGTCGCGGTACGCCTGAGGACGCGGGCCTTCTTAACCTCAAATCCGTCATGGCCGGACTCGTCCCGGCCATGACGGCTTCGGGTGAAGCAGGCCGGCTTTCAGGATTTAGACTAAGCTTCCCCGACCTGCGTCATCCTGAGTAGGTCGGGTTCAATGAGACGCGCGCACTTGACGAGGCGCTCGCCCCTAAAGCGTCATCCCCTCCGTATCCGGCGGCGCGGTCTCCCCGGCGCCCAGCGAGCGCTGCATGATCACCACGTCCAGCCAGCGGCCGGCCTTGTGGCCCACGGCGGGCATGACGCCGGCGTGATGGAAGCCGAGGGCGGCGTGCAGGCCGATGGAGGCGGCGTTGCCGCTGTCGCCGATCAGGGCGCACATCTGGCGCAGACCCAGGGCCTCGCAGGCCTCGATCACCGCGCTCAGGGCCAGCCGGCCCAGGCCCTGGCCCAGGTGGCCGGGGTCCACATAGACGCTGTCCTCCACCGTGTAGCGATAGGCCGCGCGCAGGCGGAACGGGCTGGCGTAGGCGAAGGCGACCACTTGGCCGGCGCCGTCCACGGCCGCCAGATAGGGCAGGCCGCGCGCCTGCACCGCGGCCAGGCGGTCGGCCATCTCGGCCGGCGAAGGCGCCGCTTCTTCAAAGGTGCCCACCCCGTGGCGCACATGGTGGCCATAGATGCGGGCCAGCGCCTCGGCGTCGGCCGCCACAGCGGCCCGCAAGATCACGCTCATGCTGCTTCCCATCCCCGCTGCGTCGCCCAGATGGCGAAGGCGTAGTCCAGGGCGATCTCGCGCAGGAAGTCGAATCGGCCCGACGCCCCGCCATGGCCGGCGTCGAGATTGATCTTCAGCAGCATCGGCGCGTCCCCTGTCGTGGTCGCGCGCAGCCGCGCCACCCATTTGGCCGGCTCCCAATAGGTCACCCGCGGGTCCGACAGGCCGCCGGTGGCCAGCACGGCCGGATAGGCCTGGGGCCGGATGTTGTCATAGGGGCTGTAGCCGGCGATGCGGTCATAGGCGGCCGCATCATGCAGCGGATCGCCCCATTCGGGCCACTCGGCCGGGGTCAGGGGCAGGCCGGCGTCGCTCATGGTGTTGAGCACGTCGACGAACGGCACGGCCCCGATCACCCCGGCCCACAGGTCCGGGCGCAGGTTGGCGATCGCCCCCATCAGCATGCCGCCGGCCGAGCCGCCATAGGCGACCATGCGGCCCTTGGCGCCATAGCCTTCGCCCGCCAGGTGCTCGGCGCAGGCGATGAAGTCGGTGAAGGTGTTGGTCTTCTTCTCGCCGCGCCCGTCCAGGAACCAGCCCCAGCCCTTTTCCGAACCGCCGCGCACATGGGCCGTGGCCCAGATCCAGCCGCGATCGACCAGCGACAGGTTGCGGATCGAGAAATGCGGCTCCATCGGCAGGCCATAGGCGCCGTAGCCGTAGAGCAGCAGGGGCGCCGAGCCGTCCAGCGGCGTTGCCGCCCGCATCAGCACGGTGATCGGAACCTGCACCCCGTCCGCCGCCAAAGCCCACAGCCGGCGGGTGACGTAGTCGGCCGGATCGTGGCCGGAGGGCACCTCCTGGGTCTTGCGCAGGGTGCGCTGGCGGGCGCGGGCGTCATAGTCGAACCAGCGGCGCGGGGTGGTCGGCGATTCATAGACCAGGCGCAGGACGTCGGTGTCGAACTCGTAGCCGCCGGCCAGGCTCAGCACATAGGCCTCCTCGTCGAAGGCGATCTCGTGCTCGGCCCCGGTGGCGCGCTCGGTCAGCAGCAGGCGGTTGTTGGCGTCCTGGCGCACCAGGCGCACGAACCAGTCCTTCAGCGCGCCTATGCCCACCACATAGCGCCCGGCCTGGTGCGGGGCCCAGTCGCGCCAGGCGCCGCGGCCGGGATTGTCGACCGGCGCCTCGACCACCTTGAAGTCCACCGCCCCGTCGGCGTTGGTGCGGATCAGGAACCGTCCGTCCCAATGCTCCAGGTCGTAGCGCAGGCCCGGCGTGCGCGGTTCGACCACCTGGGGCTCGGCGGTGGGATCGGCGGCCGGGATCAGCCGCACCTCCGAGGTCTCGTGGTCGCCGGCGCCGATGACGATGAAGCCGTCCGAGGCGGTGGTCGAGACCGACAGGAAGAAGCCGTCGTCCGGCTCCTCATAGACCAGCACGTCGTCGCCGGCCGCGCCGCGGGCCGGGCGGCGGAACACCTTGGACGGGCGGCCATGCTCATCGCGCCAGATCCAGAACAGCCAGGCCGAGCAGGGCGACCAGGCGAAGTCGCCGGTGGCGCTGTCGACCGGCCCCGGCAGGATCTCGCCTGTGGCCAGATCCTTGACGCGGATCTGGCAGACCTCCGAGCCCTGCTCGTCCACGGCGTAGGCGAACAGGCGGTGGTCAGGGCTGTGGTCGGCGGCGGCGACCTCGAAATAGGCCTTGCCCTGGGACAGGGCGTCCTCGTCCAGCAGGATCTCCTCGCCGTCCTCGCGCCCGCGCGGGCGGCGGGCGTGGATCGGGTGCTGGGCGCCCATGGCGTAGCGGACGTAATAGTCCCACGGCCCGTCCGGCGCGGGGACCGAGGCGTCGTCCTCCTTGATCCGCCCGCGCATCTCGGAAAACAGCGCCGCCTGCAGGGCCTCGGTGGAGGCCAGCTGGGCGGCGGCATAGGCGTTCTCCGCCTCCAGGTGCGCGCGGATGTCGGCGCGCAGCACGGAGGGGTCGCGCAAGACCGCCTGCCAATTGTCGTCGCGCAGCCAGGCATAGTCGTCGGTGCGCGTTCGGCCGAGCTGCTCGATGGTCTTGGGATGCTTGGGCGCGGCGGGAGGCGGGATCGGGCTCATGGAGCAGACTTAGCCGATCCGGGGTGATCGCGGCGAGCCCCCTCCACCACGTGAAGGGGTCGAGCGGCGCTGGCCGGATCCCTAATCCACGTCATCCTGAGCCAGTCGCGCAGCGGCTGAGTCGAAGGACGCAACGACGGTTCCTGCGTCCTTCGACTCGCGCCCAATGGGCGCGGCTCAGGATGACGTAGGTTCGTGGCCTTCAGGCAGCCGCGCGAAAGGCGGGGTTGCGTACGAACAGGCCGGGGTGGCGCGGGTCGGGCTGCAGGGCCTCGCCGGCGGCTTCGGCGGTCTCGCCCTTGCCCAGCACCAGGCGGCCGTCGTCGTTCAGGGCGCGGGCCAGCTGCTCCAGCACCCGCCCGCGCAGGGCCGGATCCAGATCGCCGACCGCATAGCGGCAATAGATGATGTCGAACCGGCCCAGCGGGCGCAGGTCGGCCAGCAGGTTAACCCGCCGCCAGCGGATCGTCTCGCGCAGGCGCGCGTCGATGCGCCAGACGTCGTCCACCTTCTCGAAGTGGCGCAGCAGCTGGCGGATGGGCAGGCCGCGCTGGATCTCGAACTGGGTGTAGACCCCGCTCTGGGCCTTCTCCAGCCGGCGCTCCGACAGGTCGGTGCCCAGGAAATCGACCTTCAGCCCGCCCAGTTCGCCGGCCACCTCGTCCAGGCTCATGGCCAGGGAATAGGCTTCCTGGCCGGTGGCGCAGGCCGCGCTCCACACCTTGGCCTCGCCGAGGCCGCGGGCGGCCAGGTCGGGCAACAGCACGTCGCGGAACAGGGCGAAGGGCTCGCGGTCGCGGAAGAAGCAGGTCTCGCCGGGGATCAGCGCCTCGGTGACCGCCCACATCAGGCCTTCGTCGCGCTTGACGCGCATGGCCTGGACCATCTCGTCGACGCCGGCATAGCCCTCGCGCCGGGCGACCGGGCCCAGGTGGCTTTCGATGGAATAGGTCTTGTGCGGATCGATGCTCACGCCCGAGCGGGCGTGCACCACCATGCGCACGATCTCGATCTCGTCGGGCCTCATGGATGGACCCCGGCTTCGCTGAGCTTCAGCTCGAGGATGTCGCCGTCGAAGGGCTTCATGATGTATTCGTCGGCGCCGCTCTCGATGGCCAGGGCGATCCGCTCCATGTCGTTCTCGACCGTGCAGAAGATCACCACCGGCTCCTCGCCGTCGGGCGAGGCGCGCAGCTCGCGCACGAATTCCAGCCCGTCCATCAGCGGCATGTTCCAGTCGAGCAGGATGACGTGCGGCATCTCCGTGCGGCACCAGGCCATGGCCTCCATGCCGTCGGCCGCCTCGGCGACCTCGAAACCGAGGTCCTCCAGGATGCGGCGGGCGACCTTGCGGATCACCCGGCTGTCATCGACAACCAGACAGGTCTTCACGGAATAGGCTCCTTGGCGGGCCGTGCTTTCTGCTCGGGTCACGCAAGGTTTTTGCGCCGTCCTTGGTTAAGGGACGGTTCGGCCTAACGAAGATTCTTGAGCGGCGGCTGCGTCCGAAAGTCCGGGCGCTTCAACCGTCATTCCGGACGAAAGCCCGCCTGCGGGCTGCAGAGCCGGGACCCCGGGGCCCCAACCGCCGGCGTCCGATCCCCTGGGTCCCGGCGCTCCGCTTCGCTGCGGCCGGGATGACGAAGGATCAGCGCGGAAAACGCGCCGTGAACAGGATCTCGCCTTCGACGGTCTGCACCTCCAGCGCGCCGCCGACCTCGTCCAGCAGGCGGCGCAGATAGAAGGCCTGCACCCAGTGGCCGGTGCGGCCCTCGGTCAGGCGCTGGCCGCGCAGGCCCTCCTCCACCTCGCCGCGCAGGCGGGCGCGGCCGGTGGCGCGGACCTGGACCTGCGCCCCGTCCGGCGCCTCGGTCGCGCTCACCTGCACCTGGCCGCCGGCGGGCAGCACCCCGGCGCCGATCTGGGCCAGGCTGAGCAAGGCGCGGGCGGCGGGCTTCTCCAGGCCGGGCGCGGCGACCTGCCAGTCCAGCTTGGCGCGCAGGTCGGCGAACACCCCCTCGGTCAGCTCGCGCAGCTCGCGGGTGTCGAACACCTCCGAGCCCTGGGCGCCGCCGAAGGCGATGCGGTCGAACTTGATCAGCGCCACCAGCTTGTTGGCGCTGGCGGCGATCATGCTCATCGCCTCCTCGCGCATGTCCTGAGCCGAGGGGTCCTCCAGCAGGTCCAGGCCGGAGACGATGGCGCCGGCGGGGCTGATGAAGTCGTGGCACAGGCGCGCGGCCAAGTGGGAGGCCAGCTCGCTGGCGGTGACCGGGGCCGGCGGCGCGGCCTCGGCCGGCGCTTCGGTGGGGATTTCGGAAGGTTGGTCGATCATGAAAAGGCTCGTCATCGTCTGAAAGCTGGCCTGATTTGGCGCTTTCGCAAACCCCAGGGCCGTGCCAGACAGCCGCCATGATGAAGGACGACGGAATTGGCGCGCGGCTCGCCAGCATAGTCGAAGCCGCCAGCGGCGTGATCTTGCCCCTTTGGCGCAGCGGCGTCACGGTCGACATCAAGTCCGACGCCAGTCCGGTCACCGAGGCCGACCGCCGCGGCGAGGCGGTGATCTTCGAGGCCCTGGCCGCGGCCTTCCCCGGCGTGCCGGTCGTGGGCGAGGAGGCCTGCGCGGAAAACGGCGCGCCGCTGCAGGTCGGTCGCCGCTTCTTCCTGGTCGATCCCGTGGACGGCACCAAGGCCTTCGTCCGCGGCGAGGCCCACTTCACCGTCAATATCGGCCTGATCGAGGATGGCGTCCCCATCGCCGGCGCCGTGGCCGCCCCGGCCATGGGGCGCCTTTGGCACACCACCCCGGACGGCGCCGTCACCCGCGCCGTCGGCGGCGGCGAGACCCGCCCCATCCATGTGCGCCCGCGCGGCGACCAGGTCCTGGCCCTGACCAGCCACACCCTCAAGCCCGAGGTCGCCGAGGCGCTGCAGGCCCGCTACCGCTATACCGAGCGCCAGGGCATGGATTCATCGGTCAAGTTCTGCATCATCGCCGAGGGTGGGGCCGACCTCTATCCGCGCCACGGGACCACCATGGAATGGGATGTGGCCGCCGCCCATGCGGTGCTGGCCGCCGCCGGCGGCTCGGTCACCGGCCCAGATGGCGAGCCCTTCGTCTACGGCAAGGCCGCCGACGGCTTCCGCAACGGCTGGTTCGTCGCCCGCGGGGGGTGACTGTCGCTCGATCGCGTGTGCGTCTCGTCATCCTGGACGGTCCGCAGGACCGATCCGGGACCCAGGAGCCGGCGCACGATCCCTGGGTCCCGGCTTTCCGGTCTGCTTCGCAGACCTGCGGCCGGGATGACGAGATTTGTCAACGATCTGGCGGAATCAGCGCTTAGGCTCGCATAACACCACAAGAGGCTTAAGCCTCTGGCTTCCCGCCGCCGCCCCTTATGCTAGAGCCTGTCACAAACAGGGGGAGGGGCTCATGGCGCGACAAGACGCCGGGACGACGCCGATGAAGACGGTGGTGGCGGCCTCGTCGGCCGGCACGGCCTTCGAGTGGTACGACTTCTTCATCTTCGGCAGCCTGACCCAGATCGTCTCCAAGACCTTCTTCTCCGGGCTCAACGACACCGCCGGCTATATCGCCGCCCTGGCCCTGTTCGGCGTCGGTTTCGCCTTCCGGCCGATCGGGGCGCTGGTGTTCGGGCGCATCGGCGACCGGCTGGGGC
>OUWB010000036.1_pt2 | contig 10211 bp, 10 predicted proteins | sample 1779821 | NCBI WGS metagenome assembly OUWB01 (sample SAMEA3914806, study PRJEB12502) | metagenome | biome: forest; material: soil | place: Canada | collected 2011-08-03 | depth 0.1 m
AATGCCGGCAGCCAGGCCGGGCAACTGGCCGCCGCCGGCGCCAGGACGATCATCGTCATGAACCTGCCGGACCTGGGCTCGACGCCGGAATTTTCGGGCTCGGCCACGACCTCGGCCATCGCCACCTATTCCTCGAGCGTCTTCAACACGGCGCTCGATGCCAATCTCAAGGCCGAAGCCAAGGCCAATCCCGGCTCGAACATCATCGAGGTCGATATCAATTCCGCCTTCCACGTCATCATGAGCGACGCCCAGGCCTTCGGCATCAGCAATACGACCCAGGCCTGCGTGCTGGTGACGTCCTGCGTCGGCGGCGGCACGGCAACGCAGAACACCTACCTGTTCTGGGACACGGTCCATCCGACCGAGACCGGTCACAAGCTGATCGCCGACCTGGTGGCGCAATATCTCTACACGCCGACCCTGACCTCGGGTGTCGGCATGATCGCCGACGAGACCTATGAGACGCGGCGCGAAAACGGCGACCTGCTGGCCGACGAACTGCACGTCCCGCACGGCTCCGAAGGGGATAATCGCTGGTTTGTCTCCGCCGTCGGTGACAATGCCTCGCGCAATACGATGATCGGCGAGCAGTCGACGATCGGCGGCACGACCACCGACGCCTCGGTCAAGGCCTATGACTATAGCCTGTCGGGCTTTCACGCCGGCGCCGTGCACACGGCCGGCGGCAACCTGTCGGTCGGCGTCGCGGTGACCGCGGTCCAGGGCAATGCCAAGGCCTTCATGGTCAGCGCCAATCCGACCGACGTCTCGGTCGACGTCGGGCTCGACTGGCGCATGGGCGAACGCTTCGTCTCGCTGTCCGGCGGGGCGGGCCTGGCCTCGTTCGCCGACTTCCGCCGCGCCACCCTGTTCGGGCCGATGACCGAGGACCGCAACCAGGTCAATGCCCAATCGGCATCGGCGGAACTGCAGGCCGGTTTCGACCATCCGATGGGCAATTGGACCCTGACGCCATTGCTGCGGCTGTCCTATGTCGATGCGAGGATGTCGGGCTTCAGCGAACTGGGACCGCTGGCGGCGGTCGACTACGGCGATCGCGACGTCAACGCCGTGTCGGGCGCGGCCGAACTGCGCGCGACGGGCCAGCTTAGCCGCACCGTCTCGATGAACGCCGTCATCGGCTACGAGGGCGTGCTCAGCGGCAAGGAAGACGATCTGAAGGGCCAGTTGATCGACAACAGCGCCCAGCCGTTCGCCGAAGCCATGGGCAAGGTCGGCAGCCCGGGCGCCCTGGTCGGTTTGGGCCTGTCGGTGAAGGTGGCCCACTTCGACATCGGCGCCTCGTATCGCGGCACCTTCGGTTCGCAAAACCAGCGCGACCAGGCGGCCATGCTGACGCTCAGCAAGGCGTTCTAAGCGGGCGTTGTATAAGCGGGCGTTGTATATGCGAGCGATGATTTTTTGCCCTCTCCCCGTGGAACGGGGAGAGGACGGACAGCAAGCCCGAAGGGCGTAGATGTCCGGGTGAGGGGCCAATGCGGCAGCCGTTCTAGCCCCTCACCCGATCGCGTTCACTTCGTTCCGCTCTCGTCCTCTCCCCGTTGCCCGGGGAGAGGGTAAATAGGGTGGCCTGGTTGTCCGTTTGAATTTACGCCAGGATGTTGACGCTCTGGCCGGGGGCCGTGGCTTGCGCCGTCGTCTGAGCGGGGGCTACGGTGCCTGGGGCGCCGGTGCCGGAACTCGACGTAGTCGTGCTCGACGAACCGGCGGAGCTCGACGTATTTGTAGCGGCGAGGCTGCCACCGAACGTGACGGCGCTATTTTGAGTCGCGCTCTTCTTCTGGGTCGGATCCGACTTGGCGTCGATGCCGTAGGGACCCGACTTCGGATGCGCCGGGTCGATGTGCTTCTTGGCCTCGTCGACTTCGGTGCAGTTATGACACGTAAAGCCGTTGACCTGAACGGGTACCTGGTAGTTGGTGCTGCCGATCGACATATTCTATGCCCCTGCCTGTTTCAGGGTAATACGTCGGGGTAAACCGAACGGTTACAGCGCCGTCACATTTTTTTTGCCCCTCAAGCGCGACCGTTTCGGAGATATTTTTTAAATCAGCGACGCCGCGATATTGATCATCAGGGCCAGCACGGTGGCGTTGAACAGGTAGGCCAGCACGCAATGGATGGTGCCGGTGCGCCGGATCGCCGTGGTGGCGAAGCCGACATCGGCGGTCTGGCCGGACGTGCCGATGATGAAGGCGAAGTAGAGGAAGTCGGTATAGTGCGGCTGGTCGGTCCCGGGAAAGATCAGGCACGGGTTGCCGGCGGCGTGGTCGTCGCGCGAATAGTAGCCGTGGGCATAGTGGAACGCGAAGGCGGTGTGGATGAAGGCCCACGAGGTTAAAAGCGTCAGGCCCGACAGGCCGATATGCATACCCTTCAGCCAGCCGGCGGCATCCTTGGTCGTCGCCAGCTCACCTATGATGGCGATGAAGCTCAGGATCGCTGCGATGACCGACAGCAAAAGAATCACCCATTCGCCGTCGTCGTGCAGCTGGGCACGCTTTTGCATGCGTTCGCGGCTGGCATTGAACATGGTCTCCATGGCCATGGCCAGGTAGAGCAGGGCGCAGGTGTTCCAGCCGATCAGCGACGCTGTGGTCAGGCGCGGCGTGAAATGGGTCCCGATAAGGAAGGCCACGAACCCGGCGGCCAGGGCAATGAACAGGCGCGGCTTGTGGCGGATGTGCCGGATGACCGGCAGGCACATGATGCGATGGCGGATATGTTGCATGGGCTTTCAAAACTTGGCTAATGTGGCACTTGTGTGTCCGGGTGCCTGTGTTACGTTGGGGGAAAACCGGGGTATGTCAATTAGCCCGTGAGGAGACGTAACGCGTATGGCCATTGTGTTCGAGCACGGCATCGATCTGCCGCAATCTCCACATCAGGTCTTCACCCTTCTCGATGACTTCAAGAAGGTTCCCTTGTGGCTGAAGCGCTGCGAAGGCGTCGCCAAGGAAGGCCACGGCCCCAATCGGGTCGGCGACAAGTTGCGCTATGCCTATCGCGAAGGCAACCATCATGGCGTCATGGACGGCAATATCGTGACCTATGAGGCTGATCGCCAACTGGGTTACAAATATTACGACGCCATGTTCTCGGTCGCCGTCGATTTCCGCATGGAGCCGAGGGCGGACAGCGGCGAGGGCACACGACTGGTCCATCGTATTGAAATCAAGCCGCATTCCCTGATGGCCAAGCTGATCGGCATCTCGGTCCGCGGGCGAATCCCCAAACAGACCCGCATGGCCATGGAAAATATCCGTAGCCTGCTGGACCAGGGGGCCTGACCGCCCTCGACTCCGGTGCCGAATGACGCTTTAACTGGCGGCATTCGTAACATCCGTGACAAAAAACAGGTGGACCACATGTCAGTAAAGGTTGGGGCCTTCGCGAAATCGCTTCTTCTGGCCGGTGTGGCCATGCTCGGGGGGTGGGGAAGTATTGGGGCAGGCGCCGCCCACGCCCAGCAAAAGCCGTTCACCTATACCGACATGCTGAACCTCGACCGGCTGGGCGCCATCGACGTCGATGCCTCGGGCCGCTATATGGTCGCCCAGGTCCGCGCCACCGATCTTGAGCACAACAAGGGCGTCAATGCCTTGTGGCTGAAGGACCTGAGCACGCCGGCGACGCCGGAAGTCCGGCTGAAGGCCTCGGACGGCGGCGCGGCCGATCCGCAATTCTCGCCCGACGGCAAGACCATCTACTTCCTGTCGTCGCGCTCGGGCTCGTCGCAGCTGTGGAAGACCGACCTGACCGGCGCTACGGCGACCCAGGTCACCACCCTGCCGCTCGATGTCGGCGCCTACGAGATCATGCCGGACGGCAAGGGCGTGGTCCTATCGCTGGCCGTGTTCCCGGAATGCAAGGGGGCGGAGATCGGCTGCACCGTCAAGCGCCAGGCCGATGCCAAGGCCGACAAGTCGAGCGGTGAGATCTTTACCAAGGTCTTCGTGCGTCACTGGAACGTTTGGGAAGACGGCACGCGCAACCACCTGTTCTTTGTCAACCTGGACGGCTCCGGAAAGCCCGTCGCCCTGACCGACGGCTATGACGGTGACGTACCAACCCAGCCCTTCGGCGACGAGGGCGACTACACGATCTCGCCTGACGGCCGGACGGTTTATTTCTCGGCGCGACTGGCCGGCAAGACCGAGCCGTGGAGCACCAATTTCGACATCTATTCGGTGCCGGTCACCGGCGGCGCACCGACCGATTTGACGCAAGCCAACAAGGCGTGGGACGGGTCGCCGCGCCTGTCGCCGGATGGCAAGACGCTCGCCTATCTGGCCATGAAGCGTCCCGGCTTCGAAGCCGATCGCTTTGGCATCATGCTGCGCGATGTGGCCAGCGGCGCCACGAAGGAAATCGATCCGAACTGGGACCGCTCGCCGGCCGGCATCAAGTGGTCGAAGGACGGCAAGAGCCTGCTGGTCGATGCCGACGATCTCGGCCACCACATCCTGTTCCGCGTCGATATCAAGACCGGCAAGCCCACGGCCCTGACGAAGGATGGCCATACCAGCGCCTATTACGAGACGCCCAAGGGCCTGGTCTTCCTGAAGGACACGCTGACCCATCCGTCGCTGGCCTATCTCGCCAATCCCAAGTCGCCCTTCGCCGACCAGGGGGCGACCAACCTTCTGCAGGTCGATTCGGGTCTCAAGGACCTGGCGACCGGCCAATATGAGCAGTTCACCTTCAAGGGCTGGAACAACGACACCGTCTACGGCTACGTTATCAAGCCGGTCGGTTACGTCGAAGGCAAGTCGTATCCCGTCGCCTTCCTGATCCATGGCGGCCCGCAAGGCTCGTTCGGCGACGACTGGAGCTATCGCTGGAACCCGGAAACCTATGCCGGCGCCGGCTATGCGGTGGTGATGATCGATTTCCACGGCTCGACCGGCTACGGCCAGGCCTTCGAAGACGCCATCTCGACCCATTGGGGCGACCGCCCGCTGGAAGACCTGCAAAAGGGCTGGGATGCGGCGCTTTCCAAGTACAAGTTCCTCAACGGCGACCGCGCCTGCGCGCTCGGCGCCTCCTATGGCGGCTTCATGATCAACTGGATCGCCGGCAACTGGAAGCAGCCCTGGAAGTGTCTTGTCTCGCACGACGGCGTCTTCGACGCCCGCAACATGGGCTATTCGACGGAGGAACAGTGGTTCGAGCATTGGGAGCAGGGCGGTGACGTCTATACCGACCCGCAGCTCTACGACAAGTTCAACCCGGCCCTGCACGCCAAGGACTGGTCGGTGCCGATGCTGGTCATCCACTCCGACGAAGACTACCGCATCCCGCTGGAACAAGGGATCGGCGTGTTCACCGCCCTGCAGGCCAAGGGCATCGATTCCGAATTCCTGCGTTTCCCGGACGAGTATCACTGGGTGATGAAGCCGCAGAATGCGCTGAAGTGGCACAAGACCGTGTTCGACTGGCTCGACACGCATATCGGCGCCGACAGCGCGGCGGTGAAGTGATGCTGAGCCGGCGCGGGATGGTGGCCGGCGGCGTGGCCTTGGCAGCGGGCACCGCGCTTGCCGGCTGCACGCGCGAGATCAAAGCGGTCGCGGGCTTCATCGGGCGCATGACCGCCATCCAGCAGCGCCTGGGCGGCCGGTTGGGCGTCAGCGCCCTGACCGGCAGCGGCGACAACCGGGCGAGCGGTTCGCTCGAGATCCAGTCGACCGAGCGCTTCGCCCATTGTTCGACCTTCAAATGGGTGCTGGCGGCGCGCGTGCTGCAGATGGCCGACCAGGGCAAGCTCACGCTCGACAGGGCCATTGCCTACGGCAAGGCCGACCTGCTCGACTACGCTCCGGTGACCAAGGCCAATGTCGCCAAGGGGCATATGACGCTGGCCGAGCTGTGCGCGGCGGCGGTGACCTTGAGCGACAATACCGCGGCCAACCTGCTGCTGGCCCAGGTCGGCGGGCCGGCCGGGCTGACGCAATTCGTCCGCGGCCTTGGCGACGGCGTGACGCGCTTCGACCGCACCGAGCCCGATCTCAACAGCAACCAGCCCAATGATCCGCGCGACACCACGACGCCGGCCGCCATGGCCCAGTTGCTGAAGACCGTCTACACGGGCACGGTACTCAAGCCCGACAGCCTCGCGCAGCTGAAGACCTGGATGGTTGGTTGCCAGACCGGATTGAAGGAAATCCGCGCCGGCGTGCCGGCCGGCTGGACCGTCGCCGACAAGACCGGGCGCGGCAATGGCGCCGTCAACGATGTCGCCGTTGTCTGGCCTAAAGACAAGACCGGCAAGGAACAGTCGCCGGTCTTCCTGGCCATCTACACGACGGGCGGCACGCTCGGCGACGACGATCGCAACCAGATCATCGCCGATACGACCAAGCTGGTCTTCGATTCGATCGGCTTTGTCGAAAGCCTGGGGCACAGTTCATCGTCATCCGTCGAGTAGGCGGGGGGCGAATAGCCCCCGTCGCGGGAGGGGTACTCGACACACGTACCGGTTTGGGTGCAAACTGGGGTTGTGCCGGCACGATTCGGACCGGCCTTTCAAGGCAGTTCAGTCATGGCCACTGTCATTAAAACCATTCCGGTTCAGGACTCTCCCGAAGTTGTTTGGGACGCGCTGCGCGATATCGGCGCCGTACACACACGTTTGGCGCCGGGCTTCGTCACGGCGACCGAGCTCGTCCCCGGCGGGCGGCGCCTGACCTTCGCCAACGGACAGACGATCGTCGAGACCATCATCACCGTCGATGACCAGCATCACCGCCTGGTCTGGTCGACCCAGGGCAATGTCACGACGCACTATAATGCGTCGGCTGAGGTCACCATGGACGAGGACGGCGGCAGCATCGTCACCTGGACCGCCGACTTCCTGCCCGACAGCGCCGCCGCCGCCGTCGACGGCCTCATGACCGGGGTCGCCGAAGCCGTGGTGCGGACCTTCGATCTGGTCGAGGAGAGCTAGCTCCAGCCGCCGAGTCGTGGCACACGAGGTGTCATGAAACCCGCTGCCTCGCTCGACGATGTCCTGGCCGAAGTCGCCGTCATGGTGCGCCCGCACTTCGGCAAGGGACGCCCGGCCAGCTATATCCCGCAACTGGAACAGGTCGATCGCAGCAAGTTCGGCATGGCCGTCTGCACCGTGCCGAAGTCGGGCCTGATCGCCGGCGGGGCCACCGATACGGTCGAGGAATACGTCATCGGCGACGCCGACGAGCCGTTTTCGGCGCAGAGCGTGACCAAGCTGTTCGCGCTGGGCCTGGCGCTCAATCGCATCGGCGACGAAGTGTGGACCCGCGTCGGCAAGGAGCCGTCGGGCACGCCGTTCAACTGGCTGTCGCAACTGGAACAGGAACAGGGCATTCCGCGCAACCCGTTCATCAATGCCGGGGCGCTGGCGGTCACCGACATCCTGCTCGACATGGTCAAGAAACCCGATGCCCTGGTGCGTGACTTCATGAGCATGCTGGCGACCGAACCCCTGATCATCGACGAGGCGGTGGCGGCATCCGAGATCGAGACCGGTCATCGCAACCGCGCCATCACCCATTTGATGCGCAGCTTCGGCACCATCACCCACGACGCCGAGCCGGTGATGGAGGCCTATTGCCGCCAATGCGCCATTGCCGTGTCGTGCCGGCAACTGGCCCAGGCGGCGCTGCCCCTGGCGGCCGGCGGATTTTCGCCGCTGATTGAGGAGACGGTCTTTCCCGAGCGGCTGACGCGGCGGCTGAACGCACTGCTGTTGACCTGCGGTATCTACGATTCGGTCGGCTCGTTCGCCTACCGGGTCGGCCTGCCGTCGAAGAGCGGCGTCGGCGGCGGCATCGTCGCCATCGTGCCGGGCCAGGCCTCGATTGCCGTCTGGTCGCCGGAACTCGACCGCTTCGGCACCTCGGTGGTCGGCGGCTATGCGCTGGAATATTTCAGCCAGCTGACCAATTGCTCGGTGCTCTAAGGCAGCGTCGAGGCGCGCCCCATCTGCCGGTCGGCCCATTTCAGGAACCAGGGCAGGTTCGGCGTGTCGGTGTGGCCGCCCTCGTGTTGGCGCCAGGCCAATTGCCCGTCCAGCAGGTTGGTGCCGATCGGCGGCTTGACGGCCGTCTTGTAGTCGTTGCCGACGCCCAGATCCTTCGCCCCCAGCAGCGTCCAGACCTTACCGGCGGCGACGGTCGCCATGTAACTCCCTTGCTGGTCGAGCCAGTTGGCGTCGCCGGCGGCCGGATTGCCGTAGCTGATGAAGGTCGGGCGCGGCGCGCACAGCGCGATCAGGTCGTGAGCATCGACCGAAAGGTCACCCGCGGTCTTCGGCCCGCCGTATTTTATGAAATTGCCGGCCATCCAGTGATATTCACCGCTGCCGGTCAGGCTTTCGACCGCCTCGCCGAAATTGCGCCGCGACGGCTTGGCGCCGCCTTCGCCGGACGAGCCGACCAGGACGAAACCGAAGCGCTGGTCGAAGGCCATGGCGACCAGCGCCGCCTTGCCGTAGCGCGACACGCCTTCGACGCCGACGTGCTTGGCATCGACCTGCGGCAAGGTCGACAGGTAGTCGAGCACACGGCCGGCGCCCCAGCCCCAGGCGCGCAAGGCGCCCCAATCGTCCGGCTTTCTCGGCTGGCCCTTGTTGGTCAAGCCGATGATGCCGCGGGTCAGGCCCGCGCCATTGTCCGCCTGGATGGTGCCGGGATTGAGCAGGACCACACCCCAGCCGTCATTGACCAGGGTCTGCACGCGGTCGAGGTCGGGATTGGGGTTCTTGGCTAAAAAGCCGGCCAGCATCGGATCGACGCTGCCTGTCTCGACCTTGGGCGCGTTCGGCGAGGGCGCCAGGAAATGCACGGGCGCCCAGCTCAGCATGATCAGCACCGGCACCGGGCCCTTGGCATTGGCCGGCAGCACGGTCAGCGCCTTGATGTCGACGTCGATCGAAGGCGCGGCGGAATTGTCGGCATGGCCGGTAATGATCGCGGTCCTGACCGGGACCGTGCCCAGCATCTCGTCGTCGCGCGCGGTGACCGACCAAGTGACCTGGGGCACGTTGGCGGGGATGCGGCCGTACATTTCGGTTTCCAGGTCGGCGGCAATCTCGGCGCGGCGTTTCGGCCATTGCGCGGCGGTGGTGACCTTGGTGCCGTCCTTGAAGGTCAGGATGTCGGGCCAGTCGGGGTAGGGATTGGCCAGGGCCGGGTCGTAATTGGCGTGGTTGGGGGCCTTTTCGTCACCGCTGGGACCCGCGCGGACCTGAGTGATGTGAAGTTGGTCCATCATGTTCTGATGGTCCTGCTCGGCGGTGAAGGTGACGGGCGGGGGCGCCGAGGCCGAGACGGCGAACAGCAGGGCCAGAAGCGGGGCATAGGTCATCGGCGATCCTCCCATTTTCCGCGGAGGCTAGCGCGAAAATGGTCAGGGGACAACTCCCAATTGGTCAGTCCATGGTGACTGCCTGACGGTCCGAAAGAAAGAAAATGAACCACGGATAAGGCACAGATGCGCTTCGCGCACACGGATTTCAGGATCGTTCCGGGCATTGGAAGTTACCCTGAAATCCGTGTCGCCGCAAAGCGGCGATCTGTGCCTTATCCGTGGTTTAAAATCTTGCTGTTGCCAGGTCCGGACTCGACAAGGCCCAAGGCTTGGCGCCAGGTCTCTATGGCTTCCAGCTTGGCGTTGAATCGTGTCCAGTCTTCGCCGTGGGCGATATCGGCCCACAGGGTTTCGATCTCGTCGATCAGCAAGGTCTCGGGGTCGGGTTCGGCAAACCGGGGATGCCGGAGTTTGGTCGGATCGGCACAGACATAGGCTTCGAGCACTTCGCGGAAGGCGGCAAAGGCCGCGCCTTGGTAATGCTCGGCACGTGGACCGGCCAGGGCGCGATCTTCGCTTATCGCCCCGCCGAACCAGTCATAGAACAGGCCTTCGAAACTGCCGTCGGCACTGAGCGTCGACAGAAAGCCGAACAGTTCGACCGCCAGCGTTTCGTCGGCATCGCCGCGGGGGATGACGTTTAAACGCGCGCAGACGGCGGCCTGCAATTCGGCGCGATAGCGGTCGGGATAGGTGTTCAAGGCGGCGATCAGTGGCTCGGACGCCGAGACCAGGGTCAGGCATTGCGCCAGCACGCTGAGGTTCCAGTGCACGCTGGCCGGCTGGCGGCCATAGGCATAGAGGCCGGCATGGTCGAAATAGGCGGCGGTGAAGGC
>OUWB010002159.1_pt3 | contig 10195 bp, 12 predicted proteins | sample 1779821 | NCBI WGS metagenome assembly OUWB01 (sample SAMEA3914806, study PRJEB12502) | metagenome | biome: forest; material: soil | place: Canada | collected 2011-08-03 | depth 0.1 m
CGCAGCTGGCTCTATCGCCTGCGGCCCAGCGCCGAACACCCGCCTTATCGGCCTTATAACGGGGCGCCGGGCCTGGTCTCGGCGCCGTTCGAGGCGGCCCTGGCCAGCCCTAACCGCCTGCGCTGGGATGCGCCGGCCGCGCCGGACGCCAGCTGCGACTTCGTCGACGGCCTGACCACCTATGGGGGCCATGGCGATGTGGGCGAGCAGGACGGGATCGCCATCCACCTCTACGCCGCCTGCCGCTCCATGGGCCAGCGGGTGCTGTTCGACGCCGATGGCGAGCTGCTGATCGTCCCCCAGCAGGGACGCCTGGCCCTGGCCACCGAAATGGGCCGCTTCGAGCTGGCCCCGCGCCAGATCGCCCTGATCCCCCGCGGCGTGCGCTTCCGCGTCGACCTGGTCGACGGTCCGGCGTCCGGCTATGTGCTGGAGAACTACGGCGCGCCGTTCCGCCTGCCCGAGCTGGGACCCATCGGCGCCAACGGCTTGGCCAATCCGCGCGACTTCGAAGCCCCCGCCGCCGCCTTCGAGGCCGAAGATCGCCCCACCACCGTGATCCAGAAATATATGGGCCGGCTATGGGCCTGCGACCTGGGCCACTCGCCCCTGGACGTGGTCGCCTGGCACGGCAACCTGGCTCCGCTGCGCTACGACCTTGGCCGGTTCAACGCCATCAACACCGTCAGCTTCGACCATCCCGACCCGTCGATCTTCACCGTGCTGACCTCGCCCTCGGCCCGGCCGGGGACCGCCGACTGCGACTTCGTCATCTTCCCGCCGCGCTGGAGCGTGGCCGAGGACACCTTCCGCCCTCCCTGGTTCCACCGCAACGTGATGAGCGAGTTCATGGGCCTGATCGAGGGCCAGTACGACGCCAAGCAGGGCGGCGGCTTCACGCCCGGCGGCGCTTCCTTGCACACCGCCATGAGCGCCCACGGCCCCGACCTGGCCAGCTGGCGGGCCGCCAGCCGCGCCGAGCTGGCGCCGGCGCGCATCGACGGCGCCCTGGCCTTCATGTTCGAGAGCCGCCGCCCGATCCTGCCCACCCGCCAGATGCTGGAGAGCCCGCTGCTGCAGGCCGACTACGACGCCTGCTGGGCAGGCTTCCCTAAGGCGGGGCCGCTGGCGTGAGCCTGCCCGCGATCGACCATACCCATGATCCGGCCCTGTCCTCGTGGATCGAAGGCGCGGACGCCCATACAGCCTTCCCGGTCCAGAACCTGCCGCTTGGGATGTTCGCACCGTCTGGCGAGGCTATGCGAGCGGGGACGGCCATCGGCGATTTCATCCTCGACCTAGACGCCTGCGCCCAGGCCGGCCTGCTGCCGGAGCCGGCGGCCTCGGCGCTCGGCGGCGCCAGCCTGAACGCCCTGCTGGCGTTGCCCGGCGAAGCGCGCCTGGCCCTGCGCCGGCGGCTGTCGGACCTGCTGTCCCAGCCCGAGCATCGCGGCGCGGTCGAGCCGCTGCTGCACGCCGCCGCCGACTGCGCCCTGGACCTGCCGGCGCAGGTGGGCGACTACACCGACTTCTACGCCGGCATCCATCACGCCGCCCATGTGGGCCGGCTGCTGCGGCCCGACGCGCCGCTGCTGCCCAACTATAAGCATGTGCCGATCGGCTATCACGGCCGCGCCTCCTCGGTGCGCGCCTCGGGCCAGCCGGTGCGCCGGCCCAACGGCCAGAGCCGGCCGGCGGGCGCCGAGGCGCCGCTGTTCGGCCCCTCGCGCCGGCTGGATTTCGAGCTGGAGCTGGGCCTGTGGATCGGCCCGGGCAGCGTCCTGGGCCGGCCGATCCCCATCGGCGAGGCCGGCGCGCACATCGCCGGGCTGTGCCTGCTCAACGACTGGTCCGCCCGCGACCTGCAGGGCTGGGAATACCAGCCCCTGGGCCCGTTCCTGGCCAAGAGCTTCCACACCACGCTCTCGCCCTGGATCGTCACCGCCGAGGCCCTGGCCCCGTTCCGCATCCCGCAGCCGCCCCGCCCCGAGGGCGATCCCGCGCCCCTGCCCTATCTGTGGGATGAGGCCGACCAGGCCGGCGGCGCGCTCGCCCTGCGCCTGGAGGCGGCCCTGACCACCGCCCGCATGCGAGCCGAGGGCGCGCAGCCCCTGCGCCTGGCCCGCACCCGCGCCGACGCCCTCTACTGGACCCCAGCCCAGCTGGTGGCGCATCACACCTCCAACGGCTGCGACCTGCGCCCGGGCGACCTCTTGGGCACCGGCACCATCTCCGGCCCCGACCCGGACGGCTGCGGCAGCCTTTTGGAGTTGACCGAGGCCGGCCAGGCGCCCATCACCCTGTCTACGGGCGAAACCCGCTGCTTCCTCGAGGACGGCGACGAGGTGATCCTGTCGGCGGCCGCCCAGCGCGAGGGCTGGCGCGCCATCGGCTTTGGTCCCTGCCGCGCGATCATCGAGGCCGCCGCATGAGCCAGCCCCCGCTTCGCCTGCACAATTACTGGCGCTCGGGCGCGGCCTACCGGGTGCGCATCGCGCTCAATCTCAAGGGCCTGGCCTATGAGGCCGTCGCCCACGACCTGCGCGAGGGCGCCCATCACCAGCCGGACTACCGGGCCATCACGCCCCAGGGGCTGATCCCGGCGCTGGAGGTCGAAGGGGTGGTGCTGACCCAGAGCCTGGCGATCCTGGAATGGCTGGACGAGCGGTTCCCCGATCCGCCTCTGCTGCCCGCCGACGTCCTCGGCCGCGCCCAGGTTCGGGCCATGGCCGGCCTGGTGGCCAGCGACATCCATCCGCTCAACAACCTGCGCGTCCTGGGCCACCTGCGCTCGGCCCTGGGCGCGGACGAGGCGCAGATCTCGGCCTGGATCGCGCGCTGGGTCAGCGAAGGCTTCGCCGCCCTGGAGGCCCTGGTCGCCCGCCACGGCCGCGGCTTCGCCTATGGCGAGACGCCCGGCCTGGTCGACTGCTGCCTGGTTCCGCAGATGGTCTCGGCCGAGCGGTTCGGCGTCGACCTCGGCCCCTTCCCGCACCTGCGCGCCGTCACCGAGCGCGCGCGCGCCCTGCCCGCCTTCGCCGCCGCCGCGCCGGACCGGCAGGCGGACGCGCCTGCGGGTTGATCCCGACTATCGAGCCTGCCCTAGCTGTCCGGTTCAGGGCGGGTCTGGACGTTTAAGGCGCGGCCAGTTGGCCTCCCCAACCTACGTCATCCTGAGCAGGCGCGAAGCGCCGTGTCGAAGGACGCAACAGCGGGCCGCCCCCCGCGTCCTTCGACACGCGCTCTGGCGAGCGCTGCTCAGGATGACGTGGGACGGGGGCGCCGCCAGCCTAGTCCCTAATCCACGCGGACCGCCAGGCCGGAGCATAGCCAGCCATGACGGGCGATGAGGGCCTAAGGCCTAGGGCCGCGCCGGCGGCGCACCTTGGCCGTCGCCATAGGGGCGACCGTCGGGAGCCGCGCCATAGACCTGAGGCGGACGCGGGGGCGCGCCGGAATAGCGGTCCTGCGAGCCTTGAGCGGGACCGTTGTAGCGGTAATAGCCGTTGGGCGCGCCGTTCGGCGCTGGGCGATAGCCCTGGCCGGTCCCATATTGACCATCCCGATAGCCGTCGCGCTGGCCGTCCCGCGGCGGGTAGCCGCGGCCGTAGCCTTGCGGCGGATAGGCGTAGCCGCGATAGCCGCCGTTAGGCGCATAGCCATAGGCGTTATAGTCGTAGCCATAGGGCGCGGCGTAGCCGTAGGCATAACCATTGGGGCCGTAACCGCCCTGAACATAACCGCCCTGGGGATAGTCGCCGCCTTGCGCATAGCCTTCAGCGCCGCCGGCGTAACCGCCGTAGCCATAGCCCTGCGCCTGAGGCGGCGGGCCGGCCAGCGGCGGGCCCTGGTCCGGAGCGCAGTTGCAGTCGTCGCCCCCGCCCAGCGCGTCCTTGCCGGGCCAGGTCAGGTAGCCGTCGGCGTCGGTGGCCGACAGGTGGGCCGACTGATAGATGCTGTAGCCGTAGTACCCGCCCTGGCCGTCGGTCCAATGGTTCTCGTGCGAGCTCCAGCGGTCGATGTCGGTCTCGCTGACCCGCTCCACCGCCTCGGGCGCCGGGGCCGCATAGACGTGGCGGACGTGGCGAGTGCGCCCGCAATGGCAGGGCGCGGGGGCGCGCACATAGCGATAGACCACATGACGGACCACGTGGTGGCAGGCGCAGGCCTGGGCTTGGCCGGCGACGCCGACCAGCGCCAGGGCGGCCGCGCCGATGAGCAGTTTTGCTGCCATGATCTGGGCTCCAGAGCTGAAGCCAGAGCATAGACTTGATATTTCGTTACAACCCGACCCGATTCACGCCTCAGGGGAGCGGTCTCGCCTGTCCGGGGGGCAAATGCGCCTGTGACGGGCGCTGAAATGGTTAATTTGGTCGCGAAATCCTAGGCGCCCGAGGCTTCCGTCACCGTGGCCTCTTCGGCCGCCTCTTCGACCTCGGGCGACGGCAGGCGCTTGCTGATCTTCTGCAGGCCGGCGAAGATCTGCAGCCGCGCCGCAGGCGGCAGCTTGCCTTCGTCCATCCGCAGCAGCTGCAGGGCGTCGAGATGGACGTCCACCGACGGCCAGTCCCACTCGCCGCGGGTCTCGCAGCGATCCACAAGCTCGCACAGGAAGAAGGCGGCGCGGTCGATCTCCATATAGGCCACCGGAGCGCAGACATCGATGATGCCCGCCGCCCGGTCATAGAGCCCCTGGAAGCTTTCGTCGCCCTTGCGGTTGCTGCGGCCATAGGCGCGCATGATCTCGCCGATCAGCCGGTCGATGTCGTCCATGCACGGGGGACGCAGCACCACCAGCGCTTCTTCCGCCCTGGCCACAAGGTCGGCCGCGCGCTGGCCGCCGTTGCGCAGGATCTTGTTGCGCAGCCGGTTCGGCACCCGGAAGAGGCGGGCCTCGCTCATATTGACACCTTCATCGGCTTCATCATGCCGTCGATCTGATCTTGGGACAGGTTGGGCGTGGTCGCCGCGCCCAGATCGCCGACGACGTCTTCCCGGCGCCGGCCGCTGGTGCCGACGGGCGGACCCTCGCGCTTGAAGCGGCGATCGGGGCCGACATAGCTGTCGGTCTCCACGAACATGCGCTCTTCCTTGGCCACCCAGAACACCCGGTCCAGCAGCACCTTGGGCGTGATCGGCTTGGCCACCACGAAATTGGCCCCGCAGTCGCGGGCGCGGAACACCTGCGATTCGCGCGCGTGGCCGGTGACCAGCAGGATGGGGATATGAGCGTTGGGCTGGTTCTGCAGCCGCCGCACGGCCGAGGTGAACTCATAGCCGTCCATGCCGGGCATGGTGCCGTCGGTCATGATGATGTCGAACACCTGGCGCTGGACGATTTTCAGCGCATCATCGGCGTTGTCCGACTTGACGATCGAGCGCACGCCAAAGCCGGACAGCACCTGGGCCAGGATGTCGAGCGACTGCTGATTGTCGTCGACAATCAGTACGCTGACCTTCTCCAGGTTGATCCGCGTATTGGGAGAGGGCTTCATCATGGCCCGGTCCTACGCCTCAGGCCCGACCGGCGCAGGGGCGCGAATCGTCGCTGATCGCGCCGCCCTCGCCCATGGCCTAGAACATCTCCATGTCGCCGCGCACATGGTCGTGCGCGTGGCGGTTGCCGCCGTCGATGCGGTCGGCGACTTCAGCCAGGCCGATGCCCTGGGTGATCTTGGCCGCCTCGACCGCCCACTGGGCGTTGGCCTGCCCGGCCAGGCCGTTGAGGGCGCTGGCGATGGCGCGCAGCTGCTGGCTCAGCCGGTCCAGGTCCTGGGCCCGGGCCATCAGGTCCGGGGTCGGCTCCTTGGCGGTGAAGAAGCCGGACGAGATCGCCTGGCATTCGTCACAGAAGTCCGCGGCCCGCACCGCCTCGGCGCCCAGCCGCTCGGCCAGGTCGCGCACCGGCAGGTCGGCCAGCGCCTGGACGCCATCGATGTCTTTTTCGCGCGCTTGTCCCATGGCGGCCCTCAAAACAGTTCGACGGCGCCGGTATCGACCGGCGGAGCGGGACGACGGACCAGCCGCGTCTCCTGTTCGGCCACCGAGCGGTCCTCGACCATCCGCTGGCGCACACGGCCGGACACGGGCCAGAACTCGACCCGGCGGGCGCTTCGGCCGCGCAGGCTGCCGCCGCTGACCGGAATGCCTTCGTCGCGCATGAAGCGCTCGGCGAAGCTGGCGTTGCTGTCGCCGATGTCCTGCAGGGTGTCGAACAGCTTGGCGCCGCCGAACAGCTTGGCCTCCAGCCGGTCGCGCCGGGCGCCGCGCTTGAGCAGGTCGTTGATCAGCAGCTCCATGGCGTAGGCGCCATAGCGCACCTGGTCCGACCCGGCGCGGCCGTCCTGGGACTGGGCCAGCAGGAAGTGGTTCATGCCCCCCACCCCAGCCACCGGATCGCGCAGGCAGGCGGCCACGCAGCTGCCCAGCACCGTGGTCAGCACCACGTTCGGATCGTTGATGACCTGGTATTCGCCTTGGATCACCGCGATCTTGCGCTGAGCCGCCGTGTCTTCATCCAGGACGCCGCCGCGGCTTGAGATCATGTGAGCGCCCCGAACACTTCTTCGATCTTGCCGCGCAACGTCCCCACGGTGAACGGCTTGACCAGGTAGTTGTTGACGCCGAACTGGGCGGCGCGGTCGACAAGGTCCTTGTCGGCGCGCCCGGTCAGCATGATGAAGGCCGTCTGGCGCAGCGGCGGGTGCGCACGGATCGCGCGCAGCAGGCCCAGCCCATCCAGCTTGGGCATGTTGAAGTCGGAGATCACCAGGTGCGCGGGCTTGGTGATCAAGGCGCGCAGCGCCTCTTCACCATCGGAAGCCTCACGGACATCGGTGATGCCGATCTGTTGCAGGCCGTTGCGGACCAGCGACCGGATGGTCAGCTGATCGTCGACGACGAGGGTTTGGACTGAGGATGCGGCGGGCATGGCGGTCTCAGTGCAGAGTGGAACATTGGTCGAGGATAGCCTCGCCCAGGGTGGGAAGCGGTAGCTGGCGCTCGACGGCGCCCAGTTCGAAAGCGGCCCTGGGCATGCCATAGACCACGCAGGTGGCCTCGTCCTGCCCTAGGGTGCGGGCGCCGACGCCGCGCATGGCCAGGAGGCCCTGAGCGCCGTCACGGCCCATGCCGGTCAGGATAACACCGAGGGCGGCCGCGCCGGCGGCGTCGGCCACCGACTTGAACAGCACGTCCACCGAAGGCCGGTGGCCGCTGACGGGCTCGCCTTCGCGCAGGCGGCAGCGCAGGCCGCCGGCGCGCACGACTTCCAGATGGGCCGAGCCGCCAGGGGCGACATAGATGTGGCCCGGCTCCAGCGGCGCGCCGTCATAGGCCTCTTCCACCCGGGCCCCGCAAGCGCGGTCCAGGCGCGCGGCGAAGCTCTTGGTGAAGGTGGCCGGCATGTGCTGGGTGATCACCGTGGGCGGGCAGCCCTCGGGGAAGCGGCCGATGATCGACAGCAGGGCCTCGACCCCGCCCGTGGACGAACCGATCGCCACCAGCGAGCCGTTGGCGCGATAGCCGGCGCGGCGGGCGGTGGGCGCCGAGGGCGTCATGCGCGGGCGCACCGACGAGCGCGAGGCCGACTTGATCTTCTGGATCAACTCGTCGAACACCTCGGGCGTGCTGGCGATGTTGGCCGGCTTGGCCACGCAGTCGAAGGCGCCCAGCTCCAGGGCCTGCAGGGTGGCGTCGGCGCCGGAGAGCGTCAGGGTCGAGAGCATGACCACCGGCATCGGCCGCAGGCGCATGATCTTTTCCAGGAACTCCAGCCCGTTCATGTTGGGCATCTCGATGTCGAGCGTCAGGACATCGGGATTGAGCGCCTTGATGGCGGCGCGGGCCTCGATCGGGTCGCCGGCGGTGCCGACCACCTCGATCTCCTGGTCCCGGCGCAAGGCGGCCGTGATCAGCCCCCGCATGGTGGCCGAGTCATCGACGACAAGAACACGGATCGGACTCATGCGCGTCGAACTCCGACATGACGATAGCAGGTCAGACCGTCGGTTTCGAACCCCGGAACGCCTAGCCGTTCAGAATGGCCGATATAAAGCCGCCCTTCGGACGCCAGGCGTCCGTGGAACCGCGTGAAGATGCGGTCCTGGGTCGGCTCATCGAAATAGATCACCACGTTGCGGCAGAAGATGGCCTGGAACTGGCCCTTCATCGGCCAGTCGCCCATCAGGTTCAGCTCGCGGAAGGCGACCAGCGAGCGCACCGCCGGGCTCATCACCCAGTCGCGCGGGCGGCCCGGATCGCGCTCCATCCAGCGCGAGCGCACCGGCGCGGGAATGGCTTCGATCAGGTCTTCCGAATAGGACGCGGCCATGCCGGTGGCGATGACGTTGGTGTCGATGTCGGTCGCCAGGATCTTGACGTCCAGATTGGGCGCGTCGGGCAGGGCCGACAGGATGGTCAGGGCGATCGAATAGGGCTCCTGGCCGGTGGAGCAGCCCGCCGACCAGATGCGCAGCTTGCCGCCGCGCTTCACCCCGTCCAGGGCCGGCTTGATCACGTGATCCATCAGGTGATCGAAGTGGTGCGGCTCGCGGAAGAAGCGGGTCACGTTGGTGGTCAGGGCGGTCAGCATGTTGTGCCGCTCGTCCTGGCCCTCGGCGCTGGCCACCAGGGCGCAGTAGTCGCGGAAGCTGGCCAGGCCCAGGTTGCGCAGGCGCTTGGCCAGGCGCGAATAGACCAGCGTGGCCTTGCTCTCCGGCAGGGCGATGCCCGAGGTTTCATAGAGCAGGGCCGAGATGCGGCGGAAGTCCTCGTTGGTGAACGGGAACTCGCCCTGCACCGTGGAGGTCTGCGCGTGGCCTTGGGAAGATGGGCGGGCGGCGAGGCTCATGCGGCCAACTGCTCCAGCTCGGGCAGCAGGCGGTCCAGGGCGATCAGGCTGATCATGCGCCCGTCGATCGAGATCAGGCCGCGGACAAAGCTGCGGACCTTGTCGCAGGCCACGTCGGGGGCGACCTGGATCATGTCGTCGGTGATCATCAGGATGTCGGACACCGCGTCGACCAGCAGGCCGACCATGCGCTCGCCCACCTTGACCACGATGATCACGCTGCGGGCCGAGGTCACCGCCGAGGCGAAGCCCAGGCGCGCAGCCAGATCCATGATCGGCAGCACCGCGCCGCGCAGGTTGATCACCCCGGCGATGAACGGCGGCGACTGGGGCAGCGGCGTGGCCGGGGTCCAGCCGCGGATTTCGCGGACCGCCATGATGTCCACGCAGAATTCCTGCTCGCCGATGCGGAAGGAGGTCAGTTCGCGGCGGTTGGCGGCGTTCGAGGCGGAAGGTTCGGTCATCGGCTTACTCCGCGGCGAAAAGGGTCGGTTCGGCAGGGCGCTGGCCGCCACCGCCGCCATCGCGGCGACGCATGGCCACCAGGGCGTCGACGTCCACAATCAGGGCGACGCGGCCGTCGCCCAGGATGGTGGCGGCGGCGATGCCCTCGACCTGACGGTAGTTGGATTCCAGGCTCTTGATCACCACCTGGCGCTGGCCTTGGATCGCATCGGCGACCAGGGCCGCGCGGCCCCCGTCCTCGACCTCGATCAACAGCACCACACCCTCGCAGGGGTTGCGCTTCTCGGCGCGGAAGCCCAGCGCGTTGGCGATGTCCACCAGGGGCACGAAGCTCTCGCGCACCGACAGCACTGCGCCTTGCGGCCCCAAGCCTTTGACCTCCTCGGTCTTGGGCCGCAGGCTCTCGACGATGGCGGTCAGCGGGATGACCAGGGTCTGGCCGGCCACGTCCACCACCATGCCGTCGAGCACGGCCAGGGTCAGGGGCAGGCTGAGGGTGAAGGTCGAGCCCTCGCCCGGCTTTGAGCTGATCGAGATGCGGCCGCCCAGGGCCTGCACCGACCGGCGCACCACGTCCATCCCCACCCCGCGGCCGGAGATGTCCGACACGGTCTTGGCGGTGGAGAAGCCGGGCAGGAAGATCAGGTTGTCGATCTCTTCGTCGGTCAGCACTGCGTCGGGAGCGATCAGCTCCTTCTCGACGGCGATGGCGAACACGCGCTTGCGGTTGATGCCGCGGCCGTCGTCGCTGACCTCGATCACGATGCGGCCGCCGCGATGCAGGGCCACCAGCTTGACCGTACCCTCGACCGGCTTGCCGGCGGCGCGGCGCTCTTCCGGGGTCTCCAGGCCATGGTCGATGGCGTTGCGCAGCATGTG
>OUWB010000163.1_pt1 | contig 10190 bp, 8 predicted proteins | sample 1779821 | NCBI WGS metagenome assembly OUWB01 (sample SAMEA3914806, study PRJEB12502) | metagenome | biome: forest; material: soil | place: Canada | collected 2011-08-03 | depth 0.1 m
CCAGGTGGGCCAGCTGACCACGACGCAGCTGAACGCGCTGAGCACGACCCAGGAAGCGGGCCTGACCTCGACCCAGGTGGGCCAGCTGTCGAGCACCAGCCTCAATGCGCTGAGCTCGACCAACCTGCAGGCCCTGACCTCGACCCAGCTGGGCGGCCTGACCTCGGGCCAGGCGGGCAATCTCAGCTCGACGCAGCTGGGTAATTTGAACTCGACGCAGCTGGGCGCGCTGAGCACGGCGGCGCTGCAGTCGCTGACCTCGACCCAGATCATCGGCACGGGCACGACCAATGTCGGCGCCTTGACCACCACTCAGCTGTCGGGCCTGAGCTCGACGCAGGTGGGTGAGCTGACGGCGACCCAACTGGGCGCCTTGCTGACCGGCCAGGTCGGCGGGCTGAGCACCACCCAGGTGCATGGCCTGAGCTCCACGCAGCTGTCGCAGCTGAGCACCACCAACGTGACCGACCTGAGCACGACACAGGTGGGGGCGCTGAGCGCGACCCAGCTCGGCGGGCTGACGTCGAACCAGGTCAACAACCTGACCTCGACCCAGCTGCAGAGCCTGAACTCGACCCAGCTGGCCGGCCTGACCTCGACCCAGATCAGCTCACTGAACACGACCCAGGTCGGCTATCTGACCACGACCCAGCTGCCTGAGTTGACGTCGACCCAGATCGACGCCCTGACCACGACCAACATCAACACCCTGACCTCGACCCAGGCCAACACCCTGACCTCGACCCAGGTGCAGAGCTTCGACGCCGCCCAGGTGAACGCCTACCTGTCGGTCTCGAGCTGACCGCCCAGCCGATAACCTCGCCGGATCGGGCATGATCGCCTGATCCGGCGAGACGGCCTGGCTTTTGCGCCTTTCGAGCGGGCGCGACGATCTCGCCATTTGGACCGCCGGCCCGGGTCATGCGATGCTGACCGAATCGGGTCAGGCTCGCTCATGCGGGCCCTCGCCCGGGAGATTGGGCCGGCCTTGAGGGACCGGCGCAGGCGATATCAGGACCAAGAATGGCGCAAGACCTTTTCCTGTCCGCTCTGGAGGAGATCACCGCCGGCCGGGCCAGCCTGACGACCCTGATCGAAGCGGCTACGGGCCTGACCCGGGCGGGCGAGGTCAAGGCCGCCGAGCAGCTCTATCGGGTGTGGATCGGCTTCAACCCGGATCACCCGCAACTCTATGCGGCGCTGTTCAACTGCTCCAGTCTGCAGACCGCCCTGGGCGAGGCCGAGGCGTCCATCGCCAGCCTGAAGGCGGCGCTGGCGCAGAACCCCGATTTCCATCCCGCTCATATCAACCTGGGCGGGCTGATCGAGCGCCAGGGTGACGCCGACGGCGCCCTGGCTCAATGGCGCGAGGTGTCGGATCGTCTGGGCGTGGTGAGCGCGGGCGCCATCGAGCACAAGCTGACCGCGCTCAAGCAGATCAGCCGTGTACTGATGGATCATCAGAAAAGCGCCGCGGCCGAGATCTGGCTGCGTCAGGCCCTGGAGGTGAAGGCCGACCAGCGCGACGTGCTGGAGCAATATGTGGCCCTGCGCCTGGGCCAGTGCGAGTGGCCGGTGATCCAGCCCTGGGAAGGCATGGACCGGCGCGTGCTGATGACCGGAATCAGCCCGCTGTCGATGGCGGCGTATACGGACGATCCGCTGCTACAGCTGGCCACCGGCCACCGCTACATGCAGGTCGCCGTGGACGAGGCGCAGACCTGTCCCGACGCCGACCGCCGCGACGCGCCGATCGACCTGACGGGACGGCGCATCCGCGTGGGCTATGTCTCGTCCGATCTGCGCGACCACGCCATCGGCTATCTGATGGCCGAGTTCTTCGAGCTGCACGACAAGAGCCAGTTCGAGGTGTTCGCCTACTATTGCGGTCCCGAGCCCAGCGGCCCGGTCTATGACCGCTACCGCGCCTGCGTGGAGCACTGGGTCGACCTGAACGGCATGGACGACACCGCCGCGACGCGGCAGGTGGCCGCCGACGGGATCGACATCCTGGTGGACGTCAACGGCCTGACCCGGTTCGCGCGTACGGCGGTGTTCGCTCGCCGGCCGGCGCCGATCCAGGTCAATTGGCTGGGCTTCCCCGGTTCGATGGCCAGTCCCTACCACCACTATGTCATCGCCGACGACTGGATCATCCCACCGGGTTCGGAGCTGTATTTCTCGGAGACGGTGCTGCGCCTGCCCTGCTACCAGGCCAATGACCGCAAGCGGGCCGTGGCCCCGCACCGGCCCAGCCGCGCCGAGGCGGGCCTGCCGGAGGACGCCTTCGTCTTCTGCTGTTTCAACGGGACGCAGAAGTTCACCCGCTTCACCGTCGACCGCTGGATCGAGATCCTCACCCGCGCGCCGCACGCGGTGCTGTGGCTGCTGGACAGCACGCCGGAGACCAATGAGCGCCTGGCCGCCTATGCGGAGGCGCGGGGGGTGGGGCGCGGGCGGCTGATCTTCGCGCCCAAGCAGGCCAATCCCTATCACCTGGCCCGCTATCCCTTGGCCGACCTGTTCCTGGACACCGCCCCCTATGGCGCCCACACCACAGCCTCGGACGCCCTGTTCATGGGCGTGCCGGTGCTGACCCTGACCGGGCGGGCCTTCGCAGCCAGGGTCTGCGGCAGCCTGGTGCGGGCTGCGGGCCTGCCGGAGCTGATCTGCGAGACGGCGCAGGACTATGTGGACCGCGCCGTGGCCTATGCCAGCGACCGGCCGGCCATAGCGGCGCTCAAGGCCAAGCTGGAGGCGAACCGCGCCAGCTGCGACCTGTTCGACATGGACCAGCTGACGCGGCAGGTCGAAGATCTCTACCGTCACATGGTGGCCGAGCATCAGGCCGGGCGCACGCCCCGGCCCAATCTGCGAAACCTGCCAGACTATCTGGAGGTCGGCGCCGCCCTCGATCACGAGGCGGTCGAGCTGCGGGCGGTCGAGGACTATCATGGCCTCTATCGGGCGCGGCTGGCCGAGCGCGATCGTGTGCGGCCTCTGGCGCCGGACGGGCGGCTGTGGGCTGGACAGGTCGACGCGCCGGAGCCCGCCACCACGACCACGGGTGGCCGCAAGCGCCCGGCCAAGCCGGCTTAAACCTTACTCCCTCTCGGAAGGGTCCATCCCATGACGCGCATCCTGATCACCGGCGGCGCCGGCTTCATCGGCTCCCACCTCTGCGAGCGCCTGGTGCGCGAAGGCCATGAGGTGCTGTGCGTCGACAATTTCTACACCGGCTCGCGGCGCAACGTGGCCCATCTGCTGGCCGAGCCCAATTTCGAGCTGCTGCGCCACGACGTGACCTTCCCCTTGTTCGTGGAGATCGACGAGATCTACAACCTGGCCTGTCCAGCCTCGCCGATCCACTACCAGTTCGACCCGGTGCAGACGACCAAGACCTCGGTGCACGGGGCGATCAACATGCTGGGCCTGGCCAAGCGGCGCCGGGCCAAGATCTTCCAGGCCTCGACCAGCGAGGTCTATGGCGACCCCACCATCCATCCGCAGACCGAGGACTATTGGGGCAATGTCAACCCGATCGGCCTGCGCTCCTGCTATGACGAGGGCAAGCGCTGCGCCGAGACCCTGTTCTTCGACTATCACCGCCAGACCGGCCTCAGGATCAAGGTGGCGCGCATCTTCAACACCTATGGGCCGAAGATGCATCCGAACGACGGGCGGGTGGTGTCGAACTTCATCGTCCAGGCCCTGCGCCACCAGCCGATCACCCTCTATGGCGACGGCCTGCAGACCCGCTCGTTCTGCTATGTGGACGACCTGGTCGAGGCCTTCACCCGGCTGATGGGCACGGACGACACGGTCACCGGCCCGGTCAATCTGGGCAATCCGGGCGAATTCACCATCCGCGCCCTGGCCGAGCAGGTGATCGCCCTGACCGGCTCGCGCTCACAGATCGAATTCAGGCCGCTGCCTTCGGATGATCCCAAGCAACGCCAGCCCGACATCAGCAAGGCCAAAGAGCTGCTGGACTGGGCCCCGACCATCGCCCTGGAGCAGGGGCTGATCAAGACCATCGCCTATTTCGACGCCCTGCTGACATCGGGCGCCGCTTAGAGCACCATGCGCGCCGGCCAAGCTGTCGGCGCCCAGGCTGAGGGCGAGGGCGGCGCCGTCTGCTTCAGGGAGACCCAGCACGCATGCATTCCCCAGAACCCGTCCTCAAGCCCGTGGCGATCAAGTCCCTGCGGCCGACCCAGATCACCGTCGGCTTCCGCGAGGTGGAGGAGAAGCGCACCGCCTGGCGTGAGCGCGGCGAGCATGCCGAGGGCAAGTTCCTGGGCAATCACATGGCCCCCATCGTCGTCGGCCCCAAGGGGCGGCCCTACATCATCGACCATCACCATCTGGCCCGGGCGCTGCACGAGGAGGGAGTGGAGGAGATGCTGGTCACCGTGGTGGCCGACCTGCAGGTTCTGGACAAGGCCGCCTTCTGGACCTTCATGGACAACCGCGGCTGGTGTCATCCCTACGACGCGGAGGGCGTGCGGCGCGGCTTCGACGACATCCCCGGCACGGTGGCCCAACTGGTCGACGATCCCTATCGCAGCCTGGCGGGCGAACTGCGCCGCGCCGGAGGCTACGCCAAGGACAACACTCCGTTCAGCGAATTCATGTGGGCGGACTTCCTGCGCCGACGCATCAAGCCCAAGCGGCTAGAGAAGGATTTCGCCAAGGCCGTGAGTCAGGCCCTGCTGCTGGCCAGGAGCGCGACCGCCGCCTACCTGCCTGGGTGGTGTGGCCCGACCGGCGGAACAACCGAGTAAGACAATTTCGGTATCCGTGTTCGGCGAGCGCTCTCGCGCCCAAGCGGATGGAGGTTCGGCCTTCAATGCAAGCTTCCGCGATCGCAGCGCTTCAGCAGAAGCCGGCCATGGGGCCAGTTCGAAGAAAGCGCTTGCAGAATGGGGCGCTGGATTGGCGCCGGAATTTCGCCACGATCCGGCTGGAAACCATCCGCCGATCTGCGCTTAATATTTGATTGGAGGCGCAATTATAGGATCGGCCGCCGCCCTTGCCCGCTCCCCTCTTGACCCTTCGGCGCTTTGCGGGTTGATGCGGGAGGTCCGGCCTTGGGTCGGCAGGGTTTAAGCTTGGCAACTCACTAACCGGGGGTTTTGTGCGTTTTCTGCAGTCTGTTTGCGCCGTTGTCGGATTGGCCGCTCTCGCCGGCTGCGGCACGTTGCCTGCTGATGGCCCCCTCAACCATGACGTGCAAGAACACGCCAAGGTCGAGAAGCAGCCGATCTACGCGCTGGTGGACCTGAACTATCCCATCTCCCAAACCATCGAAGGTGTTCCGGCGCCGCTGTCCGCCGGCCTCGGCTTGGCGGCTAGCGATGCGCCCAGCGACCGGATCGGGCAGGGCGATATTCTCGCCATCAACGTCTATGAGCAAAGCAGCTCGTCGTTGTTCGGGCGCTCAGCGAGCGCAGGGCTGGACAGCACTGACGGCCGGCTCGGAACAGCCGGCTCTGCTCAAAGCAGTTTCCCGCACATTCTGGTGGATGCGGAGGGGCGGATCTCCCTGCCTTTCGCGGGCTCTCTCTCGGTTGAGGGGCTTACGGCCGATGAGGCGGCGGTGCGGATTCGCCAGGCGCTGAAGGGGCGGGCGGTGGATCCTCAGATTCTTGTCAGCGTCATGAGTTCGGCGAAGAATTCGGTGATCATACTGGGCGAAGTGCGCGCGCCGGGGCGATTTCAGCTTTCGCCCAACAATGACCACATCCTTGATGTGATTGCGGACGCAGGCGGCGTCTCGCGGGCGCCGCGCGATCTCGAACTCTATGTGGTGCGGGGCGACGAGACGGTGACCTTGCCGTTTGAGGCCGTGATGGAGGATCCCCATCAGAACATTCGCTTGGCTCCGCACGATCAAATCCGCCTGTTGCCTCATGAGCGCAAGTTCTCGACCTTTGGAGCTCTGGGCCGCATCAATGAAATGCCCATAGTCGATGACCATATGAGCCTGACCTCAGCGATCAGCCGGGTCGGCGGCATGGACACCAATTCGGCTGACGATGCTGCTGTGATGGTGTTCCGGTTCGAGCGTCCGGCTGTGACGCAGGCGCTTGGGCTGACGACCACGGCTCAGGCCAAGGGAGTGCCGGTCATCTATCGCCTCAACATGCACGACCCGAACAGCTATTTTGTGGCTGACAACTTCGAGGTTCAGCCAGGCGATATTGTCTATGTGCCCCGCTCAAGCTCGACAACCCTGCGCAAGTTCCTGGATTTAGTGAATGTGCTTACGGAAGTGACCTACACGTCGGCTGTTACGAGTTCAAACCTGCCCTGACGCCATGCTGCGAAACCTGCCCAGCGATCGGACCGTCACCGCCCCCCCAAGCCTGGATCAAAGGCGCTTGGTCGGTGATCGTGGAGTGATGGCCTCCCGGGTCCGCGTTCTGTCGCCTCTATATGTTGAGGGTGGCCCGCTGGAGCAGGTGGACGCCGATCTGGGGCCGCGGAACAAGCATTTCCTGTTCGTGACCGCGCCGTTTGGCGGTCTATCGGCCGAGGTCGGCCGCCAGCTTCGGCTGAAAGGCGCGCGTGTCACTCGCGTCCTGTTGAGCGCCGGCGACATCCTGGACTGGGGTACGGAGCAGGCGGTGTTCTACCGCGACCGGCCAGAAGCCTGGAGCGGGTGGATCAGCGATCACATCAAGGCTGAAGGCGTCACCGACCTGATCGTATTTGGCGACTCGCATCCCTATGCGATCGACGCCATGGCTGCGGCCCGCGCCCATGGCGCCAAGCTGCATGTGCTGGAAGAGGGCTATTTCCGTCCGCACTGGATCACGCTCGAGCGGGATGGGGTGAACGGCTCGTCCACCTTGTCCAAAGATCCGGAATTCTACCGGCGGCAAGCCGGCCTCCACAGCGCCAAGCCCTTCGTGCCTGTCGGCCGCATAACCCCGGCCGCAGTCAGGCGCATATCCGCCTATCACACCCTTCAGTACCTGGGCCTCGCGATCTTCCCCCACTACCGCACGCCCAATCCCTATACGCCGCTGCAGCAGGCGGCCGGTCACGTGCGCCGCTATGCGCGCCAAAGGCTCAGCGCGCAGCGCTACCAGGCCGATCTCCATTCCGTGCTGGGCGTATCCGGGCCGATCTTTCTGGCCTTGCTGCAGCGCCCTGGCGATAGCCAACTCCTGCGCCATTCCAAGCTGAAGACCATGGACGCGTTCATCGAGCTGGTGGTGACCAGTTTCGCAGCCCATGCGCCGCCCGAGGCCCGCCTGCTGTTCAAGGCGCATCCGCTGGACCACGGGGTCGAGGCGCACGATGTGATCGTGCGACGCGCGGCTGAGGCCTGCGGCGTCGCCGATCGGGTCTTCTACACCGATGTCGGTCATTTTCCTTCGCTGGTGCGTGCGTCGGTAGGGGTCATCTCGGTGAACTCCACCGGCGGCCTGACGGCGATCGAATTCCAACAGCCTACCATCGCGCTCGGCTCGGCCATCTACGACATGCCGGGATTGACTCACCAAGGCGGCCTGGCGTCGTTCTGGTCCGCGCCCGAAGCGCCGGATCCCGGCCTGTTCCATGCGTTCCGCAGCGTGGTCATGGCGCGCACCCAGATCAATGGGGCCTATTCCACTTCCCATGGCGTGCGACTGGCCGCGCCCGAGGTCGCCGAGCGCATCCTGACTGCATGATCGCTTGGTTCGCGCGGCGCGGAGGATTAAGCATCCGAATTCTATCGAGTGGAGCGCTTTCGCCGGTGCTGACCAACTGGCGTGGCGCGGTCACGCCCTGGCATGGTCCATATGCGACGAACTTTGAGTGAGGGGCATGAAGGTTGAACGGCTGAGCATTCCGGACGTCCTGGTGTTGCAACCGCGCAAACACGGCGACGATCGCGGCTTTTTCTCCGAGGTCTTTCGGGCCAGCGCCCTGGCCGAATTCGGCGTCACGGAGCCCTTGGTTCAGGACAATCACGCATTTTCCGCTCAAAGAGGCGTGCTGCGGGGGTTGCATTTCCAGGTCCCGCCCAGCGCCCAGGGGAAACTGGTTCGCTGTGTGCGCGGCGCCATCCTGGACGTCGCAGTGGACATCCGGGTTGGCTCTCCCACCTTCGGGCGCCACGTGTCGGCGGTGATCTCGGCCGCCAACTGGCTGCAGATTTGGGTTCCGCCGGGCTTCGCCCACGGCTATGTCACTCTGGAGCCGGATACGGAGGTGATCTACAAGGTCACCGCCTATTATGATCCAGCGGCGGACAGGGGCATCGCCTGGGACGATCCGGCCTTGGGTGTCGATTGGGGGTTAGGGCGGGACGAGGTGATCCTTTCCGAAAAGGATAAACTGCACCCGCGGCTGGCTGAGGCGCCGGCGGTGTTCACCTATTCAGTTTGAGCGGCGGGAACTGCATGCGGATTTTTGTCACCGGGGGTGCGGGCTTCATCGGGTCGGCGGTCTGCCGGCACCTGGTGGGCGATCTGGGCCACGACGTGGTGGTGATCGATAAGCTTACCTACGCCGCGAATCTGGCTTCGCTGGCGCCGATCAGCGAAGACCCCTGTTATAAGCTGGAGACGGTCGACATCTGCGACGCAGCTGCGGTGGGGCGGTTGTTCGAGAGCCACCAGCCGGACGGCGTGCTGCACCTGGCCGCCGAAAGCCATGTGGATCGTTCGATTTCGGGCTCGCGGGTGTTTCTCGACACCAATGTGGTCGGCACCTTCACCCTCTTGGAGGGCATGCGCGCCTATCTGGCCGGGTCTGGCAAGGCCAAGGCCGACGATTTCCGCTTCGTGCACGTTTCCACCGACGAGGTCTACGGCTCTCTGGGATCGGAGGGTTTGTTCACGGAAACCACGCCCTACGATCCCAGCTCGCCCTATTCGGCTACCAAGGCGGCTTCGGATCACCTGGCTATGGCCTGGCGGCGCACCTATGGCTTGCCGGTGATCGTCTCCAATTGTTCGAACAACTACGGGCCTTATCATTTCCCTGAGAAGCTGATCCCGCTGATCATTCTCAACGCCTTGGAGGGCCGGGCGCTGCCGGTTTATGGCGACGGGGCCCAGGTGCGTGATTGGCTGTATGTGGAGGATCATGCGCGCGCCTTGGCCCTGATCCTGGCCAAAGGGCGCCTCGGCGAGACGTACAACATCGGCGGTCGCAACGAGCGGCGCAACATCGATGTGGTGCGCCACATCTGCATGCTCATGGATCGGATGAATCCGGCCGGCGCGCCGCACGAGCGGCTGATCACCTTCGTCGCCGACCGCCCAGGGCATGATCAGCGCTACGCCATCGACGCCACCAAGCTGGAGACCGAACTGGGCTGGCGTGCGCTTGAGACTTTCGAGACCGGCATCGAAAAGACCGTGGCCTGGTACCTCGAGCGGCGCGACTGGTGGGAGCCGCTGCGCCGGCGCGTCTATGGCGGCGAACGCCTGGGCATGATCTCCACGTGAGCCTTCGCCTGTTCATCGTCGGCGCGCAGGGCCAAGTGGCTCAAGCTTTGCGCGAAGTCGCCATCGGCGACCCCGATTTGGTCATCGGCTACGCCGCGCGTCCCGAACTGGATTTGATGCGCCCCGAAACCGTGGCCCCGATCATCGACGCGTTTCGGCCGGACGTGGTGATCAATCCTGCCGCCTATACCAATGTCGACAAGGCTGAAAGCGAGCCGGACGTCGCCTTCGCCATCAACCGGGATGGAGCCGCCGCCGTGGCCGCCGCCGCCGCCGCCGCGGGGGCCCCGATCATACAGCTCTCCACCGACTATGTGTTCGATGGGACCAAGCAGGCTCCCTATTTGGAGACCGACCCGCCGGCGCCCCAAGGCGTCTACGGACGCTCCAAGCTGGAGGGCGAGGCGGCGGTGGCGGCGGCCAATCCGCGTCAGGTGATCCTGCGGACGGCCTGGGTTTATGCGCCGTTCGGGGCCAATTTTGTGCGCACCATGCTCCGCTTGGCCCAAGATCGGGATCGTCTGCGCGTCGTGGATGATCAGGTCGGCAATCCCACCTACGCCGTGGATCTTGCGACGGGCATACTGGCGATCAGCCGTCAGATCGCTGGCCAGGCCTGGCGTCCCCACTTCGCCGGGGTGACCCACGTGGCCGGGCCTCAGGCGGTGAGTTGGTGCGGCTTTGCGCGCCAGATCATGGCGGGTCTGGCGGCGCGGGGCGGCAAGGCGGCCGTCGTCG
>OUWB010199218.1_pt1 | contig 10190 bp, 8 predicted proteins | sample 1779821 | NCBI WGS metagenome assembly OUWB01 (sample SAMEA3914806, study PRJEB12502) | metagenome | biome: forest; material: soil | place: Canada | collected 2011-08-03 | depth 0.1 m
CCCGCGCCCATCCGCTTGCACAGCAGGCGAAACGGTTTGTCGGTGACGCCAGCCATGGGCGCCAACACCACGGGCGGGTCAATGCGGTAGGGGCCGATCTTCATTGCGCCATTGTACCTGCGGGCCGCGCGGGCTCTGCAGGCCACACCTTTGTTCATCCTCCGCTAGCCCTCGCGAAGCTGGCCCATGCTAGTGTCCGCGCTGTCTGAGACAGGGCGCATCTACATGTTTATCCGAAAGTTTTTGCTGATTCTTTGCTGCTTGCCGGCACTGGCCTTGGCGCACCACACCGCCAAGGTGCCCAAGCCCAATCATGGGCTGCGCGATGTCACCGTGCTGATCGTTCGCCATGCGGAAAAGCCGCCGCAGGGCAGTGGCCTGAGCCCTCGTGGCGAGCAGCGCGCCGAGGCGTACGCCATCTATTTCGCCCCCTGGCAGCAGGGCAGCGAGAGCCTGACGCCTGATCGTCTGATTGCCACCAAGGACAGCATGGAAAGCTGGCGTCCGCGACTCACTTTGACGCCGTTATCGCAGCACCTGGGCGTGGCCATCGAGCAGCCCTTTGCAGATGACCAAGTGGATGCGTTGGCCAATTCGCTACGCCAGGACAACAACGCCGACGTGGTGCTGATCGCCTGGCACCACGGCCATATCGACAAGCTGATCGATGCGCTGGGCGGCAAGGCGAAGCACATCATTGACCGCAAGTCATGGCCGGAAGACGTCTACGACTGGGTGGTGGAATTGCACTTCGACCACAACGGCGAGCTGGACGAAAGCCGCAGTCGCCTGGTGGTCGAGCACGTGCTGCCCGGCGACGGAGGCTAAGTCGTCTTAGTGCGCGATGCTGTTGGCGGTCGCGCCAGCCACGCTGGCCCGTTCGTGCTTGTGCTTGAACAACACCATGAACAGCACGGCCACCACCAGCGAGTACAACGCAAAGGTGATCCAGATGCCGTGCCAGTCCTTGCTCTGGTCGGGGTGCGTGAAGAACGCCTCGATGATCAGGCCGCTCAGCGAGCTGCCCAACACCGCGCCGATGCCGTTGGTCATCAGCATGAACAGGCCCTGCGCGCTGGCGCGAATCGACGGATCGCTCTGGCCCTCCACAAACAGGGAGCCGGAGATGTTGAAGAAGTCGAACGCCATGCCGTAGACGATGCACGACAGCACGATCATCCACAGACCCGGGCCCGGGTCGCCATAGGCGAACAGGCCAAAGCGCAGCGTCCAGGCAAACATGCTGATCAACATCACCGTCTTGATGCCGAAGCGGCGCAGGAAGAACGGAATGGCCAGGATGAACAGCGTTTCGGAAATCTGTGAGATGGACATGATGATGGCCGGGTAGCGCACCGCCACCAGGTCCTTGTACGCATCCATCTTGGCGAAGTCGTGCAGGAACGTATCGCCGTAGGCATTGGTCAACTGCAGCGCCGCACCCAGCAACATGGCGAAGATGAAGAACACCGCCATGCGCGCGTCACGAAACAGCGAGAACGAGGTAAGCCCCAGCGTGTCGAGCAGCGACTGGTTGGGCTTGCGCTGGAAGCGCGGCGGGCAGGGCGGCAAGGTGAACGCATAAAGGCCCAGCAGCACGGCCGCGCCGGAGGCCACGTAGAACTGGCCCGATGAGGTTTCCAGGTGCAGCAGGCTCACCGTCCACAGCGCAGCGATGAAGCCCACCGTGCCCCACACGCGAATGGGCGGGTAATCCTTGACGATGTCCTTGCCGTCGCTCTTGAGCGCGTTGTACGCCACCGTGATGGAGAGCGAGATGGTAGGCATGTAGAACATCATGTTGATCAGCATGACCCAGAACATCAGTCCCGGTGACTGCACCATCGGCACGCAGAACAGCACGATCGCGCCACCGATATGCATGAGACCGTAAAGCTTCTCGGCGCGAATCCACTTGTCCGCGACGACGCCCATGAGCGAAGGCATGAACAGCGAGGCGATGCCCATCGTCGAGAAAATGGCGCCGAACTGCGCGCCCGACCATTGCTTGGTCTGGAACCAATAGGCTCCGATGGTAAGTAGCCACGACCCCCATACAAAAAATTGCAGGAAGTTCATTGCAATCAGGCGCAGTCGCAGGCTCATCAGCATGTCGTAATGGTTGAAACGGTGGCAATCGGGTGGGGCCGGAGCACGCTCTTCCGTGCAGGCCTGATGCAAACGCGGCCTGTCGCGGCGATCCGGTGATCCCCTGCAGAGGGCCAAGGGCGTCCCAAGGCCGTGCCAAAATAGGGCAGCCTAGAGGAACCGATGCGGTGGCGACAAGCTGCGCCGCCGCGAAAATCTGCGGTCCCGTTCGTGAGGAGAATCAAGTGAGCCTGTTCCTGACCATTGCCCTGGTGCATCTGGTAGCCCTGCTGAGCCCGGGTCCCGACTTCTTTTTCGTGTCGCAGACCGCCGTGAGTCGCACACGCCGCCAGGCACTCTTCGGCGTGGTGGGCATCACCCTGGGCGTGGTGGTGTGGTCCGCGCTGGCGCTGGCGGGCTTGCAGCTGCTGCTGCAAAAGCTCGCATGGCTGGAGCGACTGATTGCCGTGGCCGGCGGACTCTATCTGGCCTGGATGGGCGTGAAGATGCTACGCGGCGCGCTGCGAGCCCCGGCTTCTGCTGACGAACCCCGCCAGGTATTGCAGCAGAGCGACTGGGCCACCCTGCGCGCTGGCCTGTTGACCAACCTGTCCAATCCCAAGGTGGTGATCTACTTCGGTAGCGTGTTCTCCGCCTTCCTGGGCAATGGGGTGAGTGCCGGCACGCGCTGGGGGCTGTGGACGATGGTCATCGCCGAAACCCTGCTGTGGTTCACGCTGGTGGCCGGCGTGTTTGCGTTGCCGGCCATGCGCCGCGGTTACCTGCGGCTGTCGCGTTGGATCGACGGCGTTGCCGGTGCCGTGTTCGTGGCCTTCGGCGTCCACCTCATCATCGGCAGTCGCGGCCACTGATCCAGCCGGTCGCTCAGGCTTGCTCCTGTTTGGGGAGTGCCTCCGCCGCCTTGGTATCCGCGGCATTGGTCATCAGTCCTTTACGGCAGACCAGGAAGCAGATTGCGCCGAGGGGGAGCGACAAGCCAATGATCCACGGCGAATAGCCCTGACTGCTGGCAGAGGCGCCGAACAATTGCAGCGACAGCAGCTGAAAGTCGAAGGCGCCGGTATTCCATTGGAAGCGCAGCGTGCCTATGCCGAGCAGCGTAGAAATGGCCCATAGCCATTTGCGCTTGGCGATCGGTGTGCGCAGGCAACGGACGAAGGCATAGAGACAGAACAGGGCGATCGCTCCGGCAAAGAGCACGACGATCCAATGGATCGCGTCCTTGCCTGCCAAGGTGAACGTGTTCTGCTGCTCCAACGACTGGGCAAGGCGTTGTACGTGGACGCCATCGACGCGCGTGACATCGCCCCGTTTATTCAGATGCACATTGCCCAATGCCCAGCCATCGGCAAACTGGTACTCGTAGGTCAGGTTGTACGTGGTCTGGCTGGGGCTGGTGAAAGTGTTGGTGCCCACCAGTTTCGCTGAGACCAAGGCACCGGTCGGGAAGTAGCCCGACACTTCCTGCAGCTTGCTATCGATATCCGGTGACTGCAAAAGACTGTCGTCAAAGCTAGCTTTGACTTGGTCAAACTGCTTGGCGCGGAGCTCGTCCAGCACCTGCTTAGCGAGTTCCGACTGCGGATGCGGCGCAAATTTATCCAGCATTGCCTGCTGACTGCAGGCGCCCACAGCCAGGCACGCGAATGCCATGATCCAGCGAATCATCGAAGCCAAATTGTCCCCCTGGTCGCGCGGAATGAACGACTGCGGCGACTGTATAACTCAGCGGGGTGGGCTGAACAGCCTGCGCGACTTACGGGGGTAGCAACTTGCCCGGGTTGAGAATTCCCTCCGGATCAAACGCCGCCTTCACGCCACGCATCAAGCTCAACGTCGCCGGCTGCAACGCCAGCGGCATGAACTCGCGCTTCACCAGCCCGATGCCGTGTTCGCCAGACAGCGTGCCGTCCAACTCGATCACCAGCGCGAATACTTCCGAGAGGCAGGCATGCGCGCGCTCGCGTTCGGCTTCATCGCGAGGCAGCAGGTTTACGTGCAGGTTGCCGTTGCCGGCGTGGCCAAAACTCACGATCAATACATCGTGCTTTTTCGATAGTCGCTTGATGCCATCGACCAGCTCGGGCAGGCGGCTCACGGGCACCACCACATCCTCGTTGATCTTGTTGGGCGAGATGGTGCGTTGCGCGGGCGACAGGGCCTTGCGTGCGGACCATAACGCTTGCGTCTCTTCGGCGGTCTCGGCGATACGCAGGTCTTCGAGGCCATCACCCCGCGCAGCGCGCGAGACGGCTTCCATGGCGCCGGCCAGCGTGTCCGGTTCGCCGTCGACTTCCACCATCAGCATCGCACCGGCCAGTGGTACGACATCGCCGCCGTAATCGCGCGCCAGCTTGAGTGCCACGTCGTCGATGAATTCGAGCGCGCAAGGCGTCACCGGCTGCGCCATGATCCGCGCCACTGCGCGCGCGGCAGCGCCCACATCGCGATAGGTGGCGCGCATGGTGCGCAGGCCTGAAGGTTTCGGCGTGAGCTTGAGCGTGGCCTCGGTGATGAGTGCCAGGGTGCCCTCCGAGCCGATCAGCAGGCGGGTGAGGTCGTAGCCGGTGGCGCCCTTGCTGGTGTAGGTGCCGCAGCGGAAGCCTTCGGCGGTGCCGGCCACGGCGCGCAATCCCAGGGTGTTCTCGCGTGGGCTGCCGTACTTCACCGTGCGCGGTCCCGCTGAATTGCAGGCGAGATTGCCGCCAACGCTGCACCAGGGCGACGAGGACGGATCAGGCGGCCAGAAGAAGCCGTGCGGCTTCAGTGCCTGCTGCAGATCGCCATTCAGTACGCCGGGCTCCACGATGGCCAGGCGATTGTCCGGATCGATGCGCACGATGCGATTCATGCGCTCGAAACTCACCACCACGCCGCCATCCACCGGCACCGTGGCGCCTGTGGTATTCGTGCCGCGCCCACGTCCGATCACCGGCACGCGGTGTTCTCGGCAGGCTAGTACCAACGCCTCAACTTGCGCGTGTTCGGTGGGAAACACCACGGCATCCGGCAGCGCATTGCGGCGTGAATTGTCGTAGGCGTAGGCAAGCCGCTCGGCCATCCCGGTGGCCATCGAGGCACCCGGGAAATGCTGGCCAAGCGTTGCGAGCAGGTCATCTGGCAGATTCATGGTGCCAGTATCCCACCGTAAAGGGCTTGTCGTGCCGCGCTATCAATGGGTCGAGCCAGCGGGTGACCCCGATGCGCTTGCCGGAATGACTTGTTCGATGCGATCGCGCACGTAGGGATAGAACGGATTGGAGCTGATGCGCAGCACATCACTGATGTTGAGGATCAGTGCGCCGCGCTCGCCACGCGGCGCCACCGTGCCGAGGCGGATGCCAAGGTTTTCCGAAGTGTCCGGCTCGGTCCCATAGAGCGGGTCGTTGGGAGGGAATGGCAGCGCGATATGCGACAGCGAAAAGATGTTGTCGGGATAGACGTAGGGCAGGGCGGTAGCACTGGTAGTGGTCTGGCCCGCCTCAGTGGTGCGGGCGGCAGTGTGGTCATCATTCTCCGCTACGTTGCCAATCACCGTGCTCCGATAGGCCTGGGCCCCTGGCGGTAGCAGGCGACTCAGCGCCATGCGCGAACTGGGCTTCAGCAACGAGTCGAAGCGATGATCGCGATTGACGTCGAACAGCACGATCTCGCTGCCGTTCTGGGGAAGGTTCGCGTACAGCGTGCGCATTACGGCAGAGGCGCTCACCGTATCGTCCACGACGGACTGGAAGGTGAGAATGGGCGGTAGCTTGGAAAGCTGCTTATCACGCGCCATGCGAAGCACCTGCCCGCGAATCTCATGGGTGAGCAAATACGATTGGCGTGCGGCATTGACGGGAAAGGAGTTGTATTTGTACGGGTTGTATTCCGGCAACAGGTCCAGCCATGCCGCCTTCGCAAATCGCGGTAAAAGCGCAGGCAATCCGGCAAGCCCTGCGAAGCGGGCAAACGTCGTCACGCCGATCATCGGTGACAGCAACATGAGTCGTGTCGGCATCGCGAGATCATTATGCTCGCAGGCATCGAGCGTGTATTTCACGGCGAGCGCGCCACCGTTCGAATAGCCCACCATGTGTATGGGCAGATTCGGGCCTGCGCGTCGCCGCGCCTCGCGCATGGCAAGGCGTGTTGCGGCGAGCCATTGCGGCCAATCCGCCTTGGTAAGCCCGGCCGGCACTGTGCCGTGCCCCGGCACGCGCAGGCCAATGGCAACAAAGCCATGTGCGCGATACAACTCCGCGATATCGCGCAGGCTATACGGCGAATCGGTCAAGCCATGGATCAGTACGACGACGCCCGTGGGTTGCCCTGCAGGTTCCAGTACGTAAGAGCGGTTCCAGTCATGGTCGAAATGCCCCGGAAACATCGAAGCCCCATCGAAATAGCGATTGGTGGCGACGCGTTCATCCGGCGTGAGCTTGTCCGTGACCTCCGTCTTCACCTCATCGAACGCGCGTTGCTCGGCCGCCAAATAGCCGGACCAATCGGTGGCGTCCAGCTGTGAGGGAGAGAGCTCGTCGGGCACGAAGGTCTGCCAGGGTGCCAACGGATCGCCGCGCTGCGAGTCCCAGGCACGTATGGCCAGCAGGGACAACAGAAACACCAGGACGACGAAGGCCGCCCACTTGGCGACCTTGGCAAATGCCCGAAGCATGGCGGAATCCCTAAAGTTGGCCGCCGGAACGGCCGTCACGTTCAGTGTGCCGAAGCAAACATGGGCAAAGCGTGCACGACTGGGCCTGCTTGATGGGAACCTACGAGAGTACGCGCTTCCGGGTGTCTTGCCGCCAGGGCTCGACTGGCGGGATCGGGCTCGTCACCGAGGGTTGGACCTGTTCTCTGCCAGACGCGGCATCGAGCTTTGCCATACATCTGAATGATGGGTAGCAGACGAATGCTTTAGCCAGCGATGTAACTCACGCCTTTTGCGATGATATCGACCTTGCTGATGCTAGTGAATTCATCTACCAACAGCAGGCAGGCCGTGGTTGTTCTGCGGCAGTTTCTTTTGGTGTTGACGTATGGGCTGGCTGAAGAACAGGTTGATGATGAGGTGCCTTTCGGTAAGCTTGTTGGGCTGAATGTCGATGTAGAGGTCGCTTAACTTAAGTGCCCGTGATTCACGAGCAAGATCACTTGCCCTTGCCGGCCTCGTAGAAGATGCTGACCTCTTGAGCAGCTTGATCGAGCAGCGCGGACCATTGATTCGTTGGCTGTGGCTTGGGGCTCTAACACGTTTTGGCATTCTTTAGCATGCATTGCATACGCAGCATGCCGTAGGATGCGGGCCAATGCTGTTCGTCTTGATCTTGTTGCGCGCATCCTGGATGCCCTGCTCGATCGCGGCATTGGCCAGTTCAGGCTGATCCTTCACGAATTGAATGAAGTCCCGAGCGTTGTCGCCAAAGGGCATGGTAAAGAAAGACTCGTTGACCGATATCTCAGCGCGCCCACTGGCATCGGCGAAACGCAGCGCGTCGTACCGACCCAAGGTGGCCTGAGCGGCAATAGTGCGCAACAGCGTGTCGAAGTGAGGGGGAGAGTTATGCAACTCTTGAGGCACATAGAAGACCCGGAGCAGCTCCATGGTCTCGATGGGCGTGAGTTCGCCTTTCTCGGCGGCGGTGAGGCGCGCATCGAAGTCGTGCATCGCGTCGGCCTTTTCGGCCTGACTGGCGTTTGGGTTGCTGAGTGTATTGATCAAAGTGTGGGTCTGCGCACGGCGGACCTGCCACCCGTCCTTGGGGGTCTGTACGTGGATGACCTCGTCTTGCGCATGAGCGACGAGTGGAATCGCGAGCGCGTTGAAAAGGAGGACTAGAACCAAGCTTGCAATATGCTTTTTCATGACAAATCCAATGAGTATTCACCTGAGGAGCGGGTATGCAATGGCTCCGCTAAAGGCGAGTAGATCTTCGGTAATGGGGTTGAAGAACAAGTTGATGGTGAGGCGGCTCTCGGCGTGCTTGTCGGGCTGGATACCTAAGTAGAGGGGCATCCACTTCTTGTTCTTGCGCACATTGATCAGAAAAAGTCGTTGGCGCTGGTGGCGGCAAGAGGGCGTTGATCGATTCGTGGGCGCTGCCAAGGATGGATGATGCCCATGCTGTCGCGCGAGTGCGAACGGCAACATCATCGCAACCCCTGTCTAGTGGAGCGAGTGCGACAAACCTGGGCCGCTCTGGCCTTGCACGTGTTGTGGCGCACGCAAGGTCTGCTGTTGCGACTGCTGTTGGTTGAGCGCCTCCGCCTGTTGCAAGCTCTGTTGCAATGGCGGCGAGGATTGGTTCATGTCCACGTTGGCGTAACCGGCGAGGCCCACGATGACGGCGTGCTTGTTCTCAAGCGTGATGCTTTCGATCTGGCCTGGCTTGATGTTGCCCTGGTGGCACGCCACGGTGAGCTGGGCAAGGCGCGCTTCGCAGGCGTTGCTGGGCAATCGTTCTTTCAGTTCGCGATACAAGGCGTGCTGCGGGTGGCTTGGGTCGCTGAAGGGACGCATGCCCGACGCTTGTGGTGTGTCGATGCGTGCGGTCGTGGACGGATGGCGCGATAGGTCGGCGTGTCGTGCTTCGGGTATTTGGCCGGGCCGTGTGGCCTGGATGGACGCCAGATCAAGGGCGGCGGTCGGCTTATGCAGTGCCGCCAGGGTGGCATGCGCTTCCAACAGCGACAGGGTGGCTTTGTCGGGCAGCCCGGTCGTCGGCAAGCCATGCTCGTGTTGGAACCCCATCACCGCCATGCGGGTGGGGCTGTCGTAGACACCACTCTCGGCCAGCGGTTGCCCACGGTGATCGGTGAGGCCGAGCGTGTTGAGGTGGGCTTGCAAGGTACGCATCGTGACGCCATCGAACGAAGGCGGTGGTATCGCCATGTGAGGGCCGTCCTGATGCAGCCTCGGCGGGGTCGCCGGTTGACTGATGGCATCGAGACCACGGGACACCGCGCCAATAACGTGACCGGTATCGATGATGGCGTCGGCGCCGGCCACGACCATCGTCTCTGTGCCGTGAACCAAGCCTTGGGCGACTTGCGACGTGGTGTGCATGCTCCGCTCCAAGGTGTGCTTGGCGGTCTGCGTCTGGTCAGCCATGAACTGCCCGGTTGCGTTGGATGCCTGACCGGCCAGTTGCGATACCTGCGCGTAACGTTCCGTCTCGGTGCGAGCGAGGTAGCCCGCGGCTTTCACGCCCAAGGCGACGCCGCCAACGATAAGCGGATCGATGGGCGCCACGGCCTGCACGCGACGCGACAGGTCGTCGGTCTGTTGTTCTGCGCGATGCCCCACGGCACGCAGATCGTGCGCCGTCTGATCAGCCGACTGCTGCATGCCGTGCCCGCCTGCGCGTAGGGCAACATCAGCCTGGTCCAGACCCTGCTTGGCGCCTTCCACCACGCGGTTATGTTCAATCGCATCCTGGATGGGCGCATCGACCTTAAGCGTTTGCAGTTCCGCCATCTGTTGCTGGATATACGGTGGCAGATGGGAAAACGTCGAGGTGAGGTTGTGGCTGTCGGGGTTGCGCAATACCTCGACCAGATCATGGCGTTCGCGATAGATGTCGCCACGAAAGTGGTCGATGGCAGCTTTGTGGTTTTCGTAGTTTTGCTCGTACTTGGCCAGCACCTCGGGACGCAATACGCTGTCTTGGCTACTGCCGGGTTTGGGTGCGAAATGCGTGGAGGCGTGGGCGCCCGGGTTATCCGCGAGCACCAGCAGTGGATTGGGTGGGGGAGAGTCCGGTGCGGCGTTCAGATAACGGCCCGCCGTCAACGCCTGGATGTCCTTGTCATCGGCAAGCCCCCTCACCTGGCCGAAATGACGGCTGGCCGCGCTCACGACATCGCTGGCCATCACATAGTTGACCACTTGATCGCCGCCTTCGGGCACGCCGTAACCCAAATCGACCGCGCCGTAGCCGTTAACGGTGACACCACGCAGCCCGAACTGATGTGCTTCGATTTCCACCAGGGCGCCGCCGAGCGAATGGCCGGCAAGGGTGATCTGGTCGCGGGCAATGCCGGCCTTTTGCGCCTTGTCGAGCACGTCCTGGATAAAGACGTCCGCGGCGTGTTTC
>OUWB010004813.1_pt1 | contig 10168 bp, 10 predicted proteins | sample 1779821 | NCBI WGS metagenome assembly OUWB01 (sample SAMEA3914806, study PRJEB12502) | metagenome | biome: forest; material: soil | place: Canada | collected 2011-08-03 | depth 0.1 m
TACTTTATCAGCCCGTCGTTTTTGCCGCGAGATTTATTGCCGTTTCGGCATTAATCGTGCTGACTTGGCTGGATATGCGTGACCGACGCTTGCCGCTCCCTTGGGTCGGGTTAGTTGCCGCTTGCTATTTTATCCAGGCCGTTTTTCAGCATGTCCCCTGGGCGGACGTAGGGGCGCATTTGCTGTTGGCTTGCCTGGCGATTTTGGGTGCCGCTATGTTATTCCGTTTCGGCTGGATGGGCGGAGGTGATGTGAAGCTGGCCGGCGCGGTGTTTTTATGGGCTGGGTGGCACGCGGGCTTAACGGTGTTTTGCGTCGTTGCGCTGGCAGGCGCGGCACTCGCGTTGGCTATGCTTGCACTGGACAGACTCGCCAGTCAGGCGCAGCGGACCCGGTATCGGGTGCTGCAGGCATTCGACGTAAGGCGCGGAGTGCCGTACGGCATCGCGCTGGCTTGCGGTGGGACTTGGGCGGTTTGGGCGCCCCTGTCCTAGGCGTCATATGTGGATTTGACCAGGACGGTTATGTCGTCATGTCGAACAGACTACGGGTTCTAATGATTGTCGTGATTGCGGCTCTCGGGGCTATTCTGTTCAAGGTGCTGTATGTTCATGCCACCACCCCGCCCGAGGTCGCATCGGTCGTAACCGACAGGGTACGCGTTGCCGCCGCGGACCTTCCCCAAGGCTTGTTGCTGCGTGAAACGGATTTGAGCTGGAAGACCGTGCCGCACAATAGCGCGCCTGCCGGGGCGATTGTAGAGACAGCCAGCGCCACCACGGATTTCAAAGGCAGTGTACTGCGTCACGCGGTCACGGCAAATACCATCATCCTGGCAGCCGACACGCTGTCGCCAGCATCACCGGGTTTTCTGGCTGCGGCATTGCAACCCGGCATGCGTGCCGTCTCGGTCGGCATCGACGATGTCTCCGGCAATGCCGGCCTGATACAAGCAGGCGATTTCATCGACCTGCTGCTAACCCAGGAACTCGACAGCAAATCGAGTGCCGCTGGGCACGTTTATGCCTCGGAAACGGTCGTCAGCCGAGTACGCGTGTTGGCGGTCGGCTCCGAATATCAACGCCCCAAGAGCGACTCTGAAGCGAATACGCGAGCGCGCACGGTAACGTTGGAAGTGTTCCCGCAAACGGCCGAGGTCATCGCCGTTGCGTCGCGGCTCGGTAGCCTTTCCCTGGCGTTGCGCAGCTTCGCTGTCAGCGACCGTAACGCGCTCGGCGACGCCGCGGCGCCGACGGATCGGCCTCTGCCGCCCGTGTATTCCAATCAGGTTTCGCGCGTGCTTGCCGCACCCGCGGTGGCCGCAAGAAGCGTCATGATTTACCGCGGCTCGGATAGTTCGCCCACATCCCAGAACGCGCCTGCAGGCAATGGCACGATGCCTGCAGTGCTGCCCTCGGCGGCGGGAGTGGCCGGTTTGCCCGGGGTAAGTCCGGCGAATATCAACCCGCCGCTGCCGCCCCAGGCCTCATCCGCACTGGCTAGTCGGCCAGGCGCCTCGAAACAGTAATGGCAAGACAAACATCAATCACGTTGGAGACCGCTGAAGCACGCGCCAGTTGAAATCGATAAAAACATAAAGAGAGCATATCCGGGCCATGAACATGCGTATGGTGGAGATAGGTATCGTTGCGGTAATGCGGCTACATTGCCGCTGCATCGGGATCGTCCCGGCAACCCTGGGCCTCGTCATCCTGAGCGCGCTCGCTATCCATCAGCAAGCCGCGAAAGCCGCGACGCTCAAAGCCGGCGAGGCGACGCTCGTACTCGATGCCAGCGCGGGCGAACTGCTGCGCTTGCCGGAGGCGGCCACGGCGGTGTTCGTTGCCGATCCGGAGATTGCCGATGTCCAGGTGCCCACACCATTGACGGTATTCGTGCTGGCCAAAAAAGCCGGTTCGACTACCCTGTTCGTGCTGGGCGCGAACAGCAGAACCATACTTAAGCGAACGATTCTGGTCAACGGTCCAGATATGCTGAGCGAGATGAAACGCGTTTTGAAAGCGCGCTTTCCCACTCTCGACCTGACACTGACAGTCAGCCCCGGTACGCTGATGGTGTCCGGCCAGGTGCCCAACGCCGCCGACGTGGATTCGGTGGTGCAAACGCTGAACGCGTCTCTTCTGGACAATACGAAGCTGATCAACATGATGACCTTGGCCCGTCCGATCCAGGTCAATTTGCGGGTGCGCATCACGGAAGTCGACCGCAATGTGACGCAACAGTTGGGTATCAACTGGAATTCGATTGCCACTTCGGGCAATTTCCAGACCGGTATCTTTAGCGGCCGCTCGTTTTTCACGCCGGCAACGTCCACCACACCATCCGCTATCGCCCTTGCACCGACCGGCGCCTATTCGATTCTCGGAAGGCTCGCGATCGGCGACACACAGATTCAAGGATTGCTCGACGCACTCGATCAGGAAGGGCTGGTTACCACCCTGGCCGAACCGAACCTGACCACCATGTCCGGAGAAACGGCGAGCTTCCTGGCGGGTGGCGAGTACCCGGTGCCCGTGCCGAGCGCCGCCAGCAATAGCATCAGCATCGACTACAAGCCATACGGCGTCTCGCTCGATTTCACGCCGACGGTACTCTCCGACAACCGTATCAGTCTGAAAGTGCGCCCGGAGGTCAGTGAACTCGACTTCACCAATGCCATCACCATCGCGGGAACCAAAGTTCCGGCTCTCACGGTACGGCGCCTGGAAACCACGGTCGAACTGTCGAGTGGACAGAGCTTCGCGATCGGCGGCCTGCTGCAAAGCACGACCAGCGACCTGCTGGCGATGCTGCCGGGCCTGGGAGAATTGCCTATCCTGGGCAAACTCTTTTCCAACAAGAATTACCAGAACAACAAGACTGAATTGGTGGTGATCGTCACCCCATATCTAGTTCAACCGACCGATCCTGGGCGCCTGTTGCAGCCTATCGACAGCGTAACTCGGCCGAGCAACGATATTGAATTTTCCCTGCGAAGCATGCTCGGACTGGACCCGCTGTCTGGTACTAGCCCAAAACTGCAGGGTGCGGCCGGTTTCGTTTATTGATTGTGGAGAAGACGATCATGCGCCTGCACTTGACGAGTTTGAGGTTGATCGTGCCGCTCCTGCTCTCGGGCTGCATGTCCGCGCACCAGCCGCTAGGGCTGCCGGATAGCTCGGTCCTGTCCTACGACGGAACGCGCGTGGTGTCGCCCGATTGCAACGCGCTGAGCGCACCATCGACCCTGCTCGATGCGGGCTTTCGGCGTCCGAGCGTCGCCTTCGGTTGTGCGACATACACCAATCTGGGCGCGATGCTTGCGCGTCCTGCCGATCTTGTCGCGCCGCTACCTTTGGCCGCGCCAAACGCGGGGGAGGGGGCCGCGGCAGTACGCCGATACGATGAAGGAAAAGTCACGCCGCTAAACAAGGAAGCAGCTCAGTGAGAACGATGCATAAGACCGGTGCGGACGAACCATGACAGTGTCCAATTTTCTCAAATCCAAAAGCGCAGGGGCCGTGAAGGCGGCTGAATTCATCGCGGTCGTCACAGACAAGCAAAGCGAAGAAATCATCGACACCTACGTGCTGGATCAACTTGTTCCGCACACGCATGTCCAGGTCGGTACGCTCGACGACATGATCCAGATTTTGAGTCAGATCGAGCACTCGCCTACGCGCCTGATTGTCGACATTTCCGGATCGACCATGGCACTGTCCGAATTGACGCGGCTGTCTCAGGTATGCGAACCCTCGGTCAAAGTGGTGGTGATCGGTGATCGCAACGATGTGGGGCTGTATCGCAACCTGCTGCAATTGGGCATTCAGGACTATCTGGTCAAGCCGCTTACCGCCGAACTGCTGAGCCGGGCGCTCGACATCTCGCGCTCAGTCTCCACGGCCGACAAGATCCTGCGTACCGGCAAGGCCATCAGTTTTATCGGCACCCGCGGCGGCGCCGGGGTCACGACCATAGCGGTCAACCTGGCTCGCTATCTGGCCGAAGTCGTCCGTCGTAGGGTTGCTTACGTGGACTTGCACCAGTACGGCGGCGCAGCCAACATGATGCTCGGCATCAACACCAATAACGGCCTGAGCGACCTGCTGCAAAACATCCATCGGCTCGATCCGCAATTTATAGAACGCGCGCTGGTCAGCAAGAGTCACCGCCTGTCCGTGCTCTCAGCCGAAGTCCCCTATGGCACGGAACTGGAGGTGCGTGCCGACGCCATCAAGCAACTTGTTGCCACGCTCAAACAGCACTTTCACTACGTCTTGCTCGATCTCCCCGACCGCGGCGGCGCGCTGATGAGCGAGGCGATAGACAACTCGAAACTGGTGTACATCGTCGCCGAGCATTCGGTTCATTCAGCGCGTGAAGCCATGCGCTTGCAGCGCTATGTCGCAAGCCGGAGCAGCGAACCCGACCTGGCGCTGCTATTGAACAATCCGGTCGATCCCGTGCAAGGGCGCGTGTCGTCGGCCGATTTCAGCGACGCCGTATCAATGTCGATTCTGCAAGAATTTGCCTTTGAAGGCAAAGCCCTTGCGTTGGCGGAGAATCTCGGAGAAGGGGTGGTTGAAAGCGGCGCGGTTGGCTTCTCGGAAGCGATCGCCAAGCTTGCCAATCAACTGTCCGGTAGCAACGAAAGCATCGTTGCCCCCAGTTGGACCGCGCGCCTGCTTCACATAATGGGGAAACGCTAATGTTCGGTATCAAATCCTCCCCACCGCCGGTAGCGACGCCCACGCAAAGTACAAACGCATTGAACTCGCCGACAGAGCCGCAGCCAGGCGCCGGCGCGCCGGTTCCGGCCCAACCGATAAGTCGCCGCGCGTTACTGCTCAGTGAATCAGACGAGTCCGTGATTCGCTCGGACATTTTCAAAACCCTCCGCGCGGCCGTATTCGCAACCATGAATATGTCAGCGGCGCTGATGAAGACGCGCGACCAGGTCCGCGCCGGCATCAAGCAGATCATCGGTGAGGTAGTCGGGCGCGATAGCTTGAGCGTCACGTTGACTGAGCAAACCCTGATCGTCAACGAAATCCTGAACGATATGTTCGGGGTCGGGCCGATCGAGCCGCTGTTGGACGATGAAACGGTGACCGATATCCTGGTCAATGGACCTGATCAGGTTTATGTCGAACGACATGGTCGACTTGAGTTGACTGCATTGAAATTCCGCGACGATGCACACGTCATTAACGTGGCGAAACGCATTGCCGAGTCCGTCGGTCGTCGGGTCGACGAAAGCAGTCCCATGGTCGATGCGCGCCTGGCCGACGGTAGCCGGGTCAACGTCGTACTGCCGCCTCTGTCCCTCAAGGGAGCCTGCATCGCAATTCGAAAATTTTCGAAGCAAACCATCACGCTGCAGCGCATGACCGCTCAAGGGAATCTGTCGAACTCCATGGCTAAGGTGCTCGAGATCGCCAGCGCGTGCCGCCTCAATATCATCATCTCAGGCGGAACAGGCTCCGGGAAGACCACGCTGCTCAACGCACTTTCGCATTTTATCGACGAACGCGAGAGGATTCTTACCATCGAGGACGCGGCCGAACTGCAACTCCAGCAACCTCATGTGGTCAGCCTCGAGACCCGACCCGAAAATGCCGAAGGTGTCGGCGAGGTATCGCAGCGCGATTTGGTACGCAACGCGCTGCGGATGCGCCCGGACCGCATCATCCTGGGCGAAACCCGGGGCGCCGAAGCATTCGACGTACTGCAGGCGATGAATACCGGTCACGATGGTTCGATGACCACCATCCACGCGAATACCCCTCGCGACGCGATAACCCGGCTTGAAAGCATGGTGATGATGGCGAGCGGCAATTTGCCTTTGTTGTCGATACGCCGGCAGATTGCCAGTGCAGTGAACGTAATCCTGCAAATCGAGCGCATGCGCGACGGAGTCCGGCGCGTGACCCAAATCACCGAACTGGCCGGCATGGAGGGCGACGTGATTATCACACAAGACCTTTTCGTTTTTCGCTACGACGCATCCTCATACGGCGAAGACGTCAAAGGGGTGTTCGAGTGCTCGTCGTTGCGGCCTGTTTTTACGGCGCGTGCTGGCTACTATGGCCTCGAAGCCACGTTACAGGAGGCAATGCGCGGATGAATCGGGCGAACATTCTTGCGATCGGCGTATTCTTCGGCTTCTTCATGTCGGGGATGCTGGTGCTCGCCCTGCGCGACATGCTACGTGGCCGGTCGCCCCCCCTCGTCAGTAAGCGCCTTGCGCAAGTCACGGCTCGGCTGAACGTTGCTCAGACCAGGCGAGTCCTCGACGAAACCTGGGATCTATTTCAAAGCCGGCAAGACCGTGGCTTGGTCCGCAACTGGTTGGAAGCGCGTATTCTGCGCATACGCACGGTCAGTGGACAAACCGGAGTGCGGGTGCTGTTCGGATCGTTCATCTTCGGCGTTCTGCTTGCGCTTGCAAGCGTGCGGATCGTCGCGATGCCACTTTGGCTGGTCCCGCTGGTACTGATCGGGACACCGGCATTGTTGGCACGCGTCGTCTATCAACGCTTGATCGGCCGATTTCGGACGCGTTTCCTGAATGCATTCCCGAACACAATAGACTTGATCGTGCGGGCAGTTCGCGCCGGCATTCCTGCAGTGCAGGCCATCAGCGTGGCAGGAAATGATGCCGACGAGCCCGTGCGTTCCGAATTCCGGCTCATAGGGGACCGTCTCAGACTCGGAGCCGACCTGCAAGATGTGCTCGATAAGGCAGTCGAACGCATCCAGATCGCGGATTTCTCATTCTTCTCAGTTTGCCTGCTGCTCCAACGCGAAACGGGCGGCGCGCTGACTGAGACCCTGGAGAACCTGGCGAACATCATCCGCGCACGCGTCGATATCCGGCTGAAAATCGTTGCACTGACGGGGGAAGGCCGGATTACCAGCAAGATCATTGCCGCGGTGCCTTTTTTCATTCTCGGCTTCATGTACCTCACGAATGCCGACTATGTAGCCATTCTGTTCAACACCGCAGCGGGTCGAAAACTGATGATGATTGCCGCCGGCCTGTTGTTCGTCGGTATGGTGCTGATCAACAAAATTGCCAATCTGGACACATCGCGATGACTATGAACGGCGTTGCGGAAACGCTCGGTAACCTACTGATTTTCTTCGTCCTGCTTGGGCTGATGGCATTTCTGTTGAACCTGCCGAACCGTCCCCGGCGACGGATGAAGCGGCGCCTGCGCGAACTGGCCGACGATCATGGTGGCTTCAGGACGATGCAAGCCAGCGAGGTGCCGGACATACTCGCGACAAGCAACACGCTAAAGGACAGACTGATGCGTCGCATCGTTGCGTTCGGCGAGATGCTCCCCTTGCTGGACGCCAAGCAACGGACCAAGCTCGGTGTGCAACTCACCCGTGCCGGCTTTCGCGATCCCAATGCCGTCTCGGTACTGGTCGGCATCAAGTTGACTTCAGGTGCGTGCAGTGCAGTTGTGGCCGCCCTGTCCGCTTCATCCGTGCCGTTTGTCGCAGACTATTTTATCTTGCACATCGTTCTGATGGGGACGGCCTTTATCGTCGGCATCATCCTGCCTGAACCCGTGCTGGAATTCATGATCAAGCGCCGGCAGAAGCAAATCACCACTTATTTTTCCGATGCACTCGACCTGTTGGTGATTTGTACGAATGCCGGCAATAGCTTGCCGACCAGTATCAAGCGTGTCGCCCGCGAACTGAAGATGATCTGCGCGCCGTTATCGGATGAATTTCAGTACACGGCAGACCAAATGCAGGTCGACGGCGATACGGCCACCGCATTGCGGGATATGTCGGCGCGCATAGGCGTACCGTCGATGCGCGGCCTGATGACGACGCTGGTCCAGTCACAACAATACGGCACACCGATTTCGCAGTCGCTGATCACCCTGTCGCGTAGCGAACGTCATGCGCAATTGATGTCTCTGGAGGAAAGAGCGGCGAAGCTGGCGCCGAAGATGACCATTCCGATGATGCTGTTTATCTTGCCGACGGTCGCCATCATTTCCGCCGGCCCGGCAGTGCTCACCTTGATGGATCTGTTCAAAAATCCATGATTCAAACATCGATGATGGACGTCGCACGAAACCACCAACGGGACCCGCCATGCGGACACGATCCGATCCGATCACTGCCTTGCTGCTCGGCCTGAGCATACTCATCCTGGCCGGGTGTGCCGGAACGGATGCGATCTCCCGCGCAGAGCATCCCGGCTCCAGCAGCGAGGCCGAGGATCTGCGTTTGGGCGACAGTGCGTTGAACGCAGGCAGTATTCAGATGGCGGCCTCGCTCTACGAGAAGATACTGCAAAGTCATCCTGACTCGCTTGACGCAACGCTGGGCCTGGGCGATGTCGCTTATCGTTCCGGCGATATGGAACGTGCGCGCTTGATTTATCTTCAGGCTGAGCATCTCGCACCCGACCGCATCGAACCCAAGATCGGACTGGCTCGCGTGGAAATCCGCAAACGCCATCTGGACGAGGCGATATCGATATACCGCAAGGCGCTCGCGATCCAACCGGATAACCAGACAGCTGCCGCCGGCTTGGGGACCGCCCTCGATTTGCAAGGCAATCATGGCGCGGCGCAAGCGGTTTACCGGCAAGCCCTGCTGGTCCATCCCGAAGCACAGAGCGTGCGCATCGATCTCGGCTTGTCTCTAGTGCTGGCGAAACAGGTGCGCGACGGCGCCGACGTTTTGCTCGACGTCGCGAATCTGCCGGACGCGCCGGCCGAGGCGCGCCAGGATCTGGCGCTGGCATTCGGCGTGATAGGCAACACCGAAGCGGCCAAGAAAATTCTTTCCCGCGATTTGCCGCCGGCCGACGTCAACGATAACTTGCGCTTCTATGCGGCGGTTCGCCAAGCGTATGCCGAAAATCCCGCCTCGCCGCCTACGCTTACCACAACCCCGACCCCGACCGCCACCACCGAGTCTGCCAGCCATGTCCATGCTGCCGCGTCCCCATAGGCGCTTTCCGGCGGCCCAGCGTGGTGTGACCACACTGGAGTTCGCGATTATTCTGCCGATGTTCCTGGGCTTTGCCTTCATGATCATCCAGTTGGCGATGGTCTTCGCCTCACAGGAACTGATGGACAATGCGGCGCGCCACGCTGCTCGCCTGATGCGTATCGGCACCTACACCGGGAGCAGCTATGCCAGTGCATTGACGACAGGCGTGTGCAGTGATCTTTCTCCCACCGGTATAACGCTGATTCATACCTGCAGCAGCACAATTCAGATCTATGTCGCGGCAGCCGCGTCCGGGACGCCTCCCGGCGCGGGCTTTACGCACCTATCCGCGGCCACGGTGAGCAACGGTGTGATGACCGTGAGCAAGGCCGCACTAAGCGGCAAATATGATGTGCTTCTGCAGATCGGCTACAAGTATCCCTGGTTTATTTTGCTACCGACCGGCGGCAATACCATGCTGATGTCGACGACTGCCTTTCAGACCGAGGCCTACTGATGTCTCGTGTGCTAAACAGACTTCTCAATGATGCGCGCGGCGTGGCCTCGCTTGAGTTCGCGATTATCGTTCCGATGATGTTCATGGTCTTGATCGGCATCTACCAGATCTGCGAACTCGTCAGGGTCAATATGAAGCTCAGCAGTGTCGCGGTATCCGTCGCGGATCTCGTCGCCCAGCAGGCTGGCGGTGTGTCGGGCGGTACTAGCGGAAGTCTGGGAAATTTTTGCGCAGCGGCCCGACTCATGATGACGCCGTTTCCGACGGGAAGCAGCAGCCAGGCCTTCTCGCTTGCCATCGTCAGCGTCACCAATTATTCGCCCGGCAACATTACGGTCGACTGGGAAGTCGACTCAGCTTGCACGATCCACGCGACAGCCATCGGTGCGGCCGCAACGACACTGGCGACGGCACCAGTCAACCTGCTGCCGACCACGGGTCCCAGCGGGACGAGCGGCGTCGCTGGCTCCACCGTAATCATCGTTCAAGCCCACTATAGCTACGCATCGCTGATCCAGTATCTGGCGCCGGCGATCGCGACCATGACCAAGACCGGCTTTTCCCATCCCCGGACCAACGGTGTCGTCACGTGTACCGCGTCGTGTAGCTGAGGAGCCCGCATGCCACTGCGACCTGAAGGAGGACTCATGAGCCGTTCGCCTGCCTCGATGGCGACGC
>OUWB011187866.1_pt1 | contig 10162 bp, 12 predicted proteins | sample 1779821 | NCBI WGS metagenome assembly OUWB01 (sample SAMEA3914806, study PRJEB12502) | metagenome | biome: forest; material: soil | place: Canada | collected 2011-08-03 | depth 0.1 m
GGTCGATCAGCCATTGCAGGGCGTGGATGACGACCGCGCCGGTGCCGGCATGGTCATTGGCAAGCTCCGCCGGCCGCATGAACGGCGTCTCGGCGCCGCAGGCCCGCGACACTTCGGCGATTTCCTCGTCGTCGGTCGAGACGATGATGCGGTCGAACAGGCCACACGCCCTGGCCGCCTCGATCGAATAGCCGATCATCGGCCGGCCCATGAACGGCTTGATATTCTTGCGCGGAATACGCTTGGATCCGCCGCGCGCCGGGATGATGGCAACTTTCTGCATGGGCCAGCGCTTCAAGACATAAACACGCGGTTGATATAGGGATCGAACCGGTCGTCGCGTGCCAGCACCGGCGCCTTGGGGGCCAGGGGCGACGGGTAGAGATTATACTCGATGGCGACCATCAGGCGTGGCTTGCTCTTCGGCAGCAGGCCCTTGTGAAAGCCGTAAACGTCTTCCAGGAACCACGATCCGGCCGGCGCCGTCAGGCGCGTCACCGCATTGGCGCCGAAGGTCTCGACGATGTCGGCATCGGTCTGGGCGCGACCGGTCGTGAGTTCGGCGCGACGGTGCGAGCCCTTGACGTAGACGTGCGGGCCCGCTTCCTCGTCGACATCGGTCAGGTAGAGGAACAGCTTGAACGAGGCTGCGCAGTCATAGTCGCGGTGAAAGCGCTGCACGCCCTTGGCGGTGTCGCGGCCCGGGAACGACCACATGGCGCCGATATTGTCGATCACCGGCTTGCAGCCGAAATAGAGCTCGGCGGCGGCCAGAATGTCGGGGTGGTTGGCCATTTCCAGCAGGCCGGGGGCCCGGATGACCTCTTCCGACGTGAAATAGCCGATATTGACCTCGTCCGACGGCACCTGGTCCCAGGCGAAGGTGCCCAGATGCGGCCGGTAGGGATCGTGACACGGCGTCGCCTGAAAATAGTCCAGCATCTCGGCATGGGGCACGGGCGGCTGGATCGGGGTGACCCCGTCACTGCGCAAGGCCAGGCCCAGGTCGCGGGCGGTAGCGGAGGGCGCAAAATACGGGGTCTTGGGGCGAAAGGCGGCCACCGTGCGCGCCACACCCTGGCGCTGGCCGAAATCGAGCGCTGGCAGCAGGTCGTAGGCGATGGCGCGATGGTCTTCGCGGGCGCGCGCCATGAAGCGGCGCCAGTCAGGCACCCGTGTCTTCAAGCGCTCCGCGAAACCAGGCATCAGAGCCCAGCCAAAGCCGCCAGGTCGTTGAGCGTCTTGGCGTCCTTCAGCTTTTCGCCGTCGACGATCTGGCCCATGTCGCTATCGACCATGGCGATGAAGGAAATGACCGACAGGCTGTCCCAATTGCCGACATCGCTGATCTTTTCAGCGCCGGTCAGGCCGGCCGGATCGGCTTCGAGGATTTCAGCGACGGCGGCAAAAAAAGCAGGCTTATCCATGAAACGCATCCCGTACAAAAAATTTGGCCCACACCGCGGGAACATGGCCCCAAGGAAAGGCCGCTTTCGTCAATTTTTCCTTAAAATATGCGATGATTTTAACCTTGTTTAACGCCAGCGGCGCTAGATTGCCGAATCGTTTGGAAAAGAGGGCATCGCCATGGCCGAAGCCAGCCTGCAGGGAGTACGCATTTGCGGCGTCCGCGCCTGTGTGCCGGCCCAGTCGCGAACGCTTGACGACGAAGGCCTGGGCTTCGAGCCGGCCGAGCGCGATCGCCTGATCGGCTCGATCGGCGTGCGCGAACGCCGCGTCGCACCGCCGGGCGTGGTCACCTCGGACCTATGCTTCATGGCCGCCGACCGCCTGCTGACCCAGCTCGACTGGCCGCGCGACACGGTCGACCTGCTGATCCTGGTGACGCAAAATCCCGATCATGTCGTGCCGGCGACCGCCTGCCTGCTGCAGGATCGTTTGGGCCTTGGCACCCATTGCCTGGCCTTCGACATCAATCTCGGCTGTTCGGGCTATCCCTACGGCCTATGGACCGCGTCGAGCCTGCTGAAGACGCTCAACGTCACCGGACGCCCGGCGCGCGCCCTGGTCCTGGCGGGAGACGTCACCACGCCGCGCCTGCGCCCCGGCGACCGCGGCACCGTGCCCCTGTTCGGTGACGCCGGCTCGGCGACGGCCCTGGAAATCGATACCGCCGCCCCCGTCATGACCGGCGTTTTCGGTACCGACGGGTCCGGTGCCCGGCACATCTTTATCGAGGCCGGCGGCACGCGACTGCCGCTGATGCCGTCGCCCGACGCGCTTGAGCCCGAGGCCGCCGAGCAGCTGTTTGCGGCGTCCCGCCTGCACCTGAACGGCGCCGAAGTCTTCAATTTCACGCTGAAGAACGTGCCCCTGCTGGTCAAGGCGATCCTCGAGGCGTCGGGCACGACGGCCGACGATGTCGACCATGTCCTGTTCCACCAGGCCAATGTCTTCATGATCAACCATCTGCGCAAGAAGTCCGGCCTCGACGAGGCCAAGGTGCCCGTCGCCATGGAGCTCTACGGCAATACCTCGTCGGCCTCGATCCCGCTGACCCTGTGCGCGCGCCTGGGTGACGCATTGCAGCAGCCCCAACGCGTGGTGATGATGGGCTTCGGCGTCGGCTGGTCGTGGAGCGCCCTGCACCTGACGCTGGGCCCGATCCCGCGGCCCGTCATCGACGATTACGAGTAGTACAGCATGTCCATGTTCGAAGCACGTCTGGGCGCCATCCCGGCCGATTTCTATCACCGCGCCGACGTGCTGGACGCGGAGATCGAGCACGTCTTCAAGCCGGCCTGGGTGTGTGCCGGCTTTACCGAGGACCTGAAAAACCCCAACGATTTCCTGACCACGCGCCTGGGCAAGCATTCGATCGTCGTGCAGAACATGAAGGGCGAGATCCGCGCCTTTCGCAATGTCTGCGCCCACCGCTTTTCGCGCATCCAATGCGATGCCCATGGCAACCGGCCGCTGACCTGCCCCTATCACGGCTGGACCTATGACGGCGAGGGCAAACCGATCGGCATCCCGATGAACGGCCAGAGCTTCCAGTTCGACGATGCCGACCGCGCCCGCCTGGCCTTGGACCAATACGAAGTCTCAATCGTCGGCAATTTCGTCTTTGTGCGCATGGTGCCGGGTGGTGAGGACCTGAAGACCTTCCTCGGCGCCTATTACGAGGAACTGGAGCACCTGAGCGCGGTGTGCACCGACCGCGTCGAGAACGAGCGCTTCGAGTGGCGCGGCAACTGGAAACTGTCGATGGACAATTCCGGCGAGGCCTATCACGTGCCCCTGGTCCATTCGGAAAACTTCCAGCTGATCCTCAATCTCGACCTGGAAATCTCGACGGAGAAAGAGCACAGCCGCTATCTCGGTACGCTCAAGGAGCGCTCGATCAAGTGGTGGGCTGGGGTGTGTAAGAGCATAGGCGTCAAGCGCTCGGAAAGGTATCAGGACTATGTCAGCTTCCTGATCTATCCCAATATCATCATCACCTTCTCCTACGGCGCCTTCATGACCTTCCAGACCTTCGATCCGGTGGCGCCGGACCGCTTCGTCATCAAGACGGCGGCGTGGCTCGCCGAGAACCGCAGCGGCGCGGCGCGACCGGTGGTGCATGAGGCCCTGCGCGCCTTTACCGCCCATGTCCGCGACGACGACGAAAAGATCCTGGCCGTCAACCAGGACGGGGTCGAAGACGTCGAAACCATTCGCCCACCCATGCTGGGTGTCATCGAGGGCCGCACCAAGCACTTCCAGCAGGCCTATATGGCGCACATGCAGGGGAGGGTCGAATGACCCTGCTGCATCCGACAAAACCCGCCGAGGGCCAACCCTTCAACCCGCTCGACATGACCGGGCGTACGGTTCTGGTGACCGGTGCCAGTAGCGGCATCGGCGAGGCGGCGGCCATCTACCTGGCGCGACTGGGCGCACGCATCGTCGCCAGCGGTCGCGACGAAGGCCGCTTGCAGGCCGTGCTCGACCGCCTGCCAGGCGAGGGTCATGTCGGCACGATCTACGATTTCGCCCAGCTCGACGGCATTGCCCAGTGGCTGAAGGACGTCTGCGCCGAGACCGGTCCGCTGCACGGCATGGTCCATTGCGCCGGCATCCAGACGACCAAGCCGCTGCAGATGGTCGATCCCGGCTTTATCGCCGACATGCTGAGCGCCAATCTCAGCTCGGCCCTGATGCTCTGCCACGCCTTTCGCACCAAGCCCTGCCATCATCGCGGGGCTTCGATCGTGCTGGTCTCGTCATCTTCGGCGCTGAAATGCGCGCCCGGCAATGTCGTCTACGCGGCCAGCAAGGGCGGCATCATCTCGGCGACGCGCGGCCTGGGTGTCGAGCTGATCCGCGACGGTATCCGCGTCAATGCGGTGGCGCCGGCCCTGATCGACACGCCGATGGCCGACCGCTTCCGCTCGGTCCTGTCGGAGGAGAACTTCCAGCGTGTCGTCGACATGCACCCGCTGGGCCTGGGCCAGCCCGACGACGTCGCCGCGGCCATCGCCTTCCTGCTGGCCGACACCTCGCGCTGGATCACCGGTTCGGTCCTGACGGTCGACGGAGGGTTGCTGGCGTGACGAGGGTTCAGGCTTCCCGCAAGATCGCACTGAAGACCGCCGAGCACAGCCACGGCGCCCTGGGCTATCTCGAGCTCGGCCGCCCCGATGCGCCCTGCGTCGTCTTTTTGCACGGCTTCGGCGCCGACCTGCTGACCTGGCAACTGTGCCTGGTGCCCCTGGCGGCCCGCTATCGCGTTGTGGCGCTAGACCTGCCGGGCCATGGCCGCAGCGCCCCCGATGTCGGCGATGCGTCCCTGGGCTTCATGACCGGTTGGCTCGGTGAAGCGCTCGACGTGCTGGGCATCCGGGACACCCATATGGTCGGCCATTCGATGGGTGCCAAGATCGCGCTGGGCTTTACCCTGGCCCATCCGGAACGCGTCGCATCCCTGGCCCTGATTTCGCCGGCCGGCCTGGGCGGCGACTTCCATCACGATACGCTCGATGCCTTTTTGCACTATCCGGAATATGCCGAGGTCCTGGCGGCGCAGTTGGTCGGGCCGCGCGGCAAGGGCCTGGTTGCGTCCCTGGCCCAATCCCTGCGCCAGGCGGCCGATCCCGTTCGCTGTCAGTCGCTGAAGCGCCTGCTCGGCCAATCGAAGACCTATGGCCTGGCGCTTTCTCCTGAAGGCTTCGACTGGTCGAAGATCCGCGTGCCGCTTAGCGTGATCTGGGGCGACCACGACCGCCTGATCCCCTTGCCCGAGGCGCGACGCCTGCCACCGCGGGCGCCGGTTCACCTGATCGAAGGCGCGGGCCACCTGCCGCATATGGAGGCCCCTGCCGCCGTCGTTTCCCACCTCAAGGACTTCCTATCTAGGGATTTTTTGGCCAAGGACTTTTTAACATGACCGCATTCGAGCTGATCCAGCAGGAATTGACCCAGGTCCTGGTCGAAAAGGGCGCCGTCGCCCCGGTCATCGCCCACGATACGTTGCTGCTCAACGGGCCGCTCGACATCGACAGCCTCGACCTGGCGACACTGGTGGTGACGCTGGAGGAGCAGACCGGCAAGACGCCCTTCGCCCAGGGCTTCGTGCTGTTCCATACGGCCGGCGAACTGGCCGAGCTGTTCGGCGGCTGATCATGCCACATCGTTCGACATCCGCTGTCCTTCACCCGCAATTCGAGCTGATCGGCCGCACGACACTGGACGCCGCGACCTTGTCGCCACGCCCGGGCCTGGTCGATGTGGCCGAGGAGGGCTCGCGCGGCGTGATCGGCGCCCTGCTGGCGGCCGAGGCCGGCGACAGCGCGGTGCTGCGCCGTGACCCCGGCGTTCCCCCGCCGGTCGAGACCGCGCCGGGGGCGATCTGGCTGCAAAGCTCGGGCACGACGGGGGCGCCGAAATGGTCGCGCTACGCGCTGGCCGATTTGAAAGCCAAGATTAAAAAAGGCGGCGAACACGCCCGCTGGCTGCTGACCTTTCATCCGGCCAGCTTCGCCGGCGTCCAGGTCATCCTGTCGGCGATGATGGGCGGCCATGCCCTGGTCGCCTCGCATCCCGACGCCACGATCGCCGACATGGCGCGCGTCGCGGTCAAGACGGCCGTCACCCATATTTCCGGCACGCCGACCTTCTGGCGGGCCTTCCTGATGGCGCTGGGCGACGAGCCCCTGGCCCTGCGCGGCGTGACGCTCGGCGGCGAAGCGCCGGACCAGGGTATCCTCGACGCGCTGAAGGCGCGTTTTCCCGAAGCGGCGCTGCGCCATATCTATGCCACGACCGAGGTCGGCACGGTTTTTTCGGTGACCGACGGCCGCGCCGGCTTCCCGCGCGACTGGCTCTATGTGCCGCTGAACGGCTTGAAGCTGACCCTGTCGGAGCGTGACACCCTGCGCGTCGAAAATCCGCGGGCCAGCGCCCAGGCGCGCACCGGCATCTGGGATACCGGCGATGTCGTCGAGATGAGCGGCGACCGCGTGCTGTTTCGCGGCCGTGCCGACAGCATGGTCAATGTCGGCGGCGTCAAGGTCTTCCCCGAGACGGTCGAAGCCCATATCCTGGCCTCGCCCTGGGTCCAGGAGGCGCGCGTCACGTCCAAGCCCAACCCGATTACCGGGGCCATCCTGATCGCCGACATTGTGTTGAAACCTTTACCGGGCGATCATCAGGCTGAAATCAAGGCCCACATCGCCGAATTGCCGCGCGCCCAGCGTCCGGCGTCGTTACACTTCGTCGAAACCATCGAAACCGGCGCCACGGGCAAGAAGATAAGAGCATGACCGATACCGTCGCCAAATGGGTTTTGCTGAGCGGGGTCAGCCGCGGCTTGGGCCTGGCTTTGGCGCGCGACCTGCTGGCGCGCGGCTATGGCGTCGCCGGTTGCAGCACCACCTTTAACGACGATCTCAAGGATCTGGGCGACAACCATCCGGGCGCCTTCTGGTGGAAGGCGGTCGACATGGCCGATACGGCGGCGATCGAGGGCTTTGTCAGCGAGGCCAGGGCCGCCTTTGCGGACAGCCGGTTGTGGGGCGTCGTCAACAATGCCGGCATGTCGGTCGAGGGCATCCTGTCGACCCTGCCGGTACGCGATATCGAGCGGGTTTTGCAGGTCAACCTGACCGGCGCCATCTGTCTGTCGCGCGCCGCCCTGCGCCAGATGATGAAGACGCGAAAAGCCGGCCGGATCGTCAATATCTCGTCGATCACCGGGTCGCGCGGCTATACGGGCCTGACCGCCTATGCGGCCTCAAAAGCCGGCCTCGACGGCTTTAGTCGGGCCCTGTCGCGCGAAGTCGGCCGCGTCGGCATCACCGTCAATTCGGTGGCGCCCGGCTATATGAAGACGGCGCTCAGCGAGGGGCTCGACGACCGGCAACTGGAGCAGATCGTGCGCCGAACGCCGCTGGGCCGGCTCTGCGAACTGTCCGACGTCGTGCACCTGGTGCGCTTTCTGCTGTCGGAGGATGCGGCCTTCATCACCGGCCAGGTGCTGACCGTCGATGGCGGGCTGACCTCATGACGGCCTATGCCACATCGGGCGTTGCGCTGCGCGGCATCGTCACCGCCATGCCGAAGACCGTCAGCGAAAACAGCACGCTTGGCGAAGCCTTCGGCGCCGAGACCATGGCCAAGATCATCGCCGCCACGGGCATCGAGCGCCGGCCGGTCAGTACGACCCACACCGTGTCCGACCTCGGCCAGGTGGCGGCGCTTGAGGTCATGCGCCGCCTGGTCTGGGCGCCCGAGTCGATCGGCCTGATCGTCGTCGTCACCCAGACCCCCGACTATCCGCTGCCCTCGACCGCCTGTGTACTGCAGCAAAAGCTGGGGTTGGCGACCTCGACGGCGGCGCTCGATATCAATCTCGGCTGCTCCGGCTATGTCTACGGCCTGTCGGTGGTGACGGCGATGATAAAGGCCGCCGGCATCAAGCGCGCCCTGCTGGTCGCCGGCGACATCACCACGCGGATGATTTCCGAGAGCAACCGCTCGCTGGCCCCGCTGTTCGGCGATGCCGTGGCGGCGAGTGCGCTGGAGCTGGATGACAGCGCGACGCTCGCCTTCGACCTGGGCTCCGACGGCACCGGCGCGCCCTATCTGATCTCGAAGACCGGGGGGTTGGCCGAGCCGGGTGCGCCCGAGCTCTTCATGGAGGGCACCCAGGTCATGGCCTTCTCGCTGAAGCAGGTGGCGCCGTCGGTCACGCGTGCGCTCGAGGCGGCGGGCGCTTCGATCGAGGCCATGGACCATGTCGTCCTGCACCAGGCCAATGCCATGATGATCAAGACGCTGGGTCACAAGATCAAGGCGCGCGACGACCAGATGGTCTTGGCCGTCAGGGACTACGGCAATACCTCCTCGACCTCGATCCCGCTGGCTCTGTGCGACCACCTGACCAAGCGTCCGGTCGCCGGCACGCAGCGCTTCTTGCTGTGCGGCTTCGGCGTCGGCTGGTCGTGGTCGACCGTGGTGTGGACGACGGATGCGCCCACCGTGCACGACATCGTCCGCGTGCCATGATGAGCCGGCTCCTGATCCGCACCGAGGCGTCGAATGCGGTCGGCATGGGTCATTTCATGCGCTGTTTCGCCATTGCCGAAGAGGCACGGGCGCGGCGGGTCGTCACCCATGTCCTGATCGATCATATCAGCGAGGCCGTGCGGCGCCGTTGCCGCCACATATCGGCCTTCGTGGATGCGGTCATGCCCTTCGGCGAGGATATCGACCAGTTGAAGGCCTTCGTGTTGCCAGGAGACTGGCTGCTGATCGACAGCTACAAAGCCACGGAAGGCTATATCGCCGCGTTACATCAGGTCGCGCGCGTCGCGGTCATCGATGATTTGAACGCGCTTGACCGCTACGACTGCGATCTGATCGTCAATGCCGCCCAGTCGGCATCGCGCGACGCCTACGCCGCGAAATCGGATGCCAAGCTCCTGCTGGGGGCGGACTATGCGCTGATCCGCCGCGAATTCCGTAAGCCGGGCGTGCTCCGGTTTCCCGGTTCGGCCGTCGGCCTCATGTTCGGCGGCAGCGATCCGCGCCGGCTGACCGGTGGTTGCGCGCAGATGTTGCGCGCGGCCATGCCCGACACGCGCCTGGTCATTGTGGCCGGCCCGGCCCATATCCATGTCGATGAGCTGCGTGCCCTCGCGGTGGCCGATCCGCTGATGGAGCTGCACGTCGATCCGCCGTCGGTCGCCGCCGTGCTGGCCGGCTGCGACCTGGTGCTGACCGCGGCGGGGGGCAGTGTCGGCGAGATGGCCGCCCTGGGCCTGGCCGCCCTGGTCCTGGTGCTCTATGACAACCAGAAAGCCGCGCTTGAGCAATGTCCGTTCCCGGTGATCGATGCGCGTCAGGATTTGCCGGCTGATCTCGGCGCCCGCGCGAAGGCGATAATCGATGATCGGGCCGGCCTCAGGGCCATAGCCGAAAAAGCGCACAGGATTGTCGACGGCCTGGGTGCGAGCCGTATCGTGGAGGTCCTGTTCGGTGCTTGACTATCTCTCCTACCGCCGCCCAACGCCCGACGACGCCAAGCTCCTGCTGGATTGGCGCACGGCGCCGCACATCACCCAATTCATGCTGACCGACGTCGCCTACGATATCGAGCGCCAGCGCGTCTGGATCGAGCGCAGCAATGGGCGCGACGACTATCAGCACGCCATCATCCAGGTCGAGGGCAAAGACGTCGGTTATACCTCGATTACCGTCACCGATGCGCGTTCGGGCATCGGCGAGATCGGCGCCTATATCGGCGACCTTGAGGCGCCCAAGGCCCTGACCGTCTTCAACTTCGTCGGCACCTTGAACCACGCCTTCTTCACCATGCGGCTGCACAAGCTGGTCAACCACATCATCGCCTGGAACGAGCGCACCCTGCGCCTGCAAAAGTTCAACGGCTACCGTCCTGTCGGCGTGCTGAAGGACCATACCTTGAAGGACGGGGTGCGCCACGACCTGCATATCGTCGAACAGTCGGCCGCCGAATGGGCCGCGTTTCGCACAAAATTCGGTGATGACCGTAACTGGGACGGCGAAAAGACCGTATATACCAGCGACTAACCATGCACGATAACAGGCCTTGAAAAACCCTCTCCCCGTGAAAACGGGGAGAGGACGCTCAGCAAGCCCGAAGGGCGCAGATGGGCGGGTGAGGGGCCAATGCGGC
>OUWB011202807.1_pt1 | contig 10148 bp, 8 predicted proteins | sample 1779821 | NCBI WGS metagenome assembly OUWB01 (sample SAMEA3914806, study PRJEB12502) | metagenome | biome: forest; material: soil | place: Canada | collected 2011-08-03 | depth 0.1 m
CGGCTGGCCGTCGACCAGCGCCACCATGTTCATGCCGAAGGTGTCCTGCAGCTGGGTGCTCTTATACAGATTGTTGAGCACCACTTCCGGCACTTCGCCGCGCTTGAGCTCGATCACGACGCGCATGCCGCTCTTGTCGGATTCGTCGCGCAGATCGGAAATGCCTTCGATTTTCTTCTCGTTGACCAGCTCAGCGATGCGCTCAAGCAGCGTGCGTTTGTTGACCTGATAAGGCAGCTCGTCGACGATGATCGCGTTGCGCTGGCCGCGGTCGATTTCCTCGAAGTGGGTGGTGGCGCGCATGATCACGCGCCCACGTCCGGTGCGATAGCCTTCGCGCACGCCGGACACGCCGTAGATGATGCCGGCGGTCGGGAAATCGGGCGCCGGGATGATCTCGATCAGGTCATCGACGCTGGCCTCCGGATGGCCGAGCAGATACTGGCAGCCATCGATGATTTCGTTCAGGTTATGCGGCGGGATGTTGGTCGCCATCCCGACCGCGATCCCGGTCGCCCCGTTGATCAGCAGGTTCGGCACCCGGGCCGGCAGGATCAGCGGCTCGCTTTCACTGCCGTCGTAGTTAGGCCCGAAATCGACGGTTTCCTTGTCGATGTCCGCGAGCAGTTCGTGGCCGATCTTGGCCATGCGGATTTCGGTATAGCGCATCGCCGCGGCGTTGTCGCCATCGACCGAGCCGAAATTGCCCTGCCCGTCGACCAGCATGTAGCGCAGCGAAAAATTCTGGGCCATGCGCACGATGGTGTCGTACACCGCCGAGTCGCCGTGCGGATGATATTTACCGATGACGTCGCCGACGATACGCGCCGACTTCTTGTAGGCGCGATTCCAGTCGTTGTTCAACTCGTGCATGGAGAACAGCACACGCCGGTGAACTGGTTTGAGACCGTCGCGCACATCGGGAAGCGCACGGCCCACGATCACGCTCATGGCGTAGTCGAGGTAGGACCGACGCATTTCCTCCTCGAGGGAGATGGGCAGAGTCTCTTTGGCGAATTGATCCATTATCCGTATCTATGAACGGGCTGGCACGATAGGCCAGCCTCGGGCGACTATCCAGAGATTTTACCACGCGCCCCAGCCGCTTCCGCGCCCTCGCCCCTACGATCGCCTCACACACCTTTCATAGTCCTTTCAATCGTCCGCATGGACTATCACAAAGCGCCGGGCCATGCGCACCGGACCTTACGGGCGATTGTTGCGGCAGCGCCACAGTTGTCCACCCCCTCTTGGGATTGAAGGAGAAATTTAGCGCCCACGAAACGGTCTATGGCAAAATGCGCTGCAGAAGTTCGACGTCGTTCGAAGTGTAGCCGGCGCTTTTGGTTTTGCGATAATGTTATACTTCGAGCGATGTCTTACTTGGGTTTGTTAATAGACTCGCAGTAATCCTGCGGTATTCTCAATTCGAGAGGAGAAATATGAATAAACTTTCAAAGCTCGCGTTCATTGCAGCTACCGCAGTCGTGGCTGCATCCGCGTCGGCAGCCCAAGTTGCCGCGTCAAAACAAACGACCAACGACAACTGGGTCAACGGTTCTGGCGAATATGTGTGGATGAACGGCACGCAAGAACTCTGCTGGCGCGACAACTTCTGGACCCCGGCAACGGCGAACGCGAAGTGCGACGGCGCGCTGGTGGCACAAGCCGCGGTACCGCCGGCTCCGGCACCGGCTCCGGTGGCTCCAGTTCCGACCAGCTCGAAGGTGACGTTCCAAGCTGACACCCTGTTCGACTTCGACAAGGCTGTGCTGAAGCCCGAAGGCAAGGGCAAGCTGGATGACCTGGCCACCAAGATCGAAAACGTGAACCTGGAAGTCGTGGTTGCTACCGGCTACACCGACAAGATCGGTTCGGACAAGTACAACGACCGCCTGTCGCTGCGCCGCGCTCAAGCTGTGAAGGCATATCTGGTCTCGAAGGGTATCGAAGCCAACCGTATTTACACGGAAGGCAAGGGCAAGCGTAGCCCGGTTGTGACGGACTGCGCGCAAAAGAACCGTAAGGCTCTGATCGCCTGCCTGGCACCGAACCGCCGCGTGGAAGTTGAAGTGGTCGGTACCAACAAGTAAGTATTACCCTCGCGGTAAAGGAAAGCCCTGCTTAGGCAGGGCTTTTTTTATGCCTGAAGGCGGAACCAGGACCGCGATCACGTATCTTAATATTAGTCGGCTGCCCGTCCCCACGCGCACCGCTATACTGCCTGCTTGATCCTCAGCCTTACCCCAACCGACGTCAACACGATGACTAACGCCGACCCGCACGAACTACAGAAATTCAGCGAACTCGCGCACCGCTGGTGGGACCCGCAGGCCGAATTCAAGCCCTTGCACGACCTGAACCCGATACGCCTTGGCTGGATTGATGCCCACGCTCAATTGGCCGGCAAACGCGTGCTCGACATCGGCTGCGGCGGCGGCATCCTGTCCGAATCGATGGCGTGTCTAGGCGCCGAGGTGAAAGGCATAGACCTGTCGGAAAAGGCACTGGGCGTGGCCGACTTGCATAGCCTGGAAAGCGGCATCCAGGTGAGCTACGAGGAAATCGCCGCGGAAGCGCTGGCTGCCCGCGAGCCTGCCAGCTACGACGTCGTGACCTGCATGGAAATGCTGGAGCATGTGCCCGACCCGGCCGCCACCGTGGCCGCCTGCGCGCAGCTTGTGAAGCCGGGCGGCCAGGTGTTCTTCTCGACGCTGAACCGTACCCCGAGGTCCTATCTGTTCGCGGTGATCGGTGCTGAATATATCGCCCGCATGCTGCCGCGCGGCACCCACGACTACACCCGCTTCATCAAGCCTGCCGAGCTGGCAGGCTACGCCCGCGCGGCAGGCCTTATCGCCCGCGAATTCAAAGGCATCACCTACCACCCGCTGGCGCGCAGCTTCGCGCTCAGCAACGATACCGGCATCAACTATATGCTGGCGTGCAGCCGTCCCGCTTGAGCTGATTTCAAGCCAACCTTGAGCCATAGAGAGCCCCGGAGCCCCATGCCGCCAACACAGCCCCTCGCCTCGGATAGCCTTGCGCCGCACACGCGCGCGGTACTGTTCGACCTCGACGGCACGCTTGCCGATACGGCACCCGACCTCGGCGCCGCGGCCAACAAGATGCGTATCGCGCGCGGCCTGCCCGCGCTGCCGCTCGCCGCGCTGCGGCCGTTCGCCTCCGCGGGCGCCCGCGGCCTGATCGGCGCCGCCTTTGGCATCGGCCCGGACGATGCCGCCTTTGCGGCGCTGCGGGAAGAGTTTCTGGCCAACTATACGGCCGACATCTGTGTTGCCACCACCCTGTTCGACGGCATCGCGCCCTTGCTCGACGACCTCGCCCGGCGCGATGTACGCTGGGGCATCGTCACCAACAAGGTAACCCAGTTGACCAAGCCGCTGGTCGCCCTGCTCGGCCTCGCGCAAACCACAGGCTGTATCGTCTGCGGCGACACCACGCCGCACCCCAAGCCGCACCCGGCACCGCTGCTGCACGCAGCCCAGGCGCTGGACGTCGCCCCGGCGGCCGTCGTCTATGTCGGCGACGACCTGCGCGATATCCAGGCTGGCCAGGCGGCCGGCATGCACACCATCGCCGCCGCCTACGGCTACTGCGGCGATGCGCTGCCGCCCAGCGCGTGGGGCGCCGATCACGTCGCCGACAGCATCGGACATCTGCAACACTTACTGGGCGGCGTGCAATCGCGCGCAGCGTGACGGCTTGCGCCGTTACGAACCCACCCGCGTCGCAGAGGCGCCAGGTGAGTTTCTGGCTCGGCCGCGGGCACATCGTGACTCGGTAGCCACAATATTGTAGAATGGCAGCTGACCTACGTAGGTAGGTCTATCCTTCTGCGGGGGCGACCTGGTTTCGACAGGGGTTGCGAAGCGGCTAGGGCATGTCGAGGACCCGTCACCTCGTTAATCAATGGGAAAAACGTAACTGCAAACGACGAAACGTTCGCACTGGCAGCCTAAGGGCCGCCGTCCTCTCCCTAGTTCACTGACGGGCTAGAGTCGCAAGACCGGTAGCAATACCGCGAGAGGTCATATACGTCAGTTAAGCTTTGTCGGCGTCACGACGCCAAAGTCGAAAATCAAGTGAATCGCTGTAGTGCAGCGTGTTCGTCCGCGTCACTACGGTTAAATCAAATGATAGAACTAAACATGTAGAACTGGTCGTAGAGTACTTCTGGACGCGGGTTCGATTCCCGCCGCCTCCATAATTCCGCGCAGCGCATTCGTGCGCTGTGCACTCCCTGAAACTCGCCCCCCCCTCCAACTGCGCCCGATAACCCTCAGGCCTCCGTGTTGTGGGTGAAATAGTCGGGCACATGCGGCCCCCAAAGATACAGCGAGTCCTCAGGCGGAAATGCGCCCGACGGCCACACCTTGCCCGCCGTCACAAAATCGATGTCGGCAGAGTATTCGGAGAACGATCCCCACGGGTCCATCACATAGTGGAAATAGTTTGAGCCGAGCACATGACGGCCCGTGCCCCATCCTCGCCGATACCCCGCTGCTGCCATTTGCGCAGCACCCTCGCCGACGTCATCAATGCCGTTCACATCCCACGCGACGTGATGCCATCCTTGCGCACTGCTCTTTGCGAAAGCAAGCAGATGGTGGTCGCTTCCATGCACGCCGTGCATGAAGGCAATAATATCGGCGGAACGGTCCGACAATCTCAGTCCGATGGACCGCTCATAGAATTCCACTGCACGTAGTGTGTCGGGCGTGAACAACAGGACGTGACTCATGCGTCGCGGCCGCACGATGCGCGCTTCGGAACGCGGGTGCGCCCCCCGGCAATCCGCCGGTACGTCGGCACGTGCGAACGGTGTCTTATGCGACGGCGTCATCTTCGATCCGACACCGACATGAATCAGATTGCCGTCGGGATCGGTAAACCACAGTCCGTCGAGGGTATGATGGCGGCCACCGGTCAGCGCAGCTACATCGCCCCCGAACGCGCCTCCAGCCTCACGGACCTGCCTGCCTATCGTGTCCAGATCGCCGTCGAAGCAGGTAAAACTCAGATAAGCGAGCGACTTGCGGGCAGCCGGAAGGATCCGCGCCCAGCGATGCTCATCAAGCGCGCGCAACTCGAGTTCTGCATTTTGTCCGTTGACGACCTCCCGTACATCAAGGCCGAAAGCAGTAAAGAAGTGTCGGGCGTCATGCAGGGATGGCACATTGAGCGCGAAATGATCGATCGAATGCACTGCGGCGCGACCGCCATATACATCGTTGTTCATTGCTGTCTCCGGTTGACGACCCTCCCGTGAAGAGTCATCTGCGGCTTATGCAGGCCGCTCTCAGATGTCATGCGATATTGACCGCGCGGTTTCCTGCACGATCAGCTTGCGCGGCGGCACCCGGATCACCCGATTTGCACTTCCGCCCTATCGATCATCCGACCAAAGCGACCGCTTTTGAAATCCGCCATCGCCTGGTTGATCTCCTCGATCGTGTTCATCACGAACGGACCACGGCCGACGATGGGCTCGTCGATCGGCTCGCCACTTAGAAAGAGTATCGTGGCATCGCGGTGAGCTTCTAGTTCGGCATCCATACCTTCGCGATCAAGCACCACCATCTGCGCTTCGCGAGCAAGCTGCGAACCGTTAACCTGCACGACGCCTCGCAGGATCACCAGTAGCAGCGTACGTCCCTCGGGTACGCTAAGGCGCATGGCGCATCCTTCGTTCAGCCGGATATCCCACACATCGATAGGCGTGAAAGTCTGCGCCGATCCGCGATGTCCTTCGTAGTCGCCAGCGATTACCCGCACTTTGCCGGCGCCATCGGGCAGCGCCACGGTGGGGATATCCTGGTTGAGCAAGGTCTGATAGCGCGGTGCCGCCATCTTGTCCTTGGCAGGCAGGTTCACCCACAACTGCATCATTTCCAACGTTCCGCCGGTACGGGTGAAATCGTGCGAGTGAAATTCCTCGTGCAGGATGCCGGAGGCTGCCGTCATCCACTGGACATCACCTGGGCCGATCGTTCCGCCCGCTCCGGTGGAGTCGTGATGCTCGACCTCGCCCTCGTAGACGATGGTCACCGTTTCGAATCCTCGGTGTGGATGTTGGCCAACGCCGCGGGGTTGGATGGCAGGTTTGAATGTCGTCGGCCCGGCATAGTCCAGCAACAGGAACGGGCTTACTTGGTGACCATGACTGTCATAGGTAAACAACGAACGAACGGGGAAACCATCACCCACCCAATGGCCTGTAGATGCGCCAATAATCCCGACGATTTTCTTCACGACAATCTCCTGTGAGAGTCCCGCCAAAGGGCCAGGCCTCCATGACAAAATGATATACCTGGGGCGATGGACCTGATAGATGGCGGAATTTCAACGCTACGTCCTATATATGGAACGATAAAGATCCCACCATTCATTTGCATCACAGAAACTTAATATTGATAGCGCATTTTGATCGAAACGTTCGACATATAATTTGCCCTTGATCTTCACCCACAGACTGACTCGCCTACACAAATGACAACACGCCCCGAAATCAAAACGTTTGCCAATCTCGAAGCCGCCTTCGCTGGCGAATCGATGGCACACATCAAGTATCGCTATTTTGCTAAGCTGGCGCGCGCCGCCGGCGATGAAGACACCGCACGTGCCTTTGAAGAAACCGCGGAACAGGAGGTACTGCATGCCTTCGGTCACCTGGACTTGTTGTACCCGGCCGCCGAAATGACTCCCGCCAAGTGCCTGGAAGTCGCTATTGCAGGTGAGACGTACGAGTACACCGAAATGTATCCAGGCTTCCGCGCGGTTGCTGAAGAGGAGGGCAACGCGGCTGCCGCCGCCGAGATGAGCGAACAGGCGGCCGAATCCAAGGCACACGCTCAACAATTCCAGGCGGTACTCGTAAAGGCCCAGAAACGGTTCGCGGCCCTTGCAAAGGTCGAGGAGCGCCACGCCAATCACTATCGCCAAGCGCTTGAAAAGGCAACGGCTTAACTCATCGATTGACTACTGGAATTAGGAACGATCTTCATGAAAGTTTGGGAATGCGTTGTGTGTGGTTTCATCTATGACGAAGCAAAAGGGTTGCCCGCGGAAGGGATTGCTCCCGGTACACGCTGGGCGGATATTCCTGCTGGCTGGGCTTGCCCGGATTGTGGCGTCGCGAAGGCGGACTTCGAAATGGTTGAGTTGGCCTGATCATTCGCGCTGAATCCCTCCTCATTATCGGCAGCGCACAAAGAAAACGGTCGCCAAATTAGTGACGACCGTTGCTGATGATATGAGGGCTCAACTTGACCTTACGCTTCTGGCTGGAACAGGGCGCATCGATAGCGTTGGCCGGGCGGCGGTTTTCAGCCCGGAGGCGGATTCGTCAATGCACTATCAGGATTGGCACGCGGCGCGGTGGAAACCGCCCGGCTCTTCGCTGCGGGCAACTGGAAGTTCGATACGATCTTGCGCAGTTGCCGGCCTCGGTCCTCAAGCGACGTTGCAGCCGCGGCGGCCTCCTCGACGAGCGCCGTGTTTTGCTGCGTGACCTGATCCATCTGGCCGATCGCCTGATTCACCTGTTCGATTCCGCGGCTTTGCTCGTCCGATGCGGCTGCGATTTCGCCCACCAGGTTGGTAACGCGACTGACCGCCTGCGTCACCTCCGACATGGTCAGTCCCGCCTCGTTGGCCAGCAGCGAGCCATCCTGGGCCGTTTTCACCGACGCGCCAAGAAGATCCTTGATCTCCTTGGCGGCGCTCGACGATCGCTGCGCCAGACTACGCACTTCGCTTGCGACGACCGCAAATCCGCGGCCCTGCTCACCCGCACGCGCCGCTTCCACTGCCGCGTTCAAGGCCAGAATATTGGTTTGGAAGGCGATGCCTTCGATGATGCCTGTAATATCCGCAATCTTCGCTGAGTTCTGATTGATGTCGTTCATCGTGGTCACGACGCGGCCGACCACTTCCTTGCCCTTGTTCGAAATTTCCGACGCGTTCTCGGACAGCGTGCTGGCCTGACGAGCGTTGTCGGCGTTTTGCTTAACGGTCGCCGTCAGCTGTTCCATGCTCGATGCTGTCTCTTCGAGTGACGCAGCCTGCTGCTCCGTGCGCGACGACAGATCGGTATTGCCGGATGCTACCTCGTGCGCGGCAGCATTGATCGACTCTGTCACGGTCTTGAGGCCGGTCACCACTGCGACAAGTTTAGCCTGCATACTCTGCAGCGCGCCCAGCAACGCGCCGACTTCATCGGTCGTTCGCGGTGCGATGCTACGGGTCAGGTCACCCGTCGCAACCGCTTTAGCCAACGCCACGGCTTCGCCAAGCGGCCGCGCTATGAGGCGGCTAATCCATGTGGCCAGGAACACTGAAAGCGCAACCGCCGCGAGGGTCCCGACGATCAACACTCCCTGCATTTGTGTCTGGAGCGCGGCAACCTTACCTGCGTTCGACGACAACTCGGACGACTCGGCGCTGCTGATTTCGGCTATCGTCGCTCGCATCGCATCCGTCTGCGTCTTGCCGGTGGGGGCCATGAATGACGACACGAGCGCGTCCAACGGCGAACCCTCGGGCAATGACCTGCGTTGTGAAATCTGATTGTCCGCAACGTTCGCGGACCAGGCACTTTCCTGCGCCTCAAGCCGTTGCAGCCGGTCCTGCTGCTGAGGATTATCGCTGGTCAGCGACTTCGCTTGCGCCAGGTGCTGCCTGAAGGCATCCGCGCCCTGTCTATATTGCGCCAGCATCGTGTCATCGCCTGTCATCGCGTACCCTCGCACGCCAGCCTCCATACCGGACAGGCTTTCCGCCAGACTGCGAGCCTCATTGATGGCTTGATACGTATGACCGGCACGGTCATTCGCTGCGGTCACCGATGCAAACAACGAGTAAAACAGCACGCCCAATACGGCCATGAGGACAATGATTGCACCGAATGCGCCATACAATTTCCGCGCGATCGGGAGATTTGCCAGATTCATCTTAGGTCCGTAACGTGGTTATTCTTGCCCCCCATGCATGCACGGGGCTATTCAGGAGCCGGGAAACTTCCTCCAAGGGTAAACGGCAGGCTCGGCGCTTTCTTGAGCTGCTATGGCACGTGACTCGCCGGATGGTCAGGTAGACGCATATCTGATCCATTGCCAGCATGGCCTGGATTCGGTAGAGCCGCGCAATGTTGCGTCAAGGCGTCGATCAAACGGCCGGATGAAGTCTGCGCTCGGCGCCTGCCGTATCGGCCATTCCCAACGCTTGCTCGCGCACTGGATCCAGATGCGTCATCACGCTGAGGACCGGATGTTTGGCAATGAGATCGCGTCGCACGCTCACGGCAATATCGTGGCCCTGAACGACTGACAGGCGCGCATCGACTTCAAGGTGCACATCGACCAGAATCATGTCACCCATCTTTCGGGTGCGCAGATCATGAAAACCCTCCACGCCCGGCATTTCGCTCAGCGTTTTCCGGATGGCCGCCAACTCCTCTTCATTCGCCGCCCGGTCCATCAGATCGTTCATCGCGTCCCAGGCGAAGCCCCAACCCATCTTGCTCACCATGATGCCGACAATCAACGCCGCAATCGGATCAAGAATCGGGTAGCCGGCAAGACTGCCGACGATGCCCACCGCCGCCACCAATGACGATGCAGCGTCGGAGCGCGCATGCCAGGCATTCGCCACCAACATGCTCGAGCGTACGCGCTTGGCAACGGAGAGCATGTAACGAAACAGCAATTCCTTCGACACCAGCGCCCCACAGGCAACCCACAATGCGGCGACATGAACGCGCGGAATGGCTGCGGGATTAAGAAACTTCACGAATGCGCCCCAGAGCATGCCAATGCCGACAGCCAGCAGCAGCATGCCCAGAAACAGAGATGCGGCGTTCTCGAATCGCCGGTGTCCGTAAGGGTGGTCGTCGTCCGGCCCCTTTTTGCTTTGTTGACCTGCAAAGAGGACGACAAAGTCGGACACCAGATCCGACAACGAATGCACGCCATCTGACAGCAATGCCTGGGACCTGGCAAGGATGCCGATGATGATCTGTGCCACCGACAGTAGCAAGTTCACGCATACGCTCACCATGGTGCTACGTTGAGCCGCCTTTTGATGGTCCAGCTCTACCGTTTCCTGAATACTCATTTGACCAGCCC
>OUWB010000705.1_pt2 | contig 10143 bp, 8 predicted proteins | sample 1779821 | NCBI WGS metagenome assembly OUWB01 (sample SAMEA3914806, study PRJEB12502) | metagenome | biome: forest; material: soil | place: Canada | collected 2011-08-03 | depth 0.1 m
CGATGCGCACCTGGCGCTCGAGTTCAATCCAGTGAAACAGCAGGCACGCGTGCGTTTGTTGCGCCAGTTCGCGGCCTTTGCGGCTTTCGTAGTTGGTGAAGAAGGTGAAGCCGCGCGCATCGACGCCCTTGATCAGGACGATGCGCGCCGATGGCTTCCCGTCGACGCCCACGGTCGCGAGCGTCATCGCGTTCGGTTCGAGCAGTTGTGCTTCGAGCGCCTGTTCGAACCAGTGTTCGAATTGGCGGATCGGGTCGGCGTCGACGTCGGTTTCCGACAGGGCGGCGAGCGCGTAATTTTTTCTTAGATCGGCAAGTGTCAGCACGGCGGTTCGTCGAAACTCTTGAATTAAATAACCGCTAAAGATGCCAGTATAGCCAAAGAGGCATTTTCTTGCGGGCATAGGGACAGAATCGAGCGCCAGTGGGTCCGATGCCCGCCGGCTCAGGGACTCTGGGCCTCCGGACGAGGACTCGGGGGCGGCGCGGATTTCGGGCACAATACGTGCAGTACATACTAGCCCCCTATTCGATTGTCCACCATGTCCGTCACGTCCATTCCCGTTAATCCGAACTTGTCTGCGCCAAATCAAAGCGATGCGGCGCTGGCTGCCGATCACGACGACGAGCGGGCGCGGCGCTTCGGCGGCATCGAGCGCCTGTATGGCGCGCCGGCGCTGGCTGCCTTCGAGCGTGCGCGCATCGCCGTGATCGGCATCGGCGGAGTTGGCTCTTGGGTGGCTGAAGCCTTGGCCCGCAGCGCGATCGGCCATCTGACGCTGATCGATCTTGATAACGTGGCGCCGAGCAATACCAATCGCCAGATCCATGCGCTAACCGGCAACTACGGCAAAGCCAAGGTGACCGCGATGGCCGAGCGCATCGCGTTGATCGATGCGCAATGCGAGGTGCGCGAGATCGAGGACTTTGCCGAGCCCGACAATTTCGCGGCGCTCCTGGGCGGCGGCTTCGACTATGTGATCGACGCGATCGACAGCGTGCGCACCAAGACCGCGCTGATCGCCTGGTGCGTCGAACGCGGCCAGCCGGTCATCACGGTGGGCGGCGCGGGCGGCCAGCTGGACCCGACGCGCATCCGCATCGAGGACTTGGCGCAGACCATCCAGGACCCGCTTTTGTCCAAGGTGCGGTCCGGCCTGCGCAAGATGCACGGTTTTCCGCGCGGGCCCAAAGTCAAATTCAAGGTGCCGGCGGTGTATTCGGACGAACCGCTGATCTATCCGGCCGCGGCTTGCGAGGCTGATCTGCCTGAAGATGGGCTGGATGACGATGCTCCGGCGCAGTCCGGTCCGATCGGCCTGAATTGCGCGGGTTTCGGTTCCAGCGTATGTGTGACGGCAAGCTTCGGCTTTGCCGCGGCGGCCTACGTGCTGCGCACGCTGGCCGCGCAGGCGAACCGCGCTGTGTGACGATGCTCAGTTCAGAGCGCTGCTGAGCGCGCGGCGCCAATGCGCAACCTTGGCGGGATCGTGCGCGAGCAGTTCGAACACCGACAGCATGGTTGTGCGTCCGATATCGTCGCGAAAACCGCGGTCACGTTTGACGATTTCCAGCAGTTGATCGAGCGCACCGTCGAAATCCTGCGCGGCGATGGCGCGGCTCGCCAGATCGTAACGTGCGGCCAGATCGCCCGGATCGGCGGCGAGCCGCGCTTCCAGCTGAGTCGAATCGGGCAAGGCGGCAGCGGCGTCGAGCGCGTCCAGCCTTGTCTTGAGGGCGAGGTAGCGCGGCTCGCCGACTTGCGTGGTGCGCGGCGTCAGCAGCGCCAGTTCGGCGCGCGCGTCATCGCCGCGGCCGTCATCCAGCAGCAGTTCGATCAAATCGAGCCGGCTCAGGTCGTGGCCGGGGTCGAGCGCGAGCGCGGTGCGCAGTTGTTCGACTGCCAGCACCCGGTCGCCGGCCTGCGACGCTTCAAGTGCCGCACGGCGGGCCTGTTCGACCGGATTCGGCAACAATTGGTCGAGAAACGCCCGCAATTGCCCTTCCGGCAAGACCCCGACGAACTGATCGACTGGACGCCCGTCGACGAAGGCGATCACAAAGGGAATGCTGCGCACCTGGAAGTGGGTCGACAGCTCCGGGTTTTCGTCGGAATTCACCTTGACCAGGCGCCAGCGGCCGGCGGCTTCGGCTTCAAGCTTTTCCAGCATCGGCCCCAGGGTCCGGCAAGGACCGCACCACGGCGCCCAGAAATCGACCACCACCGGCACTTGCCGGGAGGTTTCGATGACATCCTGTTCGAAGCTGGCGAGATTGGTTTCCATGCGCTACCCCGTGGGCGACACCGAACCGCGGACGATCAGTGCTCCGGCAGCGGAATCGCGTCGGTTTCGCCGGGGACAGGATCGAACGCGCCGTCGCGCCAGGCGGTCTTCGCGGCCTCGATGCGTTCGCGCTGGCTGGAAACGAAATTCCACCAGATATGCCGCTCGCCATCGAGTTTGGCGCCGCCCAGCACGATCACATGGGCGCCCGTCGGGCTGCTCAGCGTTGCCACCTGCGTCGCCGGCAGCAGCATCATGTGCGCGGGCGGCAGCGGCTGGCCGTCGATCTCGAGTTCGCCAGCCGCCAGATAGACCGCGCGCTCCTCGTAGTCAGCGGGAATTTCCAGCAGCGTGTCGCGACCGAATTGCACGGCGACGTACAGGGTCGGGCTCGGTGTCACGACCGGCGAGCTCAGGCCGCAGAAAGTGCCGGCCAGCACGCGCACCTCGACGCCATCCAGGTTGACGACGGGCAGGCTGGCCGACGGGTAGTGCGCGAAGGCCGGTTCGCATTCTTCCTGTGAGACCGGCAGCGCGACCCAAGTCTGGATGCCGTGCATGGTCATGCCCGAGCTGCGCGCAGCATCGGGGGTGCGTTCAGAATGGACGATGCCGCGGCCGGCCGTCATCCAGTTGATATCGCCCGGGACGATTTTCTGTTTCGTGCCCAGGTTGTCGCGGTGCATCAGTTCGCCTTCGAACAGATAGGTGACCGTGGCAAGTCCGATATGCGGGTGTGGCCGCACGTCCATGCCGCCCGGCGGTAGGGCGGTCGGTCCCATATGGTCGAAGAAAATGAAGGGGCCGACGGTGCGGGCGGCCTGGGCCGGCAGCAGGCGGCGTACGGAAAAACCGCCGAGGTCGCGGACGTGGGGTTTGATCAGGGGCTGCACGGTGGTGTCCATGGCGGTCTCGATCCGAGTGGGGTGTCGATTCGATTGTAGCCGCGGCGCCCGCTCGACGCATTCGCAATGGCGCATTTATCGCGCATTTTTCTTTCATTTGGCGTTGCGTAGGGACCATAGTGCCAGAATGACCCGCCCACGCTCGCGACCCGTGCGGAGCGCAGGTTTCGCCCAGAGATGAAGGTTTCTACTTGAAACCGGTTTTCGGAGGATTTCCGCTTATGTTGAAGTCGGTTTGCCGGTTTTTGCCGGCAATCGCGCTGGCAATGACCGCGACCCAAGCCGTGCGTGCGACCGTGCCGCCCAACGTGCAACTGGCGGCCGATCAGATTCTGTTCAGGAATTACGGCTCGGAAGCCGCGTCGCTTGACCCGGCAATGTGTGAGACGGTGCAGGAAGCATTGGTCGACGCCGACCTCTACGAAGGCCTGACCCGTACCGACAGCGCAGGCAAGATCCAACCCGGCGTCGCCATGAGTTGGGAACGCACCGATCCGACCACCTGGGTCTTTCACCTGCGCCACGATGCCAAATGGTCGAACGGCGCCGCGGTGACCGCCGCTGATTTCCTCTACGCCTGGCAGCGCGAAGTCGATCCGAAGACGGCTTCGGTCTACACCAACCTGATCAGCTTTATCGGCAACGCCAAGGCAATCCTGGCCGGTACCTTGCCGACTAGCGCGCTGGCCGCCAAGGCACTCGATCCGTACACGATGCAGATCAAGACCATCGCGCCGATTCCCTTCCTGCCACAGATGCTGTCCAACCCGGTGCTTGCGCCCGAGTACCGACCGGCGATCGAGCAGTGGGGCACCGAATGGACCAAGCCCGGCCACCTGGTCGGCAACGGGCCGTATATGCTGCAATCCTGGGTCCCGAACGACAAGCTGGTGGTGGTGAAGAATCCCTTGTATTGGGATGCCGCCCATGTCACGCTGGCCAAGGTGCTGTGGGTCCCGATCGACAACAACGATACGGCGGTCAAACAGTTCGAGTCGGGCCAGCTCGACATGACCTATGAACTGCCGCCGGGCTCCTATGCCTATCTGAAGGCAAAATACGGCGCACAAGTGCATATCGCACCGCAGAGCGCGAACTACTTCTTCGCGCTGAACGTCACCGACCCAGTCCTGAAGGACGTGCGCGTGCGCAAGGCACTTTCCATGGTGATAGACCGCGACACCCTGGTCAAACGCATCCTGGGCGATGGCGAGATCCCCAACGCCGACCTGATGCCGTTCAACGTCGAAGGCGCGGCGCCGGTCAAGCGCAACTGGGAAAGCTGGACGATGGACAAGCGCGCCGCGGTGGCGCGGCAATTGCTGGCTGACGCCGGCTATAACGAGCAGCACCCGCTGAAGCTCAAATATTCCTACAACACCAGCGACATCAATAAGCTGGTCGGCCTGTACGTGCTGTCCGAATGGCGCAACAAGCTCGGCATTCAGGGCACGATGGAAAACCAGGAGTGGAAGGTATTCACCCAGACCCGCCACGATGGTACCTACCAGATTGCGCGGCATGGCTGGGAGGCCGACTATAACGATGCAACCAGCTATCTTGACCTGTTGCGCTGCGGCAGCGACGCCAACGACATGAAGTATTGCAAGCGCGAGGTCGATGCGCTGATCGCCGCAGGCTCGCAGGAAACCGACGACGCGAAACGGACCGCGCTGCTGACGCAAGCCGACCAAACCGCGATGGACGATTATCCGGTGGTGCCGCTGTACCAACGGGTGACGGCCCGCCTGGTGCGCTGGTACGTCGGCGGCTATACCGATCTCGATCCGATGGACCGCCTGCCGTCGCAAGATCTTTACATCATCAAACACTGAGCTGAAGCGGGGTAGCACGATGTTCGCATACACGATACGCCGTCTGCTGTTCGCGGTCCCGACCATCCTGGCGGTGGTAACCGTCTGTTACGTGATGGTGCATATGACGCCGGGCGGCCCGTTCGATCTCGAACGTAAGCTGCCGCCGGCGGTGTTGGCCAATTTGCAGGCCAAATACCATCTGAACCAACCGCCGCTGCAACAATACTTGTTCTATATCGGTCGTTTGCTGCACGGCGATCTCGGCGCCTCGTTCAAGTACCAGGACTGGACCGTCAACGAGCTGGTGGCCAAGGCACTGCCGGTCAGCCTTGCGGTAGGCGGCTTGTCGGTGCCGATCTCGATGGTGCTGGGCATTCTGATCGGCGCGGTCGCCGCGGTGCGCCGCAACAGTTTCGCCGACTATTTCGTCAGCGCGCTCGGCAATATCGGCAATGCGGTGCCGTCCTTCGTGCTGGGACCGGTGCTGATCCTGGTGTTCTCGCTCGAACTGCAGCATCACGGTATCGGCCTCTTGCCTGCGGGCGGCTGGGGCGGCTGGCGGTTCCGCATCCTGCCGATCACGCTGCTGACCATCGTCAACGTCGCGACCATCTCGCGCGTGATGCGCGGCAGCCTGCTTGAAGTGCTGACCAGCAGCTTTATCCGCACCGCGCGCGCCAAGGGCCTGCCCGAGCGCACCGTGATCATGCGTCATGCGCTGCGGCCGGCACTGATGCCCGTGCTGTCGCTGTTCACCTCGATCGCGCTGTCCTCGATCACTGCCGCGATCGTGACCGAAACGGTATTCTCGCTGCCTGGCCTGGGGCAACTGATCATCAACGGCGCCACCAACCGCGACTACACGCTGGTGCTGGGCCTCGTGGTGCTGGTCACGGCGATCGCCGTGTTGTTCAATCTGATCGTCGATCTGCTGTACGCAGCCGTCGATCCGCGGATCCGTTACTGATGGCTGGCTCGACTCCCGACACCGCTCTTGGCGCCTCGGCGGCGCACACCCGTCCCGATGCGTACGGCGACAGTCCGGCCAGCCAGGCCTGGCGCCGCTTCGCGCAAAATCGCGCGGCCCTGGTCAGCTGCGCGATCCTGGGCTCCATCGTGCTGACCTGCTGCCTTGGTCCGCTAATCCTGCCTTACGGCTTCGACGACACCGACTGGCTTGCGATCTCGTTGCCGCCGGGCATTGCCAATATGCACTGGTTCGGCACCGACGAACTGGGGCGCGATCTGCTGGTACGCACGCTGGTGGGCGGACGTATCTCGCTCGAAGTTGGCCTGCTCGGCACCGCGTTGACCGTGGTGATCGGCGTGGCATGGGGCACCATCGCAGGCTACGCGGGCGGCAAGGTCGATGCGATCATGATGCGTATCGTCGACATGATGTATGCGATTCCCTATATGCTGATCGCGATCTTGATGATGACGCTGTTCGGCCGCGCCTTCTACCTGGTGGTGCTGACCATCAGCCTGTTCTCATGGATCGACATGGCGCGCGTGGTGCGCGGCCAGACCCTGACCTTGAAAAGGCGCGAGTTCATCGACGCCGCCCGCGCGACCGGCGTGCCGGCCGGCATCATCATCTGGCGTCATATCGTGCCCAACTTGCTCGGCGTCGTGATCATCTACGCGACCGTTACCGTGCCCGGCATCATCCTCACCGAATCGGTGCTGTCCTTCCTGGGGCTGGGCGTGCAGGAGCCGATGACGAGTTGGGGCGTGCTGATCGCCGACGGTACCTCGAAAATGGAAGTGCGGCCATGGCTGCTGGCGTTCCCGGGCTTGTTCCTGGTCGCCACCTTGTATTGCACGAACTATATCGGCGACGCGCTGCGCGATGCCTTCGATCCCAAGGTGCAATAAGATGAGCGCCGCGTACACCACCAACCACATCTCCAACCACACCTCCCAGCCGGCCCCGCTGATCGAGGTCGATCACCTCGCGGTCACCTTCACCATGCCCAACGGCGGCGTGGTGGAAGCGGTACGCGATGTGTCCTTCAAGCTGCACCGGGGAAAGACGCTGGGCATCGTCGGCGAATCCGGTTCGGGCAAGAGCCAGACTGCCCTGGCTATGATGGGCCTGCTGCCGCCCAACGGCAAGACGGCCGGCAGTGCGCGCTACGAAGGGCGTGATCTGCTCGGCATGAGGCCTGCCGAACTGAACCGGATACGCGGGAATCGCATCGCGATGATCTTCCAGGATCCGATGACGGCGCTCAATCCCTTCCTGACGATAGAACGGCAGATGACGGAAGTGCTGCAGCTGCACCGCAAGATGTCGCGCAAAGCGGCCTTCGAGCGCGCGGTGCAGATGTGCGAGGCGGTGCGCATCGCCGATGCGCGGCGCCGCATCAAGATGTATCCGCACGAGTTCTCGGGCGGCATGCTGCAGCGTGTGATGATCGCGATGGCCTTGCTGTGCGAACCCGACGTGCTGATTGCCGACGAGCCGACCACCGCGCTCGACGTCACGGTGCAGGCGCAGATCATCGAACTGCTGCGCGACCTGCAACGCGATCTCGGTACCGCGATCATTCTGATCACGCACGACATGGGCGTGGTCGCGAGCCTGTGCGACGACGTGATGGTGATGTACGGCGGACGCACCATGGAGTACGGCAGCGCTCAGCAGATTTTCGAGCAGCCGACCCACCCCTACACCATGGGCCTGCTCGACGCCTTGCCGCGTCTGGACGACGACGCGGATACACCGCTACGCGCGATCGCCGGCAACCCGCCGTCGGGCGGCGCGGCCATCGCCGGCTGTGCGTTCGCGCCACGCTGCAAGCGTGCGCAAGCGCGTTGCGGCGAGGTTCGTCCCGAGTTGCTCGCCTTTAACCGTGCCGACGAAACGCTGCGCCTGCGCGCCTGTCATGTGCCGATTACCGAATTGCGGCCCGTGGTGCGGGCTGGGGGTGCCGTATGAATCCGCTCGACGCCAACATCACCGAAGCGCCCACCGTCGGGGGGGCGCCGCTGCTGCGAGTGGATGACCTCAAGGTCCATTTCCCGGTTGCCAACAGTCGTATGCCGTTTGCCGGCAAGCGCATGCTGCATGCGGTCGACGGCGTGTCCTTCGAGGTGCATCCGGGCGAGACGCTCGGCATTGTCGGCGAGTCCGGCTGCGGCAAGTCGACGCTGTCGCGCGCACTGATCGGCCTGAACACGCCGACTTCGGGCAGTATTACCTGGCGCGGCCGCGAAATCGATACCCGGCGCCGGCGCGATCCCAAGCTGAGCAAGAGCATGCAGATGATCTTCCAGAATCCGATCGCGTCGCTGGACCCGCGTCTGACCATCGAGCGCGTCGTCGCCGAACCGCTGACCACGCATTTCCCCGGCATGGGCGCGGCCCAGGTGCGCGAGCAGGTGCTGCGCATACTCGAACGCATGGGCCTGTCGCAGGCTTATCTGCATCGCTATCCGCACGAGTTCTCGGGCGGTCAGTGCCAGCGCATCGGCATTGCGCGCGCGCTGATCTCCGAGCCGGAACTGGTGATCTGCGACGAGCCGGTCTCCGCGCTCGACGTCTCGATCCAGGCGCAGATCGTCAATCTGCTGAAGGATCTGCAGCGCGAAACGGGACTGGCGATGATCTTCGTCGCGCACGACCTGGCCGTCGTCAAATACATCAGCCACCGCGTGCTGGTGATGTATCTGGGCCGCGTGATGGAAATGGCGGACAAGCACGTGCTGTACGGCAATCCGCATCATCCGTACACGCGCGCCTTGCTGGCCGCGGTGCCGCGCCCCGATCCGGCGACGCAGCGCCAGGTTCGCGCGGTGCTGGGCGGTGATTTACCGTCGCCGCTCGCATTGCCGTCCGGCTGTGTGTTCCGTACGCGCTGCGCGTACGCCGACGCGGCATGCGCGCAAAAGCGTCCGGTATTGGACCGGATGGAGGATGGGGCGGCGGTGGCTTGTATTCATCCGCGGTTTGCCGCCAGCGCCGCTTGAATCGTCAAGCCGGCTTGCCCCAACTGTCCTTCAACGTCGTGATCCGGTTGAAAACCGGCTTGCCAGGCTGCGAATCGACCCGGTCGGCGACGAAATAGCCATGGCGCTCGAACTGCAGGCGGGTGTCCGGCAGTACCGCCTGCACGCCCGGCTCGCAGTAAGCGTGCACTACGCGCTTCGCGTTCGGGTTCAGCAGTTCGAGGAAGTCGCGTCCCCCCGCATCGGGCTGCGCTTCGGTGAACAGGCGGTCGTAGATGCGCACTTCCGCCGGGTACGCGTGCGCGGCGCTGACCCAATGGATGTTGCCCTTGACCTTGTAGTTGTTCGAGCCGTCGGTGCCGGACTTGCTGTCGGGGAAATAGCTGCAGTGCACGGCAGTGATATTGCCGTGTTCGTCCTTGTCGGCCCCCGTGCACTCGACCACGAAGCCGTGGCGCAGACGCACCCGGTTGCCGGGGAACAGACGGAAATAGCCCTTGGGCGGATTTTCGTTGAAATCCTCGCGCTCGATCCACAACTCGCGCGAGAACGGGAACTGGCGCTCGCCCATCTCAGGATGATGCGGGTGGACGGGCGAGGTGCACGGCTCGATCGTGCCTTCCGGGAAGTTGTCGACGATCAGCTTGAGCGGATCGAGCACGGCGGTGGCGCGCGGCGCAACCGGATCGAGGTCGTCGCGCAGCGCCTGTTCCAGGGTGCTCATGTCGATCCAGCTGTCGGCCTTGGTCAGGCCGATGCGCTCGCAGAACAGTTGGATGCTCGACGGCGTATAGCCGCGGCGCCGCAGACCGACGATGGTCGGCAGGCGGGGGTCGTCCCAGCCGTCGACATGGCCTTCGGTGACCAGCTGCAGCAGCTTGCGCTTGCTGGTAATCACATAGGTCAGGTTCAGGCGCGCGAATTCGATTTGCTGCGGCAGCGGGCGCGGCATGGCACCTGCGTCGGCCAGTTCGTTCAGGACCCAGTCGTACAGCGGGCGATGATCCTCGAATTCGAGCGTGCACAGCGAATGCGTGATGTTTTCCAACGCGTCCGAAATGCAATGGGTGTAGTCGTACATCGGATAGATGCACCACGCGTCGCCCGTGCGATGATGATGCACACGGCGGATCCGGTAGATCACCGGGTCGCGCATATTGATGTTGGGCGAGGCCATGTCGAT
>OUWB010000577.1_pt2 | contig 10140 bp, 12 predicted proteins | sample 1779821 | NCBI WGS metagenome assembly OUWB01 (sample SAMEA3914806, study PRJEB12502) | metagenome | biome: forest; material: soil | place: Canada | collected 2011-08-03 | depth 0.1 m
GCATCTGCATCGGCGGGCGTAGCCTGCCAGCCGGCCGGGATGCCGAATGACTCGAGCTCGCTCCAGCAGCCGCGCGCAAGCACGCGTTCCAGTGCCGCTTCGCGGCCATTGACGACAAGCCGCCCCAAGCGTGGCACGGTCCGTACTAAATGGTGAAATTGCGTCTCGATAGCGCCGAGATCCGGAAAGATGTCTGCATGATCGTATTCGAGATTGTTCAGGATCACAGTCCGCGGGCGATAATGGACGAACTTCGAACGCTTGTCGAAGAACGCAGTGTCGTACTCGTCGGCTTCGATCACGAAAAAATTGGAGTCGGTAAGCCGCGCCGAAATGCCGAAATTCAGCGGCACCCCGCCGATCAGGAAGCCGGGATTCAGGCCGGCGTCCTCAAGTAGCCAGGCCAGCATCGAGCTGGTCGTGGTCTTGCCGTGGGTACCCGCCACAGCCATCACCCATTTGCCCGCGAGGACATGCTCGCCCAGCCATTGTGGCCCGGAGGTATAAGGCAGGCCGCGATCGAGGATAGCCTCCATCAGAGGATTGCCCCGGCTGACGACGTTGCCGATCACGAACAAATCGGGTTCGAGGGCCAACTGCTCGGCGCCGTACCCCTCGACCAATTCGATGCCCTGCGCTTCCAGTTGCGTGCTCATCGGCGGGTAGACGCCTGCGTCGCAACCGGTCACCCGATGGCCCGCCTCGCGGGCCAACACCGCAAGGCCGCCCATGAAAGTTCCGCAAATACCTAGTATATGAATGTGCATAAGCGCTGAATAGTGCGACTCGGCGGCATACCGATAGCTGACCGAGAATGCTATTGTACCCGAGCGATAGTATGCCCCACCCCTGCCGAATGGCTGCATGCGGGCCCGATGTAGGGCGAATGCACCTTGTATGCGGTGGAACGTAAGCCCCATGCCGGCTGGACCATGGTGGGAACCCATCTGCGGCCCAACCGTCTGAGTCTTTAGGAACCCGTCCCCTCTGGGTTTCGGTCCGAACGGCAACTCGGACCGGCTTGCGGCGATGCCGCTGAGGCTTCAGGTATCATGTGCAAATGGTCCGAAAATCCCTTTTAGATCCGCAACGCGTACGCGACGAGATCGCGGTCGCCGCGGCCCGGCTGATTGCCGAGGATGGTCTCGACTACGCCAACGCGAAACGCAAAGCCGCTCGCCAAGTGGCTGGGGAAACGCGCATTGGCAGCGAATGGCTGCCGGATAACGACCAAATCGAAGAAGAAATCCGTGCATACCAGGCAATTTTCCATGCCGATTTCCAACCTGCCCTGCTGCGAGCACTGCGCGAAATCGCGCTTGAATGGATGCAGCGTCTGGCCGCATTCCAGCCGTTCCTGACAGGCGCCGTCCTGAATGGCACGGCCGGGGAGCACTCGGACATCCACCTGCAACTCTTCAACGACAGCTCGAAAGATGTCGCGATTTTCCTGCTCAATGCCGGAATTCGATATGAAGTGCACGAAACGCGGCACTTTGCAGGACGCGGCATGGTCGAAACCTTGAGTTTCCTAGCGCGCGATCGCCGCCTCGACGCGCCGTACGGCGTGCATCTGGCCTTGTACGACGCGAATGACCTGCGCGGCGCCCTACGTGGCAATGTACGTGGCAACCCGCGCGCACGCCCGGCCCGGGCCGGCATCGCGGCTGTCGTCGCCTTGCTCGCCGCAGCCCCTGACGACGGGCCGCCGCAATGATCCCGGCGGACGTCGCACCCATCGGTCGCCCAATCGTCCCGGTTGGACGAAGCGCCTTGTTCGAAACTATCCATTCACGTACGTCGGCAGACCGACTGGTCGACGACGTCCCTCAGTGAGATCCTGCATGACGAATTTGCGCTTGATTCCATCCCGCTGGCGCCGCGCCTTTAGCCTCGCCTTTTGCATTACCGCGCTGACCGGTGCGGTCGCGGCGCCGCGCCAAGCAAGTGCCGAGCCTGTACCGCAAGCCCTGTGGAACACCACCCTGCCCGATGCCGACGGGCACCCCCTGTCCCTGTCGCACTACCGAGGTCACCCGCTCGTGATCAATTTCTGGGCATCCTGGTGCGGTCCCTGCGTCGAGGAAATGCCCGAACTGTCGAGGCTGCAAGCAGAAAATACGCGCAAAAGCGTGCAGTTCATCGGTATCGGCATCGATTCTGCCAGCAATATCGACGCCTTCCTCAAACGGGTCAAAGTGGCGTATCCGGTCTACGTCGCCGGCTTCGGCGGCGCGGATCTGGCACGCGCTTTCGGCGACACCGCCGGAGGCCTGCCCTTTACCGTGGTGGTCGACAGCCATGGCCAGGTTCGCTACAGCCGACTTGGACCAGTGGAGCCGCAGGCACTGCAGCGCGCGCTCGACGCCATGTAGTCACGACGCGTGGCTCCCGGTGGGGGAATAGGCGCGCTTGACCGAAGCAGCGGCTCACGCGGCAAAAATCGACGAAATAAATCGACGAAAATAATGCCCGCGAGTCTGACAAACCGACTTTATTCACCACCCGTTTCCGACAATTTAGTATCAATATACTAGGTATATTCGATTTTTAGAGACAAAAAGCCGGATTTTCGACCATCTTGGCGACGTGATTCGTGCACTCCAACTGGACATGCGCGAGTGTTAGGCGGTAAAGTTCGCTCAACTTCGCGGAAATGGCGCTCTCATGACGTATAGACTCCTGGTATTACACGGGCCGAACCTGAATTTGCTCGGCTCGCGGGAACCCGATGTGTATGGGCGAACCACGCTGGCCGAGATCGATCAAAAGCTGATCGAATGCGCGGCACAAGGCCAGGCTGAACTGGAGACGTTCCAGAGCAACCACGAAGGCGCGCTGATAGACAGGATTCATGCCGCCAGTGCGGCTGCCACCGATTTCATTGTGATCAACCCGGCTGCGCTGACGCACACCAGTGTCGCCGTACGCGATGCGCTGGCCGGAGTCGACATTCCGTTTATCGAGGTGCACCTGTCCAATGTGCATCGCCGCGAGGCGTTTCGCCACCACTCCTATTTCTCGGATCTCGCCGTTGGCGTGGTTTGCGGATTGGGCTGGCAAGGATATCTTTATGCGGTCGATCACGCGCTGGCATGGCTCGCGCGCCGACCGCCCGGCAAGGATGCAAGTGCCGGAGTGTGAATGCGGTTTAGGGTGCCCGGTCGAACGGCCGAGGCGCGCATGTTTAGAAATTTATCTATATAGAGAGCGTCGCGGTGCATTCCTCGCCCGCGACATCCATGATGAACAAATGGGAGTGCCTGATGGATCTACGTAAGCTGAAAACCTTGATCGACCTCGTCTCGGAATCCGGCATTTCGGAACTTGAAGTCACCGAAGGTGAAGGCAAGGTGCGGATCGTCAAAAACGCGCCGCCGGTTTATGTGTCTGGTCCGACCCAATACGCACCGATGCCCGGCGCGCTCAGCGCGCCCCCCGCCGCCGCTGCGGCGATCGAGCCGGCAGCACCCGCCACCGTGGCGAGCGGCCATATCGTCAAGTCGCCGATGGTCGGCACCTTCTACCGCGCGCCGTCGCCCGGCGCCGACGCGTTCGTCCAGATCGGCGACACGGTCAAGGAAGGCCAGACCATCTGCATCATCGAGGCCATGAAGCTGCTCAACGAGATCGAATGCGATGTGGCAGGCGTGGTCAAGGAAATCCTGGTGGAAAACGGTCAGGCAGTTGAGTACGGCCAGCCCCTCTTCGTTATTGCTTGATTGGTATCGCCGTCAAGCCGGTCGCACACTGCCCGCCCGGGTATCGAATGCGCCGGCCCGACGCCCGGGACCGGACAGGCCGACCCAAGTGGCCGGACTGTCCCGCCCTATTGATCCGGGTAGCGCCCACAGGCCGCATGGCCGGGCCCTCACTCTCGATGGTTCGATAATTCACTATGTTTGAAAAAATCCTCATTGCCAACCGCGGAGAAATCGCCCTGCGGATCCAGCGCGCCTGCCGCGAACTGGGCGTCAAAACGGTGGTGATCTATTCGGAAGCGGACAAGGAAGCGAAGTATGTGCGCCTGGCGGACGAAGCCGTCTGCATCGGGCCCGCGCCTTCGAACCTGAGCTACCTGAATATGCCGGCTATCATCAGCGCGGCCGAAGTGACCGATGCGGAAGCCATCCACCCGGGCTACGGCTTTCTCTCCGAAAACGCCGATTTCGCCGAACGCGTCGAGCAATCCGGCTTCACCTTCATCGGCCCTCGCCCCGATACCATCCGCCTGATGGGCGACAAGGTCTCAGCCAAGCAGGCCATGATCAAGGCCGGCGTGCCCTGCGTGCCGGGTTCGGAAGGCGCATTGCCGGACGACCCCAAGGAAATCGTGCGGATCGCGCGACAAATCGGCTATCCCGTGATCATCAAGGCGGCCGGCGGCGGCGGTGGGCGCGGCATGCGCGTGGTGCACACGGAAGCTGCGCTCGTCAATGCGGTCAATATGACACGCGAGGAAGCCGGTCGGGCCTTCGGCAATCCGCAGGTCTACATGGAGAAATTCCTTGAGAACCCGCGCCACATCGAGATCCAGATTCTGGCCGACCATCACAAGAACGCCGTCTGGCTGGGCGAACGCGACTGCTCGATGCAACGCCGCCACCAAAAGGTGATCGAAGAAGCGCCGGCTCCGCATATCGCGCGCCGCCTGATCGAGCGCATCGGCGATCGCTGCGCCGATGCCTGCAAGAAGATGGGCTATCACGGCGCCGGCACGTTCGAGTTCCTGTACGAGAACGGCGAGTTCTATTTCATCGAAATGAACACCCGGGTCCAGGTCGAGCATCCGGTCACCGAGCTGATCACCGGCATCGACATCGTCCAGGAACAGATCAAGATCGCGGCCGGCGAGAAGATGACGCTGCGCCAGCGCGACGTTGAACTCCGCGGCCACGCTGTCGAATGCCGCATCAATGCGGAAGACCCGTTCAAGTTTACCCCGTCGCCCGGCCGCATCACGTCGTGGCACGCGCCCGGCGGCCCTGGCATCCGGGTCGATTCGCATGCCTATAACGGCTATTTCGTACCACCAACTTACGACTCGATGATAGGCAAGGTGATCGCCTACGGCGCGACGCGCGAGCAGGCCATCAAGCGCATGCGTATCGCGCTGTCGGAAATGGTGGTCGAAGGCATTTCGACCAATATTCCGCTGCACCGCGAATTGATGCTGGACGCGAATTTCGTCGAAGGCGGCACCAGCATCCATTACCTCGAGAACCGGCTCGCCGCGAAGCAGCAGGCGTCTCCCGAGGACGCCTGAAGACGCCTGAGGACGCCTGAGCGCCATCTACCCATAGGTAATATGAGTTTCAGAGAACTGGTCGTCGAAATCGACCGCGAACATGCCGAAGCGCTGTCGGATGCCTTGCTGGACCTGGGCGCGCTATCGGTGTCGGTCGAAGATGCCGACGCCGACACCCCGGACGAGCAGCCGATTTTCGGCGAGCCGGGTTTTACGCCGGAGCGCGCGGCATGGCAGCGCTCGCGCGTGGTCGCCCTGCTGCCGGAAGAGCACGACGCCGATTTGTTGCTGGCAGCCGCGGCCAACCACTTGGCGTTGCCTGCGGTCCCGGCCGCCAAGGTGCGTGAAGTCGCCGATCAGGACTGGGTACGTTTGACGCAATCTCAGTTCGAACCGATCTCGATCGGCGAGCGCATCTGGGTCGTGCCCTCCTGGCATGCGGCCCCTGATCCCTCGGCGCTGGTGCTGGAACTGGATCCCGGCCTGGCATTCGGCACCGGCAGCCATCCGACCACGCGCCTATGCATGGAATGGCTGGAACAGAACGTCACACCGGGTGCCAGCCTGCTCGATTACGGGTGCGGCTCGGGCATCCTCGCGATCCTGGCCCAGAAATGCGGCGCGACGCCGGTGATCGGCATCGACATCGATCCCCAGGCGGTCGAGTCGGCCCGGCAGAACAGCGAGCGCAATCGCGCGCCGGTGAGCTACGGCCTGCCCAATACGCTAGCACCGGGCAGCTTTGATATCGTGGTCGCCAACATCCTGTCCAACCCGCTGAAACTGATGGCGGCCATGCTGTGCGCGCGCGTACGCGAAGGCGGCAAGCTTGCCCTGTCGGGCGTCCTCGCGCGGCAGGCGGATGAGGTCGCGCAAGCATACCGCCCCTGGATCGGGCTCGATGTCTGGCGCGAGCACGATGGCTGGGTCTGCCTGAGCGGCACACGCTGAAGCGGCCACGACGCGCCGGCCCGCGGACAGTGGCGCAGGGTATAACGACGACTGAAGGCCGCCGGTAAGGCAGTCGGCGAAATCTTGCGCTGCCCCCTGCAAGGCACTCGTTAAACGTGCAAAAATAGCGGTGCAACGCGGGTCAGGCTCGCCTTGCGCTTCGCCCGCAAGCGGGCGGCCCCCCTGGCGCACTGCGCGGGGTAACCGGCCGCTTATAGTGCCACGCCCTGCGCTATGCGGCGCTTGCGGTCCCATGGCGTTCAACCGGCTCTGTTTATCGTGCTAGCAACGCGTTGTCCGAATTGTCAAACGGTGTTCGCGCTGAAACCCGCGCAGCTCGATGTGAGCGGCGGCCAGGTACGCTGCGGCCATTGCAATACGCTGTTCGATGGCATGCGCCATCGAACTTCACTGTCTGATCCCGCGCCGGCTACCGGCGGCTCCCCCCAGGCATCGGCATTGGAAGCCCGCCGCTCGCTGCTCGCCCGCCTGAGTAGCCGTACCGAACCCGGCAGCGGATTGAACGCAGCCGAACTGGCCATCAAAAGCCATCCGGATCGCCGCGCGGCCAACGTGCCCTCGGCAGCGCCGGCGTCGGCCAGCCGCAACGCCGCCGTGCAGACGAGCAACGCCGGCCGCGCAGCAGCGCCCCAGGCAGCGCCCGTCGAGCAGCCGCGACCCCAGCGGAGGATGTTGCGCGCCGTCACGGGCCCCCTGATCTTTCTGCTCGTGCTGGCCTGCGCCTTGCAATATGCCTGGTGGCAACGCGAGTACTTCCGGGTCGTGTGGCCGCCCAGCGAAGTCGCCTATCAGGCCTTCTGCCGCCTCACCGGCTGCACCATCTCGCCGGCGCACGATATCGATATGCTGCAGATTTCCAGCATGTCGCTGCGCCAACTCGACGACCCCAAGCATCTTGTACTGCAAGTGATCCTGCGCAATCGTTCGTCGATTCCGCAAGCCTATCCTTCGATCGAACTGACGCTCACCGACGCACAGAACAAAGCCAGTATCCGCAAGGTGATTGCACCCGCGCAGTATCTGAGCGCGGATACCTCGACCGACAGCGGCGTCGGATCGCACGCGGAGCGTACGCTGCAAATGCGCGTCGACACAGCCACTGTCCCGGCCAACAATTATCGCGTCACGATTTTCTATCCCTAACCGCGCTGGCCGGCGGCGCCATCGTGTCGCTCAACCGGTCCGCGCGTTATCCATCCGTCGCATATGCGACGCCAGTCAGGAGTTTCCATGAGTCAAGTCACCCTCGGCGGCAATCCCATCCAAGTCGACGGCAGCTTTCCCGCCAAAGGCCAGCAAGCCCCCGCTTTCTCCCTCGTCAACGTCAAGCTGGCCGATGTCGGTCTGGGCGATTTCGCCGGCAAGCGCAAAGTCCTGAATATCGTGCCCAGCCTGGATACACCGACCTGCGCCACCTCGACGCGCAAATTCAACCAGGCTGCGTCCAGCCTGGCGAACACCGTGGTACTGGTGGTCTCGGGCGACCTGCCTTTTGCCGCCGGCCGGTTTTGCACCGCCGAAGGTCTCGAGAACGTGGTGCCGCTGTCGACCTTCCGCAATCACGATTTTGCCCGCAGCTATGGCGTTGCGATCGCGAGCGGGCCGCTCGCCGGCCTGACCGCGCGCGCGGTCCTGGTGCTGGATGCAAATGACACCGTGCTGCACGCGGAACTGGTCGGCGAAATCAAGGACGAACCGAACTACGACGCTGCGCTCGCCGCGTTGAAATAGGTCTGGCGTTGCGGTTCCTGCATGCGCCGCTTGTTGCACAGCTTGTTGCGCCGCTTGTCCTCGTGACGGGCGGCGCGAGCCTTGAGCAACGTCCGCACACTTAATGAGATAATCCCTCGATCGCCTCGGACGGCTCCGATCCGCCGCCCGCTCATTTCCTATAAGGACACGTTACTTTGGCTACCTTGATTTGCGGCTCCCTTGCCTACGACAACATCATGACCTTCGAGGGGCGCTTTCGCGAACATATCCTGCCCGAGCAGATCCATATCCTGAACGTCAGCTTTCTGGTGCCGACAATGCGACGCGAGTTCGGTGGCTGCGCCGGCAATATCGCGTACAGCCTGAATCTGCTGGGCGGTGCGCCTCGCATCATGGCCACGCTGGGCGAAGTCGACGCGCAGCTATACCTTGACCGCCTGGCCAGGCTCGGGATTCCGGCCAGCTACGTGCGCGTGCTGCCGCAAACCTATTCGGCGCAATGCATGATCACGACCGATCTGGACAATAACCAGATTACCGCCTTCCATCCGGGCGCGATGATGGAATCGCACCAGAACCACGTGTCCGATGCAAGCGACATCACGCTGGGCATAGTCGCACCCGACGGTGCTCAGGGCATGCGCGAACACTGCGAACAGTTCGCGGCGGCTGGGATTCCGTTTGTGTTCGATCCGGGCCAGGGACTGCCGCTCTTCGACGGTGCGGCGCTGCGCCGCATGATTGAACTTGCGCGCTACGTCGCGGTCAACGACTACGAAGCGAAATTGCTCGAGAACAAGACCGGCTGGTCGATCGTGAACATGCTCGAACATGTCGAGGCAGTCGTCGTGACCTTGGGCGAGAATGGCGCGGAAATTCACCATCGCGACGGCATCGAAAAGATCCCGCCGGTGGCGGCCGAGCGTGTGGTCGACCCGACCGGATGCGGCGACGCCTTCCGCGGCGGTTTGCTGCATGGCATCGAGCAGGGTTGGGACTGGGGCACGACCGGGCGGCTCGCAAGTCTGCTCGGCTCGCTGAAAATAGCGCATCACGGCCCGCAGAACTATTTGCCGACGCGAGCCGAGATTGAACAAAAATTCGAACAGGCATTCGGTTACCGCCTGCCGTCCTCTGGAGATTGATTGAAATGCGTAAGATGATGCGTGGCACGCTCGCGATCGGCTTGCTGGTCGCGTTGGCACTGCAAGGTTGTGCCTATACCAATAGTTCGCCCAACGTCTATAACGGCTATCAGACGCAGAGCGAACAAACCGTGCGCATGGGCACGGTGGAAAGCGTACGGGCCGTGAAGATCCAGGCCAATAACGGTCAAACCACCGGCCTCGGCGCGATGGGCGGGGCGGCGATCGGCGCGGTCGCCGGCAGCCAGATCGGCCACAACGGCGGCTCGCTGCTGGCCGGCGTCGTCGGCGGCATCGCCGGTGCGGTTGCAGGCAATGCGATCGAAAACGGCATCGCGGTACGCGACGGATTGGAAATCACCGTGCGCCTCGACGACGGCGATCTGCGCGCGATCACGCAGGAAAGCACCGGCGAAGTGTTCAAGGCAGGCGATCGCATCCGTCTGCTGTCCGGCGGCGGGGTAACCCGCGTCACCCACTAAGCGCTGTCCCGCCGACCGCACCGCTAACTGGTGCGGTCGCGCTACGCCATCCTCCTACCTGGCACCGCCAAGTGCCAGCACAACGTCAGCGGAATCCAATCCCGGCACGTTTATTTGAATGCGCTTGCGGCGGCTGGTCTGGCCGGATTTCAGCACGACCTGTTGACGCGGCAGACCCAGCGTTACGGCAATCCATCCCAGCAAAGCGTCGTTCGCTCGTCCGTCGACGGGCGGTGCATGCAGCCGCACTTTCAAGGCGCCGTCGTACTCACCGGCACTCTCGGTCTTCTTCGCATTGGGCTGAACGTGGATCTCCAGCAGAATGCCGGCAGCATTCGCGCGACACCATTCGGGCATGGCCATCCTCTTCCCCCGCGCGGCACGTCCGGCTTGATGACGTAACGCGCGCATAAAAAATCCCGCCGACCGGGGACCGGAGGCGGGATATGTAAAGCTGCCGAGATGCGGCGCGACCAACGGCTGACGCGACTAGCCACCTCGGCATCACTGCACTGCTGCGACCAGCCACACGCGGCGGGTCGCGGCGCGCTTACGGACGGCTGCCGGTCGGGAACGGCCA
>OUWB010003777.1_pt1 | contig 10137 bp, 12 predicted proteins | sample 1779821 | NCBI WGS metagenome assembly OUWB01 (sample SAMEA3914806, study PRJEB12502) | metagenome | biome: forest; material: soil | place: Canada | collected 2011-08-03 | depth 0.1 m
CAGTGGCTGCTGGAGCGCGAGCTCTACGTCACCCTGCGCAGCTGAGGTCAGGGGCGCGCCAAACCCTCACGCTCCAACGCTTCTCTTCCTCCTCATCCTGAGGCGCCCGGCGCGAAGCGTCGGGCCTGCCTGGTCATCGGCAGCGGCCCGACCTTGGCGCCTTGAAGTTCAGGGCCATCTGATGGACCTGCGAGGCGGCCGCGCGATGGCGCGTCCGCCGCGTGAACAAGACAGAGGTGCGGCTTGGCGAAGACGATCGGTTTCCTGTCCTTTGGCCACTGGTCGGCCTCGCCCCAGTCGGGCGCGCGCTCGGCCCGGGACGTGCTGCATCAGTCGATCGAGCTGGCGGTGGCGGCCGAAGCGCTGGGCGCCGACGGGGCCTATTTCCGCGTCCATCATTTCGCCCAGCAGCTGGCCTCGCCGTTCCCGCTGCTGGCGGCGGTGGGCGCGCGGACCAAGCGCATCGAGATCGGCACCGGCGTCATCGACATGCGCTACGAGAACCCGTTCTATATGGCCGAGGACGCGGGCGCCGCCGACCTGATCAGCGATGGGCGGCTGCAGCTGGGCATCAGCCGCGGCTCGCCCGAGCAGGTGATCGAGGGCTGGCGCCATTTCGGCTATGCGCCCCCGGCCGGCGTGAGCGACGCCGACATGGGGCGGCGCCATGCGGAGGTGTTCCTCGAACTGCTGAAGGGCCGCGGCTTCGCCCAGCCCAATCCGCGGCCGATGTTCCCCAACCCGCCTGGCCTGCTGCGCCTGGAGCCCTATTCGGAGGGGCTGCGCGAGCGCATCTGGTGGGGATCGGCCTCCAACGCGACCGCGGTCTGGGCCGCGCGGCAGGGCATGAACCTGCAGAGCTCCACCCTGAAGGCGGACGAGACCGGCGAGCCGTTCCACGTCCAGCAGGCGCGCCAGATCCGCGCCTATCGGCAGGCCTGGGCCGAGGCCGGCCACACGCGGGAGCCGCGGGTGTCGGTGTCCCGCTCCATCTTCGCGCTGATGAACGATCGCGACCGCGCCTATTTCGGCCGCGACGGGAGCCGCGACGAGGTCGGCGTGATCGACAACATGCAGGCGATCTTCGGTCGCTCCTACGCCGCGGAGCCCGACAAACTGATCGAAGCGCTGAGAGCCGACGAGGCCATAGCCGAGGCCGACACCCTGCTGCTGACCGTGCCCAACCAGCTCGGGGTCGACTACAACGTCCATGTGCTGGAGGCCATCCTGACCCATGTGGCGCCGGCGCTGGGCTGGCGGTGAGCCTTGGGCGAGCTCTGCGCAGGATGCGGGCGTCGCTGACGGATGTGGCGGCGTCGCCTGGCCGGTTGCGTCGGTGTGATCTGGGCCGGCGCCCGATTGACCCTGGTCAGACCGGCCGCGATGGTCTTGTGTCGCCGGGTGCGCGGCGATGGGAGCCGGCGCAGGCTGGACGCTGACCGGGCCGCCGATCGCCTTTCGAGGAGCGGCCCGAGGCCGATCATTTGGAGGCGATGATGGGAATTCGGACCGAGATGCGCGCCCGCGTGGCGGAGGGCGCCGGCTTCTTCGCGGCGCTCGACCAGAGCGGCGGCTCCACGCCGTCGGCGCTGCGGGCCTATGGCGTGCCCGACGGCGCCTATAGCACTGAAGACGAGATGTTCCGGCTGATGCATGAGATGCGCGTGCGCATCATGACGGCGCCGTCCTTCGTCGGCGAAAAGATCCTCGGCGCCATCCTGTTCGTCGGCACCATGAACGGCGAGGTCGAAGGCGCGCCCGCGCCGGCCTTCCTCTGGAAGCAGCGCGACATCGTGCCGTTCGTGAAGATCGACCAGGGCCTCGAGGCCGAGGCCGGCGGCGTCCAGCTGATGAAGCCGATCAAGGACCTGGATGAGACCCTGGCCCAGGCCGCGCGCCTCGACGTGTTCGGCACCAAGGCCCGCTCGGTCATCCATCGCGCGTCGCCCGAGGGCGTGGCCGCCCTGGTCGATCAGCAGTTCGAACTGGGGGAGGTGGTGTCGCGCCATGGCCTGACGCCCATCCTCGAGCCCGAGGTGCTGATCACCGACCCGGACAAGGCCCAGGCCGAGACGCTGCTGCGCGACGCGCTGCTGCGCCATCTGGACGCGCTGCCCGCCGACCGTCAGGTCATCCTGAAGGTCACCCTGCCCGAGACCCCCGACTTCTATCAGGGCCTGGCCGCCCACGACCGCGTGGACCGCGTGGTCGCCCTGTCCGGCGGCTATTCCCGCGAGGAGGCCTGTGAAAAGCTCTCCTACGACCACAACATGATCGCCAGCTTCTCCCGCGCCCTGATCGGCGACCTGCGCCTGCAGATGAGCGAGGCCGAATTCGACGCCGTGCTGCAGGCGGCGATCACCCAGATATACGCCGCTTCGGTCCATAAGCAGGACGCCTGACGCCTGCGGGGTGCGCGAGGCCCAACGCGCACCCATATCGGCGTCATGATCCCGTTTTCCGTTCTTGATCTTTCGCCGGTCATCGAGGGCGGCGACGTCCGCCAGTCGCTGGACCACAGCCTGGACCTGGCGCGTCACGCCGAGCGCCTGGGCTACCGCCGCTTCTGGCTGGCCGAGCATCACAACATGCCCGGCGTGGCCAGCGCGGCGACTTCGGTGGTGATCGGCCATGTGGCGGCCGGCACCCACACCATCCGCGTGGGCGCGGGCGGGATCATGCTGCCCAACCACGCGCCGCTGGTCATAGCCGAGCAGTTCGGTACGCTGGAGGCGCTGTTCCCGGGGCGGATCGACTTGGGGCTGGGCCGCGCACCCGGCTCCGACCCGGCGACCGCGCGGGCGCTGCGGCGCACCCTGGTGGGGGATGTCGACCGTTTCCCTCAGGATGTGATGGAGCTGATGAGCTACTTCCAGCCGTGGCAGGCGGGCCAGCCGGTGCAGGCGGTGCCGGGCGCCGGGCTGGACGTGCCGGTATGGATCCTCGGCTCCAGCCTGTTCGGCGCCCAGCTGGCCGCGGCCCTGGGCCTGCCCTTCGCCTTCGCCTCGCATTTCGCGCCGGCGCAGATGGAGGAGGCGGGCGAACTCTACCGCGCCCGGTTCGAGCCCTCGGCCCGGCACGACAAGCCCTATCTGATGTTCGGCCTCAACGTCGTCGCGGCGGAGACGCAGGCCGAGGCCCGCTGGCGGTTCACCTCGCTGCAGCAGGCGTTCCTGAACCTGCGCAGCGGCCGCCCCGGCCGGCTGCCGCCGCCGGTGGACGACATCGAGGCGCGCTTCGCCGCCGCCGGCCGATCGAGCGACATGCAAGGCGCGCTGTCCGCCGCGGTGGTCGGAGATCCGGGCCAGGTGCGCCAGGGGCTGGCGGCCTTCATCGCCAGGATCCGGCCGGACGAGATCATGGTCACCGCCCAGATCCACGACCACGCCGCCCGGCTGCGCTCCTTCGAGATCGTCGCCCAGGCGCGGGACGATTTGGCCGACGCCGCGGCGTGACCGGCGGCGCGGCGGCCTGGCGTTCCCGGCTCATGGATCCTGGGGCGCGGCGGCCTCTTCGGCGAGCGCCTGGGCCCGATGGCGATAGCCGCGGGCCTCATAGCCGACGACGGTCACGATCGGCGCCAGGGTCAGGATCGCCAGGCAGTCGGCCATCGCGACGCCCGCGGCGGCCGCCCAGACCGACCCGGCCACGATCACGGCCGTAGCGATCAGCAGTCCGGCGTGGAGAGGGTCGAAGCGCCGGACGAGATAGGCGTAGAGGCCGTAGATGGCGCCCAGGAAGACGCTCACCGGAACCGCGACCGCCAGGATCGTGGCCAGGGGTCCGATCAGGGCCCGATGATCGATGAAGGCGGCCGCCGTCTGCAGGCCGCCGCCCATGCCGACGATGGCGATGATCATGCCCAGCTGGCCATAGGACCAGACGAAGGCCCGCTCGCGATGGACGTGCAGCACCTCGCCGGACGGCAGGGCGTAATAGACCCACCAGATCCCGAACGGCATGCCCACGCCGGCCAGGCAGACGAGGGCCGTGTCCGGCGTCCAGCCCTGCGCGTCGACCACCGCCGACAGGGCCGCCACGGCGCCGACGATGCCTTCGCCAAGGGCGATGATCGCGAACAGGCTGTAGCGCTCGGCCATGTGATGCGCGTGCCAGGGGGTGGCGGCCATCCGCTCGGCGATCACCGGCGCGGCGAACTCCACCAAGGCGAGGAGGCATAGGATGGCCAGCGTCGGCGCGAGCGGAAGACGGGCGGCGATCAGCGCCACCCAGCCGATCTGCGCGGCCGTGACGAAGCCGGCATAGGTCAGGGCCGCGGCCCTGCGTGGCGGGTCCTGGCGCGCGGCCCTCAGCCAATGACAGACCATGGCGATGCGCATGACCACATAGCCCGCCACCATCACCCCGCTGTCGAGATGCTGGCCGCCCACCACCGAGGCGAACATCCTGGGCATGCCGATGGCCAGCAGCAACACGCCGGCCATCTGCAGCAGGGTGACGGCGCGGAACGGCCAGTCGTCGGTGTCGAAGGCCGAGGCGAACCAGGAGAAATTGGTCCAGGCCCAGCAGATGGCGAAGCTGGCCACGCCAAAGCCGATCAGGCCGGCGCCGATATGGTCCGCGGCCAGCGCATGGGCCAGCTGGGAGGCGGCGACGCCGAAGCTGGCGGCGAAGGTCAGGTCGAACAGCAGCTCCAGCGGCGTGGCCGTGCGGTGCGGCTCATGCGGGTCCCGACCGACCATCCGCCGGCTGTGGTGATGCGGGCTGGCGATCGGGGGCGACGCGTAGGCCAAGAAGCATCCTCGATTTCGGCGGCGAGGTTCTAACCTAAGCCATCGCGTCTGGCGCCGCCATCGCCTGGCCACGCTTGCAAGGATTTCGGGACCACCTCCGGCGGCGGCCGAAGGGCGTTCGCTGAGACGGTGGTCGGCGCCGTCAGAAATGAAGATAGACTTTACAGTTTGACTTCATAAGTCCATAAGGCGCCCATGATCGGTCCCACGGACAAGCCTGCGCCTTCCCACGCCGTCGCCCTGGCGCTGGAGCTGCGCGGGTTCGGCGGCGCGCTGAAGCGGCGGCTGCGCGAGCAGGCCGACATCGGCGACCTGACGCCGTCCCAGACGGCGGTGCTGCTGCGGCTGGAACGGGACGGCCCGGCCACCACCTCGGCGCTCGCCCGGGCGCAGGGGATGCGGCCGCAGTCCATGGGGGCGGTGATCGCGGCTCTGGAGGCTGCGGGCCACGTGGCCGGCGCGCCCGATCCGGCGGATGGGCGCCAGACCCTGCTGTCGCTGACCGAGCCTTGCCGGCGCTGGCTGGCCGAGGGCCGCGCCGCCCGCCAGGACTGGCTGTCGCGCACCATCGAGGCGCGGCTTTCGCCGCAGGAACAGGACCAGCTGGCTGCGGCGCTGCCGCTGCTGCAGCGCCTGGTTTCGGAATGACGTCCGTCTAAGGAACACCCTATGCCGCTGACCCTGCTCGACCCGAACACGGCCTTGATCATTGTCGACCTGCAGCAGGGTCTGGCCGGCGCCATGCCGTCGGCGGACTTCGCGGCGGTGGTGCGCCAGAGCCGCAGGCTGGCGGACGCCTTCCGCGCGCGCGGCCTGCCGGTGGCGCTGGTCACCGTCGACGGGGTCGCGCCCGGGCGGACGGAGCAGCCCAGCCGCCATACGGGCGACTTCCCGCCCGGCTTCACCGACGTGGTCGCCGAACTGGACCCGCAGCCCGGCGACATCACCGTGACCAAGCAGACTTGGGGCGCCTTCGCCACCACCGACCTGGAGGCGCGGCTGAAGGCCCTGGGCGTCACCCAGGTGGTGGTCACCGGCGTGGCCACCGGCACAGGCGTCGAGGCCACGGCCCGCCAGGCCTATGAGGCCGGTTTCAACGTGACTCTGGCCGTCGACGCCATGGCCGACCTGCGCCCCGGCGCCCACGACCGAAGCCTGGCCCACGTCTTCCCGCGCCTGGGCGAGACCGGGACCACCGACGACATCCTTATCCTGCTCGAAGGACGCGCCTGACATGCAACCCCTGCACCTTTTGGCCTGCTTCGGCGGCGGCGCCTTCCTGATGAACACCCTCCCGCATCTGGTCAGCGGGGCCATGGGGCGCAGATTCCCCAGCCCGTTCGCCAAACCGCCGGGCAAGGGGCAATCGTCGGCCCTGGTCAACATGCTCTGGGGGCTCGGCAACCTGGTGGTCGCCTATCTGCTCCTGGTTCAGGCGGCGCATTTCGACCTGCAGGACTTGGCCCAGGTGGCGGCCTTCGCGGTCGGCCTGCTGCTGCTCGGCCTGATGCACGCCATCCATTTCGGCGGCCTGAACGACGGCGCCGGCCCGGACCTGAGGTGAGCGCCGCGCCCGCCGGGGCCTTCCGCTCGCTGAGGCGCTACAACTATCGCCTATGGGCCGGCGGGGCGCTGGTCTCCAATATCGGCACCTGGGTGCAGCGGACGGCTCAGGACTGGCTGGTGCTGACGGTGCTGACCCACCGCAGCGCCTCGGCCCTGGGCGTGGTCATGGCGCTGCAGTTCGCGCCCCAACTGCTGCTGCTGCCCTGGACCGGCTCGGCCGCCGACCGCCTGGACCGGCGCAAGCTGCTGATCGCCACCCAGGCGGCCATGGGCGCGCTGGCGCTGGCCCTTGGCCTGCTGACCGTGAGCGGCCTGGTGCGCCTGTGGCAGGTCTATCTGTTCGCCGCCCTGTTCGGCGCCGCGGCCGCCTTCGACGCGCCGGTGCGCCAGACCTTCGTGGCCGAGCTGGTCGGCGACGAGGACCTGCACAATGCGGTGGCGCTGAACTCCACCTCGTTCAACCTCGCCAACCTGATCGGGCCGGCGGTGTCGGGGCTGGTCATCGCCGCGGTGGGGACCGGCTGGGCGTTCCTGATCAACGGCGCCTCGTTCCTGGCGGTGCTGGCCTCGCTGTTCCTGCTGCGCCAGGGAGCGCTTCACCCGTCGATGCGGGCCGCGCGGGCGCGCGGCGCCTTCGTCGAGGGGCTTCGCTATGTGGCGGGGCGCAAGGACTTGATCGTCATCCTGGTCATGCTGTTCCTGATCGGCACGTTTGCGCTCAACTTCCCGATCTTCATCTCGACCATGGCGGTGGGCGTCTTCCATGCCGACGCACGGGGCTTCGGCGTGCTGTCGTCGGTGATGGCGGTCGGCACGGTGGCCGGCGCCCTGTTCAGCGCCCGGGGCGGCCGGCCCAGCCTGAAGACGCTGCGCTGGAGCGCCGGCCTGCTCGGCGCCGGCTTCGCCCTGGCGGCCTTCGCGCCGGGCTATTGGAGCTTCGCCGCCGCCCTGGTGGTGGTCGGGGTGGCCTACCTGACCTTCGTCAACGCCACCAATGGCCTGATGCAGCTGTCGACCGAGCCGGCCATGCGCGGGCGGGTCATGGCCCTGCGGGTCGGCGTGGCCCTGGGCTGCACGCCGGTCGGCGCGCCCGCCATCGGCTGGATCGCCGACCACCTGGGTCCGCGATGGGCGCTGGGCGTCGGCGCCGCCTCCGGCTTCGCGGCGGCGGGTGTGGCCGCCTGGGCGTTGCGGCGGGCGCGCTGACCCTACCCCTCGGATCTGTGGTTGTCGGCGCAAGCGGTGCTATGAAGGTCCAGGGTTGTGGCGGAGGTGGGATGGCTGCGGCGCGGAAGGGTTCCGGATGGCGGCTCGCGTTTATCGGCCTGTCGCTGCTTTTGCTGGCCATGGCGGGCGTCGTCTTCGCGCTGTGGCAGGTGAGCCGGGCGCGATGCTTCGCCCTCGCCGGGCCGGCCATCTGCCGGGTCTCCACGGCGCGCCAAGAGGTGGCGCTGAGCTTCGACGACGGGCCGACGCCTCTCGGCGTGTCGGCCATCCTGCCGGCCCTGGAGGCGCATCACGCCGAGGCGACCTTTTTTCTCATCGGCCAGGAGATGGCCCGCTATCCGGACCTTGCGCCGCGCCTGGTCGCCGCGGGCGAGGAGCTGGGAAACCACAGCTTCACCCACCAGCGGATGATCGGCCGTCCGGCCGGCTTCTATGACCGCGAGATCGAGCAGACTGACATCCTGCTGCGCCAGGCGGGTGCGCGTTCGGGCCTGTTCCGGCCGCCCTACGGCAAGAAGCTGCTGGGCCTGCCGCTGTCTGTCCGGCGCCACGGGCTGAGGATGATCCTCTGGGATGTGGAGGATCCCAGGACGACGGATCCTCGCCGGTTCGCCGATCAGGTCTTGGCCCAGGCGCGCCCCGGATCGATCATCGTCGTCCATGCGATGTATGCGGCCGATCGGACCGGCCGCGAGGCGGTTCCGATGATCCTGGACGGCCTGCAGGCCAGGGGCCTGAAAGTGGTCACGGTCGGCGCCCTGCTGAAGGACGCCGATCAGCCGTGACGGGGGCCTTGGCCGGCGATCACTTCGCGGTCGCCGCCGCCACGAACTGAGTGCGGTCCTGCGCCGCCTCGGTCCAGCCGCCGCCCAGGGCCTCGTAGAGGTGCACGGCGGCCTGGCAGCCGGCCAGGCGGGTCTGGGCCAGCTGGTCCTCGGCCGAGAACAAGGTCTGCTGCGCCTGCAGCACGGTGAGCAGGTCGGTGGCGCCCTGGCGGTACTGCAGCTGCGAGATCTCGAACGCCTCGCGCGCGGCGTCCACCTCGGCCTGCAGGTGGGCCTGGGCGTGGTCGGCGGCGGCCACCTCGACCAGGGCGTTCTCCACATCGGCATAGGCGTCCAGCACCGCGCCCTGGTACTGGGCGACGGCGGCCTGCTGCGCACCCGCGGCCAGGTCCTTCTGGCCCGACAGCCGGCCGCCGTCGAACAGGGTCTGCAGCAGGCTGGCGCCATAGCTGTAGCCGCCGTTCGGCCCCTGCAGCAGCGCGCCCAGCGCGGCGCTGAGGAAGCCGCCCGAGCCGGTCAGCGACACCTGGGGCAGGAAGGCGGCGCGGGCGGCGTCCAGGTCGGCGTGGGCCGAGGCCAGCTGCGCCTCGGCCTGGGCCACGTCCGGGCGGCGCAGCAGCAGGCTGGCGGGCATGTCGGGGGCCAGCGGCGGCGGGGTCAGGGCGTCCAGGTCCTGGCCGGCGACGTCGAAGCCTTCGGGCGGCCGGCCCAGCAGCACGGCCAGGGCGTAGAGCGACTCCTTTTCGGCCGTCTCCAGGCTGGGCAGCTGGGCCTGCACCGCCTCCAGCTGGGCCTGCTCGCGCGCCAGGTCCAGATGCGAGGTCGCGCCGGCCTTCACCCGCAACTGGATCACCTGCAGGATGCTGTCGATGGCGGCGATGTTGTCGTGGGCGATGGCGATCCGGCGGCGGGTGGCCAGCACGTTGAAATACTGGTCGGCGGTGTTGGCGCTGACCGCCAGGGCCACGGCGGCCTGCGAGAAGCGCGAGACCTTCAGCTGCTCCTGGGCCGAGCGCAGGCTGTCGCGCGCCAGGCCCCACACATCCAGCTCGTAGCTGGCGTTGAAGGTGAGGCTGAAGGCCTTGGCGGTCGTATACTGCTGGCAGGCCAGGCCGCTGCAGCCGCCGCCCGCATAGCCGGCGCCGCCGCTGGCCTGCGGGAACAGGGCCGCGCCCTGGATACGGGCCTGGGCCTTGGCCTGCAGCACCCGGGCGGCGGCCGTGGCCACGTCGCGGTTGCCGGCCTGAGCCTGGTCGATCAGCGTGCTGAGCTGCGCATCGCCGAAGCCCTTCCACCAGCCGGCGTCGGGCCAGGCGGTCGTGGTCCCCGTCTGCGGTCCGGTGAAGCTGGGCGGCGGCGCGGCGGGGCCGATGGCCTGGGGGATGGCCGTGGCGCAGCCTGACAGGGCCAGGGCGCTCAGGGTCAGGGCGCCCAGGGTCGCGGCGAGGATAGGCCTATTCATAACGCAGCGCCTGGATTGGGTTGGCGCGGGCCACGCGCAGGGTGTGGGTGAAGATGGTCGCCCAGGCTATGGCCAAGGCCGCCAGCCCGACGCCGAGGAAATAGATCGGGTTCAGGCTGATCCGGTCGGCGAAACCCTCCAGCCACCCGTGCAGGAAGATCCAGGCCACAGGCCAGGCGATCAGGTTGGCCAGCGCCACGGGGACCGAGAACTGGCGCAGCAGCAGCAGGATCACGTCGCCGGTGCGCGCGCCGAACACCTTGCGCAGGCCGATCTCCCGCGTGCGCCGCCCGGCGGTGAAGGCGGCCAGGCCGAACAGCCCCAGGGCGGCGATGAAGATCGC
>OUWB010004528.1_pt1 | contig 10137 bp, 4 predicted proteins | sample 1779821 | NCBI WGS metagenome assembly OUWB01 (sample SAMEA3914806, study PRJEB12502) | metagenome | biome: forest; material: soil | place: Canada | collected 2011-08-03 | depth 0.1 m
CGACGTCGAACTGGCGGCCGACGATCACGGGCTCAGGCTGGAAGCGGCCGCGCAGTTCTGGCGCGACACGGTCGAGCCGCTGTCCCGGCGCGTGCCTGGTTTTCCCGAGTGGCTGGTCGACAAGCGTGCCGAACCCGCCTCACTCGATAGGCTGCTCGCGCGGCATCTGCAAAAGCCGCTTGCCGAGGTGCGCTGGGGCGAGGCGGTCCCGGCCTCGCTGGACGAGATCCCGGCGCGCGGCGCGGCGCTTGCACGTGCGCTCCATGAGACGCATGCCGTGGCGGCAGCGCTATGGGCCGAGCAACAAGAGCGCATCCTGGGTTTGCTCGAAACCGCCTTGCCGGGACTGAAAGCCACTTCGCACAAGCCCGAACTGGTGCGCGCGGCCTGCCAGGAATGGGCCGCCTATTTCGCCGCCGGCGGTGCCGCGCCGGTGCCGTACAAAAACGGTTCACGCATCGGGCAAACCGCACTCGAAAAAGGCCGCAAGAAGGACGGCCAGCTGCCCGCGCATCCGTTCTTCGCCGCGCTCGATGCCCTGCTGGCTGCAGCCCAGGCTCAGACCGAGTGGCATGAACGGGTCTGGCTTGGGCTCGCGCGTGCCTGGCTGGCCTGGGCGCCCGAGGCGCTGCGTACGCTCAAGCGTACGCGCCGCACGATGTCCTTTGCCGATCTGCTGGGCGATCTGCAGCGCGCGCTCAGTACCCATCCATGGCTTGCGCAGACACTGCGCGCCCGCTATGCAGCCGCCCTGATCGACGAGTTCCAGGATACCGATCCGCTGCAGTTCGACATTTTCATGCGGGTCTTCGCACCCGCGGCAGACGGCGGCGAATATGCCGCGTCCGCGTTGCGGACCGGCGCGCCGTTATTTCTGGTCGGCGATCCCAAGCAGGCCATCTACAGTTTCCGCGCGGCCGATCTGCACACCTATCTGGCCGCGCGCGAGCGTGCGGCCGCCTGCTATACGCTGGCGGTCAACCAGCGTTCGACAGCCACGCTGATCGACGCCTGCAACTGCATCTTCGGCCGCAATCCGCAGGCCTTCATCCTCCCCGGTCTGGTCTACGAACCGGTACGGGCCGGCACGCGCGTGCGCGAACCGCTGGTCGATTCGAACCGACCGGACGGCGCCGCGGATTTCCAGGTTTGGCGCCTGCCGAGCGGCGATGCCGCGTGGTCCAAGACACAGGCGCAGCAGCGCGCGGCCGAGGCCTGCGCGGCGGAGATCGTGCGCTTGCTGGACGGCGCGGCGCAAGGGCAGGTGCGTGTCGGCCGCGAACCGCTCAAGCCCGGCCAGATCGCGGTGCTGGTGCAAACCAACAAGCAAGGCGCGCTGATCAAACGCGTGCTGTCGGCGTGGGGCGTCGGCAGTGTCGAATTGGGACAGGCTTCGGTGTTTGCGTCGGCCGACGCGGGGTGTCTCCAACGCATGCTGCAGGCGATCGAGACGCCTGGTGACCCGCGCCGCCTGCGGGCGGCGCTCGCGAGCGACTGGCTTGGCCTCGATGCGCATGCGCTGGCGCGCCTCGATGGGACGGTCGTGGCGGGTGATACCGAAGTTGCCACCGACGTTGCCACGGAAAGCGCTGCGCGCGCTCCCGATGCCGCTGCCTGGGTCGAGCGCTTTATGCGCTATCGCGCGTTGTGGCACGAGCGCGGCTTTGCGCTGATGTGGCGCACGCTGCTGCACGAACTTGGGATCGCCCAGCGTCTTGCCTGCCTGCCGGACGGAGAGCGGCGCTTGACCAATCTCGCGCATCTGGCCGAGTTGACGCAGACGGAGGGGGCGGGCGGCGCGCAGGGCAGCGCGTCAGCCGCGCACGATATGGCCGCGGTGCTGCGCTGGTTATCGACCCAGCGCAGCGCACCCGACGCCGGCGAGAATGCGCAGCTGCGCCTGGAGTCCGATCGCAATCTGGTGCAGATCGTCACCGTGCACAAATCGAAAGGGTTGGAGTACGCGGTGGTGTTTTGCCCCTTTCTCAACGATGGCTTGTCGCGCCCGCGCAGCAGCGACGCCTTGCCTGTCGCGTGCGAATATCGTGACGGCAAGCAGGTCGTGCTGCACTACGAGAGCGACGCCGAAAGCACAACACGCGCGGCTGCTCAGGCGCTCGAGGAACAGGCCGCCGAACGCGCGCGCCTGATTTATGTTGCGCTGACGCGCGCGGTGTATCGCTGCTATATCGTCAGCGGCGAGTATCGCAGCGGCCAGGGCGGGCATACCACCGACTCGCGCAAGAGCCTGCTTGACTGGCTGGTTGCGGGCGCCGGCCATACGCTGTCGACCTGGCTGGCGCAAACGCCCGAGTCGCCGCAGCTGGAACATAGTTGGCATGCACTGGAGGGCGGCGCGATCGGGCTTGCGCCGCTGCCGCAGCCGCGTACGCGCGTGCCCTTGCGCCGCACTTCGGCTGAGCGTTCGGCCTACGCCGCGCGCAGTGCCTTGCGCAGCTTGCGCGACAGCTGGCGCATCGCCAGTTTCAGCGCCTTGGCGGCCAGTGCATTGACCGATGGCGGACCCGCACACGACGTCACCGAAGCGCGGCCCGACCATGACGCCTGGACGCACGGCAGCGCGATGCTCGATGCGGCCGACGCGTTGGTGGATGAGGCGATGGCCGATGAGATGGACGATGGAGTGACAGACCCGGTGGCCGACGCAGCGGCCGAGGACGGCACCATTGCGCCACAGCCCAACGCGGTGGCGGACGAACACGCGGATTTCTACGCGGGTTTCAACGTCAATCCGGAACCGGAACCCGTACCCCGCGCCGACGACGATATCCTCGATTTTCCGCGCGGTGCGGCGGCGGGGGAATGCCTGCACCGCATGTTCGAACTGGCCGATTTCACCGACCGTACGAGCTGGCCCGGCGCCATCGACCGCGCGTTGCGCGAATTCCCTGTCGATGCGCCGCCCGCGCTGGCGCCTCGGCTGCCGGCGATGATGGCGCGGGTCTTGACGGACGTCCTCGACACCGAACTTCTCCCGACCGAAGCCGCAGGGCTGCGCCTGTCGCGCGTGGCGCCGGCCACGCGCCTGAGCGAGCTGGCTTTCTCCATGCCCGCGCAGGCGGTGGACCTGGGTCAATTGGGCGCGCTGCTGCAGACCTACGGCTATACCGCGCTGCCGACACTACGTTATGCGGGCGGGATGCTGGCTGGCTACCTGAAAGGGTTTATCGACCTGGTGTTCGAATGCGACGGTCGTTTCTGGATCGTCGACTGGAAGTCGAATCACCTGGGGGAACGGCGCGAGGACTATGCCGGGCCCGGTCTGGTTGCGGCGATGGATCATCATCTCTATGTGCTCCAGGCCTTGATCTATACCCTCGCGCTGCATCGCTATCTGCGCCTGCGCTTGGCGGGCTACGACTACGAGCGCGATGTCGGCGGCGCGCTGTATCTGTTTTTGCGCGGGGTGCGGCCCGATTGGCGCGATGGCGCGCACGGCGCGGGTGTGCACCTGGTGCGTCCGCCGCTGGCATTGATTACCGCGCTCGACGCGTTGCTTGCCGCTCACCATGAGGAGCGCCGCGTATGAACACGCCTGTTTCGGCCAATACCGCGGCGGCCGCGGCCGCCGATCTCGCGCTGGCGCGTGGATTTGCCGAACGCCTGGGGCGTTTGGCGCGGATGCGTGGCGCTTCGTCACAGGCCGTGCGCTGGCTTGAACGCGCAGCCTACGCGGTCAGCCGCGCCACCGCGGAGGGACATGTGTGCGTGGCGTTGCGCTTGAAGAACTTCGAGCAGACAGGCCTGCCACGTGAGCGCGACGATGACCGCATGAGTGTGCGCGAGGTCCGTGAGAACCTGCTGGCGACTGGCCTGGTCTGCGACGGGAGCGGCCCCGATGCGGCACTCGCGCCGCTGGTACTGGACGCCGACGATCGCCTTTATCTGGCGCGCTATTTTGCCTACGAGCGGCAACTTGCGCGGGCCTTGGTGCTGCGTGTGCCAAGCATTAGTGGGCAGAGCATCGGCGGGCAGAATATCAAGCAGCCCAACATCGCGCGGCGCGGGGACGCAAACCCCGACGCAAATCCCACCATCCTGGCGCGACAACTCGCGACCTGGTTCGGTGCGGCGCAGACCGATCAGATCGATTGGCAGCGCGTGGCCGCGGCGCTTGCGCTAAGCGGCCGGCTGACCGTGATCAGCGGTGGTCCCGGTACCGGCAAGACCAGTACCGTGGTGGCTATCCTGGCCAGCCTGCTGGCGCAGTCCGCGGCACAGGACCAGGCCTTGCCGCGCATCGCGCTTGCCGCGCCGACCGGCAAGGCCGCGCAGCGCATGCAGGAAGCCTTGCTGGAGCGTGCCGATGCGTTGCCGGCCGCGCAGGCTGCCGCCTTGCCGCGGCAAGCCTATACCTTGCATCGTTTGCTTGGGGTGGGGCCGGACGGACGTTTTCGCCATCATCGCGACGCGCCGTTGCCTTACGACGTGGTGGTGGTCGACGAGGCGTCGATGATAGACGTGGCCTTGGCCGCGCGCCTGATCGATGCGGTGCCGGCCGACTGCCGGCTGATCCTGCTGGGCGACAAGGATCAACTGGCAGCGGTCGAGGCGGGTGCCGTATTTGCCGAATTGAGCGGGCATCCTCAGCTGTCCACCCCCATGATCGCCCGCTTGGCGCCGGCCCTGGGGCTCAGCGACGAGCAATTCGACACGCTGTTGCCGCCCTCGCGGCGGCGCGATGAGGTGAAAGCGGCGAAAGGCGGGGGAGGGGCGGTGCTGGCCGATTGCGTGGTCTGGCTAGAACGCAACTATCGTTTCGGCTTGTCTTCGCCCATTGGCCGTCTGTCACTGGCGATCCGCGACGGCATGGCGGGCGATGCCCTGGCCGTGCTGGCCGCTCACCCCGAACGTGCGGCGCTGCACGAGGATGGCGACGCGCGCCTGAGCGACGCCGCGCTCGCGCGCCTGGCGCAGGGCTACGCATCGTATGCGCGGGCGCTGGGCATTTGGCTGGAGCAGGGACTGGAACAGGAGCAGGGGCAGGGGCGTGCCGATGACTCGGCACACGCATGGCTCGCCGCCGACCCGACGCCTTTATTCGATGCCTTCAATTTTTACCGCGTGCTGTGCGCCACGCGTGGCGGCGCGCGCGGCGTGCTGGCGCTCAATCGACGTCTGGCCGCGCAGATCAGACGGGCAGCGCAACGGCCCGGGTTGATGGCCGACCCCGCGGCCGGCTCAATCGCTAATGACGCCAATGCGTTCAGCAACAACGATCTGGAATGGTATGCCGGCCGCCCGGTAATGGTGACGCGCAACGATTATGCAATGGGCCTGTTCAACGGCGATATCGGTATCGCCTTGCCGACCGCGCGCGGTATGCGCGTGGTATTTCGCCAGGCCGCGGGCGGCTACCGTTGGGTGTCGCCCGCCACGCTGCCGCAGCACGAGACGGCCTTTGCGCTGACCGTGCATAAATCGCAAGGCTCGGAATTTGCCGAGGCGGCCCTGGTACTCCCTGCCGCGGCTGGCCGCGTGTTGAGTCGCGAGTTGGTTTACACGGCGGTGACGCGGGCCCGCGAGCGGGTCGTGCTGTATGCGGCTAGGGCCGTGCTGGCGCAGGCGATTGCGGCGCGCACCGAGCGCGATTCCGGCCTCGCCGCGCGTTTGGCGGAAGCGCTGGAGGCGATGCGGGCACGAGTCTGAGGGACAGACCTGAGGGACAGACCAGAGAAGCGCACGTCCGACCTCAGTCAGTGTCGCCCGGCAGCGCGCGGCGCGATGCCTTCAACGCGCCGCGCTGGCTTTTGCCGGCCAGGCGCCGCAAGCGCGCGCCGCGCGTGGGCCGGGTTGCGATGCGTTCGCGAGGCGCGCTTTCGACGCTGGCGATCAACTCGGCCAAACGCGCATAGGCGACCTCGCGGTTCTGTTCCTGCGTGCGGTGCTCCTGCGCCTTGATCACGATGATGCCATCGCGCGTGATGCGATGATCGCGCAGCGCCAGCAGACGGGCCTTGATCCCGTCGGGTAGCGATGAGGCTGCGATGTCGAAACGCAGATGGATCGCGCTCGATACCTTGTTGATGTTCTGCCCGCCGGCACCTTGTGCACGTATCGCCGTCAGCTCGACTTCTCCGGGCAGGATGTGCCAGGTTCTCATGGCCATTCCTATGCCGCCGCCTGAAGCGAGGCGAAGCAGACGCGGTTGCGGCCCGAATGTTTGGCCATGTAGAGCGCCTGGTCGGCTGCGTTGAGCAGCGTGCGGGTGTCGTCGCGCGGTGTGTCCAGCGTGGCGGCGCCGACCGACATGGTGACGACGCCCATGTCCCGCCCGCTGTCCATGCCACCCCTGGCGGCCGGGCTGGGTGGCGCGGCAATGCGCAAGGCCGCGATCGCGCCGCGCGCGCGCTCCGAGATCGCCGTGGCTGCGCCGCGGTCCGTATCGGGCAGCACGATCACGAACTCCTCTCCGCCGTAGCGGGCCGCAAAACCACCGGCTTCCTTGGCCTGCACGTCAAGTGCCTGGGCCACGGCGATCAGGCAGGCGTCGCCGGCCTGGTGGCCGAACGTGTCATTGAAAACCTTGAACCAGTCGACATCGCACAACAGGACGGAGAGCGGGCGGCGGCCGCGGCGGGCGCGCTGCATTTCGAGGTCGTACTGCTGGTCGAAATAGCCGCGGTTGTAGACGCCGGTCAGCCCGTCGCGTATCGAGTATTCGGTCAGCTTGGCATGCGCTGTGTCCAGATTGCGATAGAGACGATTGATTTCCCACAACAGCATGCTGAGCAGCGCGGTGGACGAAATCAGCGACAGGCAGCGCGCCGCATACCAGCCCAGCGTAAAGCGTGCGCTGGCGTGCAAGGTGATGAAGACATCGCAGTTGGCCGCGAGCAAGGCAACGCACAGCCAAAGTGAGAGCACATCGCGGCCGCGGCTCATGCTGGCTACCGTCAGCAGGGCGACCAGATTGATGAACATCACGGCCAGTGCATTCGGGCTTTGCGCGAGCAACTGATAGGAATTGTTGTTGGCGACCAGTTGCGGCAGCATGATGCCGCCGTGCGCGGTGGCGAGATAGCACACGCCCAGCGAGCAGGCGAGCGGGATGCCTATCAAGGGCACTGCGAACCAGGCGGAATAATGGCGATCGGAGCTCTGGTGATCAAAAAATCGCTTGACGACGCTGGCCAAGAGCACGAAGAAGCCAAAGCCGCCATGCCAGAACACCCAGATCCAGATCGCGCTTTGCGGGCCTGCGCCGAACAGGCCGGTGGGGGTGAACATCCCGGGAAAGACCAGCAACTGAATCGCGGCCGCGGTCGCGACGAAGGCATACGCACCGCTGAGCGCACCGAGGAACGGCTGCCGGAATATCGCGAACTGCATGCCCAGCAGCAAGGCGCTCACGCCTTCGGTCACCAGGACCGCGGTGTTGAACATCGACAGAAAGGGCTGGATATGCGGCAGCGGCATGCTGACGTTCGGCCAGACGAGGGCGAGGCCGGTCAGTATCGTCAGCGCAACCAGGCCGGCCCAGATCACGTGCGCGCGCGTGGTGGGCAAAAACGCGAGTCCTTCCATCATGGCTCCGGTAGCAAGGACAGGCAGTGTAGCAAATCCGCTTTATATACCGCGATATAACATATGGCATTTTCCTACCGGATCTTCAGGCGCGACGTGCGCCAGGGCAAAAAAAACGCCGGACCTCGGTCCGGCGTTGTTGGCGAGGCATACCGCTTAATGGGGAATCATCCAGCTCAGGCTGGTTTGCTGCAGCCAGACTAGCAGCCCCAGCACCAAGGTCAGGATCACGCTGTGCTTGAAGGTCTTGGCGAACACTATGCCTTCCTTCCCTTTCAAGTCGGTGACGCCGACGCCGGTCGCGATGTTCTGCGGCGAAATCATCTTGCCCATCACACCGCCCGACGAGTTGGTAGCGGCCATCAGGATCGGGTTCAGCCCCAGCTGGTTGGCGGCGACCACCTGCAGATTGCCGAACAGCGCATTGCCCGAGGTGTCGCTGCCGGACAGGAACACCGCCACCCAGCCGAGGAAGGCCGAGACCAGCGGGAATATCGCGCCGACCGAGGCAACGCCCAGGCCGAGGGTGTAGGTCATGCCCGAATAGTTCATCAGATAGGCCAGGCCGACGATGGTGGCGACCGTGAAGATCGCGATGCGGGTATGTTTCCAGGTATCGCAGATGGCAGCGCCGAACTCGGGCAAGGGCAGGCGCACCATGAAGGCGGTGATGATGGCCGCGACCAGGATCGCGGTACCGGTGCCCAGCGGCTGGAACACCCACACGGCGCCGTAGACGGTTTTATACAGCGTGATGTAGACCATCTTGTCGAGACCCGGCCAAGGCAGCTTGATCTGACCGAAATTGGGGACGTTCAGCAGGGTCCAGGCAATCACCACGACCGATACGATGATCCAGGGATACCAGCCGGCAACGGTCGGTACGCCGTTGTTCGCGCGCGGCAAGCTGCGGTCGATCTGGATGGCGTACTTGGGGTCCGGTTCGAGGTGCCAGATGCGCAGAAAGCCCAGCGTCAGGATCAGCGACACCAGCGACGACATCACGTCGGTCAGCGCATAGCTCAGGTAGTTCGACATCAGGAACTGGGTGATGGCGAAGCTGGCGCCTGCCACCAGCAACACCGGGAACACCTTCAGCATGTCGCGGATGCCGGCATACACGCCGATCACATAGAACGGCAGCAGGAACGCGAAGAAGGGCAATTGCCGCCCGACCATCTGCGCGAGCGTATCGGCCGGCAGGTGAGTGACGGCGGACAGGACCGTGATCGGCACCCCGAGTGCGCCGAAGGCGACCGGCGCGGTATCGAAGATCAGCGTGAAGGTCAGCGCTTCCAGCGTCGGAAAGCCGAGCATGATCAGCATTGAGCTGATGATGGCGATCGGCGTGCCGAAACCGGAGATGCCTTCGAGCAAGGCGCCGAACGAGAAGCCCAGGACCACCAGCACCACGCGCCTGTCATTGGGCAGGTTATCGACCAGCCAGTGGCGAAACGCTTCGAAACGTCCGGAACGCACGGTGATGTTGTACAGCAGGATGGCCGCGACCACGATCCACATCACCGGCCAACAGGCGAACACGGCGCCGGCGACGACCGTGTTGAGCGCCATGCCGAGCGGATACTGCCAGGCCGCGACGGCGACCACGAGGCCGACGATCAAGCCGGCCAGCGCTGCCTGCCAGGCCGGTCGGCGAAAGATGCCGAGCAGCACGAGGACGGTCAAAATAGGAAGCACGGCAACCAGAAAAGACGGTAATAAGGCATTGCCGATAGGCGTAAGTAGCTGTTGGAACATCATGTCTCCGTTCTAAGCGGGTATAAGCGGGTATAAGCGGGCATAAGCAAGCATAAGCAAGCAGGCAATACGGGCGGGCTTATCGCTAGCCACCGCGGATACGTATTGCTGTAGAACCACTGCTGGAAACCACGACTGGAAACGACTGCGTCCGAAGCAATTGAAGCGCTGCAACACCAGGTGCGTACGCTTCGGCATGTTGCATGCCAAAGCATATGCGGCTCGCTCGTGCGAGACAATTTGGGGTATATACGGGGGCAATTGCGCCGTGGCGGCGTTAAATGGCAGCAGTATGGCTATTGACCGTCTCTTCGGTCAGGCCACGCGGGCGGGAGGCTTGGGGGTAATGCGATGATGTGGCTCAAGTGGCGCGAACGGGTACGGCTGGGCGAGACGGGGGGATCGAAGGAGGGGCGGCCGCAGGGAAATAGGCAGAACAAGACATATTTGCCTGCGCCGCGCGTCGCCGGGCAGGCAGGCGAGTGTGCTCGCCGCCTGCCGGCATCGCCGTTACTGCTTGCGGTAGATTTCCGCGCCGCTCTTGACGAACTCGATGGCCTTTACTTCCATCCCCTGCTTGAGGGCGTCGATTTCGCTGATGCCCTGCTTGGCCGCATATTCGCGCACGTCCTGGGTGATTTTCATCGAACAGAAGTGCGGACCGCACATCGAGCAGAAGTGGGCCACCTTGGCCGCGTCCTTGGGCAGCGTCTCGTCGTGGAATTCACGTGCCTTGTCGGGGTCGAGGCCCAGATTGAACTGGTCTTCCCAGCGGAACTCGAAGCGCGCCTTCGACAACGCGTTGTCGCGGATCTGTGCGCCCGGATGGCC
>OUWB010000091.1_pt1 | contig 10083 bp, 6 predicted proteins | sample 1779821 | NCBI WGS metagenome assembly OUWB01 (sample SAMEA3914806, study PRJEB12502) | metagenome | biome: forest; material: soil | place: Canada | collected 2011-08-03 | depth 0.1 m
TGGATGCGGGTCATGTTCACGCCCACGATCCGCTGCAGCACTTCGGTGACGCTGTTGTCGGGCAGCTTGCCCGCATCATCGGCCGAGATCGAATCGAGGATGACGTCGGCGCTCTTCTTGATGCTGATCGCCGACTTCAGCGCGGCGCGCTGACCAGTGACGACGATTTCAGGCACCGTCGTAACGGCCTTCGACGCGTCCGGCGTGGTGCTTGTGGTGCTCTGGGCGTGAACGCCCGAGGCCAGGCCCGTCGCCAAGGCGACAAAAGCGGTCGTAGCTAGATATCGATTGAAGCCAAATTTGGCGCGCGTGGGCTTAGTCATACCCCCCCCTTGTTCACTATATTGCTTTTTTGCAACAGACGACGATGCGCTCCCGCGTGAGAGCGCTTCCAGAAAAACCTAGACGTAGAGAGGAAGCGCTGTCAATCGCAGGACAAGCGCTTACAAAGAAAGTTAAGCGCTTTCTTTCCAGCTGTGGCGCGCAAACCCACCCCTTACGCCGCCAGGGATTCCGCCGCCGCTTCGCCGCGGCGGGCCGGGCGGGACAGCGCTCTCAACAGAGCGTAATTCACCACAGCGCCCCATCGAAGATTGTATTTCCCGCAGTATAACTCTCTGCGAGCCGCCCCTGATCTCGCCTCCGGCGCCAGGCCCTGCAGAAGACGCAACGCCTACAAACTATAGAGGTCGCAGCACGGTTAACGGCGCTCGAAAGGGCGCTGCGGAGAGCCGTCCGGCGATCGGGCGGCGGGATCGAATCAGGGATTGGACGGGGCCGGCGCCGCACCGGGCTCGGCGGCGGCCTGCCGCGCCAGCTTGAAGCTGGCCAGCTTACCCAGATGCCCCTCAGCGAAGAGCCGCACCTGGTCGAAGAAGGCTTCGTCGCCACAGGCCTCGGGGCCGCGCTTGCTGGCCAGCATCACCAGCTGGGCGGCCTGGGCCTGCAGGTCCCGCATCTTGTCCGGCGTCACGTGCGGCACGGCCTCGGGATCCAGCTCGGTGAACCGCTGCATGCGGGCGGCGGTGTAGGCGTAGTCGGCGCAGGCGTGAGCGGCCGAAACCACCCGCGGCTCCAACACCGTCAGGTCGCCCTTGAGGTCGTACATGCGCCCGTCCGGGCCGCTGAAGTCGCCGGCTTCCGCTGTCATGGTTGAGCTGTTGCTCTGGGCGGAGTTGACGGCGGCCGCCTCTCCGTTCGGATCGTTGGGATTGACCGCGGCCTCGGCCTGGCTGACGTCCACCGAGCTGGTCTGGGAATAGGACAGCATGCGCGACATCCAGATCCAGAAATCGGCCTGGTCGAGAGCGGCGGGGTCGTAGCCGGTGGCGGCCGTCTTGCCGTTCTTGGTCAAGTCGCGGTCGTAGACGCTCATGGCGGCGTCGAACAGGTCTTGCATCCGGCTCTTGGACGAGGTGTCGATCATCGTCGTGGCGGGCGCGCGGCCCAAGGCCAGGCCCAGGCCGTAGTCGAGCATGTCGTCGGCGTGGATCTCGGCGGCCAGGGCGGCGGCCTTGTCCATCGATTCGGTCATGGCCGACTTGATGTAGGATTGAGCCTTGTGCGCCTCGGCCGGCGTATACTCGCCATAGTCGCGCAGGGTCCAGTTGCCTGCCAGGCACGGACCTGCGACGGCCGCCGCCGCCGTAGCGGCCAGGATGGCGGCCGAAATGCGCGACCTCCCCAGCACGGCCCGATTCGATGCGGCCCGATGAGACTTGGTCACGCTATGGCGCAGCATCACTGCACTCCCCGACTGGCGCGAGCTGCCGTCGCGCTTGGAAGCGCAATCATGCGACAGGGCTAGCGGCGCCGTCAACCGGGCCAGAGGGGCCTGCCGGCGGCTTTTGTGCGCTTCGTGCGGCGTGGCGACGCTCGGCCCACTGCCAGCTGAGCAGCAGGGGCAGACCCACGCACAGATCCCGGCCACGCTTGAGCAGCGACAGGGCCAGCGCCGCCTGAGGGGGGATGCCGAACAGCGGCCCCAGCAGGGCGTAGGCCGCCTCTTGCACGCCGACCCCGCTGGGCGCCATGAAGGCGGCGTTGCGGATGGCGAACAACAGGCTCTCCAGCCCCACCACGGCGCTGAAGCTCACGCGATGCCCCAGGAAGGCCAGCATCAGCCAGGTCCCCCCGGCCGCGCCGAACCAGCAGCTCACATGCAGGATCAGGGCGGTCACCAGTCGCGCCGGCCGGCCCAGGCCGCGGTTCACCGCCACGCCCACGGCGTCGGCCTGACCGGCCAGCGCCGGGAACACCTGGCTGATCTTGCCGCCGATCCAGCCGGTCCAGCGACGATGGGTGGCGATGCCGACGCCGATCATCACCGTCGACACGGCCACGCCGATGATCCCGTTACGCAACAGCGGCAGATGGCTCGAGGCTCCGCCCAGGCTCTCGGCCAGTATGGCCAGGCCGACGGCGGTGTAGGTCAGCTGGGCGACGGCTTCGATCATGGCGTCGGCCAGGGACGAGCCAGCGGCCACGGCGGCCGAGACGCCGCACAGGGTCACCGCCCGGCTGGCGCCAGCCAAGCCGCCCAGTTGCGACAAGGGCAAAAGGTCCGACACCGCCTCGCGGATCAGCCGGCTCCAGATGAAGCCGCTCAGCGGGCGATCGCGCTCGGTCAGCACCCACCAGGCCATGCCCAGGGGCAGGAACAGCACCACTTGGGCGGCGATGGCGGCGGCGAACCCGCCCAGGCCGATCCGCTGCATGGCGGCCAGCACCTGGCCGACGTTGAAATAGCCGACCACCACGATGGCCAGGACGACCCCGGCCATGGCCGCGGCCACGGCGAGCCTGCGCACGCGTGCGCGCGGGGCGGAGGACGGCGAGTCGGTCGAGGTCTGGCTCATCCGCCGCTCATAAGGCGGCCGACGGCCGGGGCGAAGCGGTTTCGGCTCAGGCTGGGGCGATCGCGCCGCTGCGCCGCACCTTCATCTGGGCGCCGCGCCATTCCACGTGGTCGCCGAACATGGCCCCGAAGAACACCACCAGTGACAGGGCGTCCCGCAGCGGGGTCAGCCACAGGCAGCGTCGCTCGAACGACATCAGCCGGCTGAGCCAATAGGCCTGGCCGATGCGCAGGGCCATCAGCGCCCCCACCAGGCCAAGCGCCCACTCGCTTGGGCCGGCCAGGGCCAGGCCGATCCAGGCCAGGGGGGCGAAGTGCACGATGATGCTGCCCAGATAGCCCACCGGCTCGATCAGGCGGATGGTGCGCGCCCAGCGCAGCTCGTGCACCAGCATCTCGTGCAGGGTCCGCTCGGGGAACACATGGTCGATCAGCATGCTGGGGCAGGTCACCCGATAGCCCGCCTCGCGCACCGCCCGGCCCAGCTCGAAATCGTCGGCCAGATAGTTGGCCAGGTGCTCGAACCCACCGATGGCGGTCAGCAGGTCGGTGCGCAGGGCCATGGTCGGGCCCAGGCACGGGCAGGCGCCCAGGGCCTCGCCCACCACGACGTTGGGGGCGAAGCGCGTGTTGATGTCCATGGCGGCCAGCCGTGACCAAAAGCTGGCGATCGGCCGCCCGCGATAGAGGCAATAGACCAGGCCGGTCTCCGGATCATCGAAGGCGGCCAGGATCTTGGCGATGCCCTCGGCGGGCATCCGTACGTCGCTGTCGCTGATCACCACCGCCTCGCCCCGCAGGTGCTGGGCCATGTTGATCAGATTGCTGACCTTGCGGTTGGTGCCGTGCGAAGTGCCGTCGCAGACCACCACGATATCCAGTTCGGGATGTTCCGCCTGAACCCGCCGGGCCACGGGCAGGGCCGCGTCGGCCGGGTCCTGGGCGCCCAGGATCAGACGCAGCGGGCCGGGATAGGTCTGGGCGCACAGGCTGGCCAGGTTCTCGTAGAGCTCGGGTTCGTCGCCATGCAGCGGCCGCAGGATCGAGACGCTGGGCTGCTGGGCGGACACCGCCGCCGGCCGGCGCAGGAAGCGTCCCAGGACCCAGGCGGCCACGCAGGAATAGATGGCGCCGCAGGTCGCAAGGATCAGCAGGACGACACCGACGAACTCGCGGACCAGGGCCCAAGTCATCTTATCAACCTCCCTCGGCCCATGACCGGCGCCGGCGCACGACTCCGCCCGCACGACGGTTGATCCGCCGCGCCGGTCTCGTCTGGACCGCCAACCCTGAGCATGCCCCCGTCACCTTAAGGCGACAGCCTCCCATAAACGATCCGATCACATCACGATAAGGCAGCCTTCGCCAAGCCCTCCTCACGCGTTCGGGATCGCATCGCGCCCAGGATGACGCCCCGGACCGGCATAAGAGCATGCAGGCGCCACAGGCGCATTACCGAGCCGAAACGTTGGCGCCGCCGCCTAGCGCCCCATGCCTGGCATGCCGGCCATGCCCGCCATGGTCCCACTCGCAGCCTCGACCACGAAGGTCACGCGCACCGAACCGGCATGGGCGAAGCTCAGCATGCCGGGGATCCGGTCGCCCGCCTTGAACGGCCGCCGCGGGTGGATGAACATCAGATGCAGGCCCGACTGCGGCCCCAGCACCAGGGTCTGGTGCGGCTTGATCTCCACCCCGCCCGTCACCGGGCGCATGCGCATGATCCCGCCGTCCATCGACATGGTGTGGACCTCCGCCCGCTCGGCGCCCGGTGAGCTGACGCTGACCAGCCGGTCGACCCCCGAGCCGGTGTTGGTCACGCTCAGATAGCCAGCGCCGGTGGGGGCGCTGACCGGGGTCGGCGCGGCCCAGGGGTGGTCGATCTTCAGAGCTCCGACCTGGTAGCTCTGCGCCGAACCGGCGCCGGCCGCCAGCAGGCCGGCCGCGGCGGCGATCAGGGCGGCGGTCTTTCGCATCACGGGGCCTTTCTCGTCTGTTTTGGGCTCGTCTGTTTCGGGCTCGTCTGTTTCGAGCGCCCTGCGTAACAGGCGTCGCCCCAGGATGGCGAGCCTTCCGCCACGCCCTGCCCTCGCCTCACAGGAGGCCGATCTCGGCGGCGACGAAATCCTCGACGATCTGGAAATAGAGCTCGCTGCGCAGGCGATAGGCGCTGCGTGGGTCGCTCACATAGAGATAGGCGTTGAACGCCACCCCGCCGCCAGCGGCGAAGTTGTCGATATAGACCTTCGGCGCCGGGTCGCCCAGGATCTCCGGCTTGGCCTTGGCCGCGGCCTGGATCAGGTCGGCGGCGCGGCGGGCGTCGGCGGCCTTGGCGATGTTGATCTGCAGCTGGATACGCCCGCGCGTGTCGCCCAGGGTCTTGTTCTGCACGTTCATGGTGATCAGGCTGGAATTGGGCACGATCACCACCGAGCGGTCGAAGGCCTGGATCTCGGTGGCGCGCACGCGGATGCGGCGCACGTCGCCCTCCACCCCGCCCACATTGACCCAGTCGCCCACCTTCACCGGCCGCTCGACCAGCAGGATGATCCCGGCGACGAAGTTCTGCACGATCTGCTGCAGGCCGAAGCCGATGCCCACCGACAGGGCGCTGGCGATCAGGGCGATCTGCTGGAAGCCCAGGCCCATGGCGGCGAAGGCGCAGACCAGGGTGACGGCCACGCCCAGATAGCCCACCCCCGTGGCCACCGAGTTGCGCACCCCCGCGTCCCAGTCGGTGACCGGCAGGTAGCGGCGAACCACCCAGTTGCGCACCACATTGACCACGCCCATGCCGACGGCGAAGGCGACGATGCCGGCGATGATGGCGTTGGGCGAGATGGTGGCCTTGCCCACCTGGATCGCCCCGCCCAGGCGGTCGAGGTTCTTGAACAGCAGCTCGCCGCTCTGGCCGAAGGGCGTCAGGGCCAGGGACAGGGCGGTGAGGATGATCACCACCTGGGCCGCGGCCGAGACCAGCAGCCCCACCTGCAGGATGGTCGAGCGGCGCAGGCCGAACAGGCCCGACAGCATCCGCACCAGCCGCCCGTTCTCGCGCAGCAGGCCGGTGAACAGGTCGTCCACCAGCCGCAGCAGCAGGAAGGTCACCCCGCCGATCAGGCTCAGCCAGAACATCTCGCCCGACACATAGGCCGCCAGGGTGGTGTAGCCGGCCAGGACCGCCAGCACGGTCACCGAGATGGCCCCGGCCAGGGCCAGGGAGACCAGGGTCCAGGTCGGCGAATGGGCCAGGCTGCTGGCTCCGCCCGCGCCGGTCGCGCCCGCCGCCTCGGCCTCAGCCTCGTCCTGGCGCAGACGGCCGCCGATGCTGAGCAGGATCAGCCCGCCCGCCGCGGCGTAGGCCAGGGACAGCACGCAATTGGCGGCGATGGTGGCCGCCACGCTGGCGCCGATGATGTAGTTCAGGCTGCGGATCAGGGGTCCGGCGCCGGCGACCAGGGCCACCGGCCACAGGGCCAGGCGGATGCGCCGGGAATCGGCGTCCGACAGGTGGATCAGCCGCCGGTTCGGATCGGGATCGGTGGCCATGACCCGGCCCAGGGCGAGGATCGCCGCGCTCCAGGTCACCGCCTTGACCAGCGCCCCGGCCACGGCGTCGGCGTTGCCCGACAACAGCTGGCCCCAGGCGGCGCCCGCCTGGATGGTCATGGCCGCCAGGGTCGGCGCGCCCACGTCCACCAGGGCGATCCAAAGCGCCCACAGGGTGCGGCGCGCGCGGCCGGCGCGGGCGTGGTCCTCGTCCTTGCGCCGCCCCCACTTCTCCAGCCACAGGCGCAGCGGCCAGACCAGGATCAGGGCCGCCAGCAGGCTGCCGCCCAGGCCCAGCGGGCCGCGCGGGATCGGGGCGTGGGCGGCGTAGTCGGCGCTGCGGTCGACCAGCACCACGAAGCGGTCCAGGTCATCGGCCGCCGCGTCGTTGAGCGAATCCCAGAAGTCCGGCGTCAGCGGCGAGGGCGAGCGCTCCAGCACCCGGTCGCTGAAGCTTTCGCGCCGGCGCTCGGCCACCTGGCTGTAGAGGCCGCCGGCCTGCGAGGCCAGGGCGCGCGCCTGGGCCAGCTGGCTCTCGGCGGCGGCCTGCTCGGCGCGCAGGGGCTGGGCGGCCTTCTGCTCGGCGGCGGTCAGGTGACGGCGATGGGCGGGGGCGACCTTGGCCAGGGCCTTGTCGACCCCGGTCAGGGTGGCGTCGTCGGCGGCGATGGCCTGCTCGGCCTGGGTCTCGAGGGTCTCGGCCTGGGCGGCCAGGGTGGTCAGGCGCGCGTCGCTGGAGGTGCTCGCCAGCTGGTTCTGCATCTGGCTCAGGGCCTGCTGGTCGGCGGCCACGGGCAGGTTGACCGGCAGGCCGGGGACAGCAGGCGCCGCCGGCTTGGCCTCGGCGACCTTGGCGTCGGCGGTCGGCTTGGCCTCCGGCGCGGCCGCGGCCTGAGCTGCGGACGCCGGCGCGGCCGAGGACGGCGCAGCGCTGCTCTGCGCCGCCAGGGCCACGCCCGACCAGGCGGTCACGGCGAAGGCCGCCGCGACGGCCCAGGCCGCGGCGCGGCGCTCAAGTCTGCAGATCGCGTCGGCCATGAGCCTCCCTCGGCGGACACACCATCCAGCCGCCTCGCCTTACCCCGGCGGGGGTCCCACCTCAATTCATGCTGAATGGGAAACGGCCGGCGCCGTTCCCCAGCATCGGCCGTCGATCGGAGAAGCGGAGGGGGCCGCCCGGGCCTCTGGGGCTTGGCCCGGGCGGCGAGACCTCAGAAGTGGGCTTTCACCCCGGCTTCGAAGGTCTGTTCGTAGAACTCGCGCTGGATCGGGCGGTTGGGGCTGCCCTCGTAGTAGCGCAGCGGTTCGTTATTGATGTTCTTGACGTTGAAATAGGCGCTCCAGTTTTCGTTCAGGCGATAGCTGGAGGTGAAGTCCACGGTCAGGCGGTCGTCCTGGATGGTGTCGAGCAGCTTGTCGCCGCCGAGGCCGAACAGGCTGTGGCTGACATATTCGGCGGCGATCCGCGCCTGCACGCCATAGGCCTCGTAGAAGCCGGCCATGTTCCAGGTGGTGGCCGAGGTGCCGGGCAGCATCCCGTACTCGGCCTTGCCGCTCAGGGATTGGGCGGGGGTGTATTCCTCGATGCGCGAGTCCACCAAGGTCAGGTTGGACTCGATCCCCAGGCCCTGCAGCGGATGCGGCAGGAAGGTGAATTGCTGGTGATAGGCCGCCTGGAACCCGCGGGCATAGGCCGAGGGCACGTTCAGATAGGTGGTGACCGTGGCCAGCTGCCCGGGCGCGAGGGGGTCGCTCACCCCGTTCTCGATCCGCGGCACGATGTAGTCGGTGAACTCCTTTTCGAACAGGGCCAGCTGCAGGATGCCGCCATTGGCCAGGTAGTCCTCGAACGACAGGTCGAAATTGTCCCCCAGGGTGGGTCGCAGGTCGGGATTGCCGCGGCTGACCGCCACCGGGGCCTGGGTGAAGTCCACCGAGGCCGCTGTGGTGTTCTGGTTGAAGCCGGGCCGGGCGATGCCGGTGGAATAGGTCGCCCGCAGGGTCATGTCCGGCGTGAAGTCGTAACGCACCTGCACGGTGGGGAAGGCGTTGACGTAGTTGGTCTCGCGGTCTTCGAACACATTGGCTGAAGAGCCGTCCGGATTGGTGGTCTGGATATAGCCGCCATAGACCGCGCTGGTGGCCTCGACGCGCACCCCCGCCAGGAAGCCCCACTGGCCGATGCGCCCGTCATATTCGCCGTAGCCGGCGTAGATGTTCTCCCGCGCGGTGAAATAGCTGCCCGGATTGAACACCGAGGGACCGGCCGCCTGCTCGGCCTGCAGCACCAGCTGCTGGACGCCGATGGCGTTGATGAACGGCCCGTTGGTGTAGTGGCCATCGTAATAGGTCATGGCCGGGCCAGAGATCGAGGCCAGGGAGACGGTAGGGACGGTCAGGTTCTGCTCGTCGTACTCGCTGGCCGACTTGTTGCGCAGCCGCACCTCGGCCCCGAACTTGAAGCGGTCGTCGTCGTTGATGAAATGGGCGTCGTAGGTGGCGTTGACCGCGTAGGAATACTCGTCGTCGATGTCGTAGTCTTGGCTGTTCTGCAGGCTGCTCAAGGCATACTGCGAGGCGTCGTCCAGATTGAAGCCCCCGGGCAGGGTGAAGATCGGATAGTTGGGCGTGGTGACGTTGTCATAGGTCAGGGCCACGCCGCTGGGCCCTTGGAACTTGGCCCCGATGTTGTGGTCGACGTCGTAGGTCGCCACGCTGTAGGCGGCGCGATAGTCGAGCTGCAGACGGCCGAAATCGTCCCGCCCGCCGATCACATAGACCTGGTTGCGGTGCGTCTCGCGCTCGTCGGTCAGGGTGACCTCGGGGGTCATGGTGGTCAGATAGGCGTTGGCGTCGCCCGGCACGCTCTGACCGGCCGTGGGCGGGGCCATGTCGGTGAACAGCAGGAAGTTCTTGTGCACCGCCTCGGTGTAGCCGGCCACGTCGGCGCGCACATAGAATTGGTGGTCTTCGTTCGGCTTGAAGTCGAACTCCGTGCCGTAGCCGAACCGGAAGCGGTGATAGTCGTAGCGCCGCAGGTCGTATTCCGAGACGGCGTTGCTGGGCGAGGTGCGGGTGTCTGTCCCGGGCGCGAAGCTGTCGACATAGCTCTCCTCCAGGTCGTCGATGGCGCGGCGGTCGTCCTTGGTCGAGCCGCTGATCACGAACGAGAAGGGCGTCGGGTTGGAGAAGAAGCCCACGCGCGGGGCGAAGTCGGAATCGGCCTGCTGCACGATCAGGCCGTGGTCGCCGAAGCCGAAGCGGGCCCCGGCGGCCAGTTCGATGTCCACCGGGCCGGTATGGTCGTGCAGGGGCTCGTAGCCCCAGCCTAGAGTGGCGTCGAGGAACGGTTTTTCGATATTGGCCGCCGTGCGCGGCGACAGCTCCACCGAGCCGCCCAGCCCCTCGGCCTCATGATCCGGCAGGCCGGTCATGGTGACCACGACGCCGTCGATGGCGCCGGTGGGGATGGTGTCGAACTCCACCGCCCGCCCGCCGCCGCCGGCCGCCGTGCCGCCCGGATTGGTGTTCAGCAGCGGCACCCCGCCATAGGTGGCGCCGTCCAGATTGGCGTCGATGCCGCGGATGTTGACGAAGCGGCCCTCGCCCGTGTCCGACGACAGCGACACCCCCGGCATCCGCCCCAGGGCCTCGGCGGCGTTGAAGTCGGGATATTT
>OUWB010001094.1_pt3 | contig 10074 bp, 10 predicted proteins | sample 1779821 | NCBI WGS metagenome assembly OUWB01 (sample SAMEA3914806, study PRJEB12502) | metagenome | biome: forest; material: soil | place: Canada | collected 2011-08-03 | depth 0.1 m
GCGGCGCACCAGTTGCGCACCCCGTTGGGTGGGCTCAGCATCGAGGCCCAACTGTGCGCCCGCATAACCGATCCGGCCGAGCTGGAGCCGCGATTGCAGCGGCTCTACCAGTCGACCCGGCGCGTTTCGGCCCTGGTCGACCAGTTGCTCAACCTGGCCCAGATCGAGGCGGTGATCCCCGACGGCGACGCGGCCGTCACCGTCCTGCCGACGCTGGCCACCGTCATCGCCGACCTGGCGCCCCAGGCCGCCCGCTGCGGCGTCGACCTGGCCATCGAGGGCGACGACCTGACGCTGAACGGCACCGAGCTCGCAATACAGCTCATGCTGTCGAATATCGTCGGCAACGCCGTCAAGCACGCGCCGGCCGGTAGCGAGGTCGTGGTGCGTCTGTCGCTGACCGATGGCCGTCCGCATATCGAGGTCGAGGATGCGGGACCGGGGCTCGGCGACGAAGCCAAGCGCGTCGCCTTCGACCGCTTCTGGCAGCAGGACCGGGGCGTGCCGGGCGGTTCGGGGCTTGGCCTGTCGATCGCCTGGGAGGCGGCGGTGCGCCTGGGCGGTCACCTGCGCCTGGCCGACCGCGCCGACGGCAAGTCGGGCTTGGTGGTACATTTTTATGGCTCAAGCGCCGCCGGGCCTGTGCGATAAGCGCCGCATAAGCTCGGGCGCGCCATTCTTTTGAGAAGGACTGGCGCGCTTGCCGAACGCAAGAGCGTTTGGAAATCCGGTTCAAAGGCCTACCGCCTCGAAGGGTGATCAGCTTGGCGTCAGGGCATCCGCCTAGATTCCTTTTCATGATCGGCTCCCCCGGCGATGCGCGCCCCTTTCAAACCAAGGCAGAGATCAAGGCCTATCTCGGTGAGGACCGGCTGGCCTGCCTGATCTGCGGCATGCGCCTGACCGTGCTGCCGGCGCATTTAAAGGCGCGCCACGGCATGAGTGCCGATGACTACCGCGTGCGCTTCGGCATTCCCTTCAGCTATGGCCTGGCGGGCCAGGCGTTCCGCCGCAAGGCCCAGGCCCGCATGCTGGAACTGCGGGCGCGCGGCGTCATCACCGGCCCCGAGCCCGACAAGATCGCCGCCAAGCTGCGCTCAGGCTACAAACGCCCGCGCACGGCCCCGGCCTTGCGCAATGACGATGTCGAAAAGCTGATGCGCGTGCATGGCCGCCGGGCGCCCTGGCAGGCCCGTGATTTCGAGGAATTCGTGCACCGCGTCGAGAGCGGGCGCAGTGTCGCCGCCGTTGGCCGCGACGCCGACATGCCGTCGCGGCAGACCCTGTTCAAGTACCTGGCGCGCCATCCGCTTCTGAAGGCGCGCTATGATCGCGTGCGCCAGGCCCAGCCGCTGGCCGTCCAGGTGTCGACGCGCAAGACCGGACCGCTCTATCGCCAAACCATCGCACGGCTGCGCAAGGCGGGCATGACCTGGGCGCAGATCTCGGCGGCCACCGGCATCAAGGCCTCGACCCTGCGCAATGCCTGGCGCACGATCAAGCTTCAAGCCGTTGCGCCGTAATCTTTTCAATTGTCGGTAAATGAGGCTCGCCCTAGGCCCGAAAATGGGATCTCAGGGGCGGACGAGCGTCCAGGGGTGACGCCCGTCCTGGCTGAGACACGGGGAATGCCTTCGCATCTACAGAATTCGCACGATTGCCTGATGCGAAGCTGATGAGCTCTTGTCCGGTGAAAAATCACCCTTCGTTTTTCGGGTTTCAGGCGGATAAATTCACCCTGTTGGCGAGTGCATCAATATTATTCATGGTTGTGGGCGATTCGCGCAAATCGTGCTCTTCGCACGCCTGAGGTGAAATTCAAACGATTGCATGGGCTGTTTTAACAGGTCTTTAAGGGCGTTTGTGTAAAATGTTCGCGTTAGGCTAGAAAATAGCCGGCGCGGAATGTGTAAGCGTTTCAATCGTGGATTGGTGTAGTGTATGCGTAAAAGCGTTTTGTCCTATCGCCTCCTGATGGTGGCGTTGGGTGTCTTCGCGAGTTTGCCGATGGCTGCAAAAGCGGCCTCGTCCAGCTCGGTAACCATAACCGGCAAGGTGCCGGTGTCGTGCAATATTTCGGTGGCCGCGGCGAGCGGCGCATCGAATATCGCCGACCTCTCCCAAGGCAATACCAACCTCCTGGTGGCGACGGTGACCGAGAATTGCAACGACCCCAGCGGCTATACGGTGACGCTCGCCGGCACCAATTCGGCCAGCTACACGGGTCTGTTCAAGGATTCGGTGTCCAGCGCGACCGAGCCCTTTACGGTGGCCTATAACGGGACCGCGGTATCCTCGGCGACGGTGACCGACGTCACGGCGCCGGCCAATGTCTCCAAGTCGGTGCAGATTACCTATGCCGCCAATGCGAACCTGACCGGTTCGGTCGGCTACACCTATGCGGAAACCCTGACCTTCGCCATCACCGCCAAATAGCGGTTGCGGCCCAACGCCTTTCGGATACCGCACCATGCGCGCCTGGCATCGCCTTATTACGCTTTCGATCGGCGCGGCCTGGGCACTTGCGGCACCGGCCGGGGCGATGAAGGTGACGCCGTTCAAGGTGCGCCTGGAGCCGTCGGGCTATCAGTCCAGCCAGCTCTTCCTGGTGGAAAACGACGGCGACCAGAAGATTGCCGTCGAACTCAGCGCCGTCACCCGCGACCTCGATGCGACAGGCAATGAGACCAATGCCGACGCGTCGGGAGACTTTTCCGTCTATCCGTCCCAGGTCATCGTCGAGCCGCACAGCTCCAAATCGGTGCGCGTGCAGTGGAACGGCCCGGCCCAGATCGACAAGGAAAAGGCCTATCGCCTGATCGCCGAAGAACTGCCGGTCAATCTCGATCCGGGCCACGACGCCAATGCCGTGCGCTTCCTGGTGCAGTATCGCTGCGCCATGTACATCACGCCGCCGCAGGCCCGCTCCGACGTCAAGATGACGGCCTATGCCCTGGACGGCCATACGCTGAACTTCACCCTGGCCAATAGCGGCACGGCGCACAGCCTGATCAAGAATTTCGTGCTCGTGCTGACCGACAGCGCGGGCCATAGCCATGAACTGAGCGACCCGAAGGTCCTCGAACGCGTCAATTCGGAGGTGCTGATGCCCGGCGCCGAACGGCGCTTTTCGGTCCTCCTGCCCGCAGACGCGGGCGTGGACGTCAAGGACGTGACCTTCCACTTTGCCGAGGCGTTTTAGCGGGATCTGGACGACATGCGCGCTTGCCGCCCTAGCCTTGGCCCTGCCGGCCGCGGCGCGCGGCGCCATGTTTCAGACCGTACCGCTCAAGGCGCCTGACCTGCGCGTGCCGGCCGACATCCTGGCGCCGGTCGCGCCGGCAATGTCGCGCAAGGCCCCCAAGCTCAAGGTCGTCAAAATCCGCCAGGCCTTGCCGGCGCCCGTGGCGAACGTCCCGGCGCCGGCCCGGCCGTCCGCGCCCAAACCCACGACGGCTGCGGCCGCCGCGCCGCCGCCATCTCGCGGCGCCGATATCGACGTGCCGCTGATCGTCAACGACCTGCAGGCCGGCAGCGTCCGCGTCCATATCGACGCCGCCCAGGCGAAGTCCTTCGACTACAGGGCGGTGATGGCCGTCATCGCGCCCGCCGTGTCGCCGGAGGCGGTCGCCGAACTCGACACCGTCGCCGGCGGCCGTGCCTTCGTACCGTTCCAGCAGACCCAGGGCCTGAAGGTGCCGATCCGCTTCGACGAGGACCAGTTGGCCGTCGTGGTCACGGTGGCGCCGGCCTATACCCGCCTGCGGCCGGTCGACCTGCAGCCGCCGCACCGCAGTCCGAGCGCTGAAGTCGTCAAGCCGGCGGCGGTGTCCGCCTATCTCGATATCCGCGCCAATGCCGGCTACCTGGAGGGGGCCGGCGGCGGCACCGAGCCGCTGCAACTGGATCTCGACGGCGCCGCCAATATCGACGGCTATGTGCTGGAAGGCCAGGGCGACTACTATTCCGGAAACCAGTTGCAATCCTGGGCGATGGATGTCGAGCATTCGCCGCGCTGGCAACGCGGCAATGTCCGCCTGGTCCATGACGATGTCGGCGATATGCTGCGCTTCGCCGCCGGCGACCTGTCCTATCCGGTGACCGGCTTCCAGAGCTTTCAGTCGATGGCCGGCCTGTCGGTGGCCAAAAACTTCACCCTGCAGCCCTATAATGTCTTCAGGCCGACAGGGCAGTCGTCGATCCTGCTGACCTCGCCGTCCCAGGTCCAGGTCTATGTCAACGGCAATCTCGACCGCGTCCTGCACCTGCCCGCGGGTAATTACAGCCTGTCGGATTTTCCCGTCGTCGACGGGGTCAATGATGTCCACCTGTTGATCACCGACGCGTCGGGCCGTGTCGAGGCGACCACCTTGTCGGTGTTCACCGACGACAACCTGCTGAAACAGGGGGTGTCTTCCTTCGCCTACAATCTCGGTGTGCCGTCGACCATCACGAATGGGCGCATCTGGTATGGCCGGAACCTGACCTTTTCCGGTTTCGACAGCTATGGGGTCAGCGACCGGCTGACCGTCGGCGGCAACCTGCAGGGTGACAGCGACCAGCAGATGGCCGGGGCGACGACGGTCTATGAAATGCCGATCGGCAATGTCCAGCTCGATGCCGCGCTGAGCCACGACCGCACCTATGGCGACGGCACGTCGAGCCAGGTGCAGTACAGCTATGCCGACGGCCACCAGCGCAATTTCAACCTGTCCCTGTCCTATCGCGACGCCTATTTCCAGCCGCTGGGCACGCGCGGCCGCACTGCCGAACACTATACCGCCGCCATTCGCTACGGACAGACCATCCTGGGCGACATGCAGGCCTCGGTCGGTGCCCGCTGGCTTTCGCAACGCGGTCTGATGCCCGGCGAGGCGTCCTCGTCGCAGGTGGCGTGGAACGCCAATCTCAGCAAGGCCTTTAGCCGCTCGCTGGCGCTGAACGTTACGGTGGGCGGCGGGGCCGGGGAGGCGGTCAACGCCTTTTTGTCGCTGTCCTGGGTGCCCGGCCGGCCCAATGGCGACCGCAGCCAGCAAAGCGGCAATCTCAGCTATGATTCGACCTCGGATTCGGTGCGGGCCGACTGGAACTACAATGCCAACCGCGGCGGCAACAGCATCGACGCCCAGGTCTCGGCCGTCAACTATGGCGACAAGGCGGGGCTGGGCGGCAGCGCCGACTTCACCACCTATCGTTATGAAGCCTTCGCCGCGCGCGTCATCAATAGCGACGGGACGATCGAGGACCAGGCGCGTTTCGGCACGGCCATCGTCTTCGCCGACGGCCATTTCGCCCTGTCGCGGCCGGTATCGGACAGCTTTGCCCTGATCTACCCGCACCAGGACCTGCGCGACTACGACATCGGCGTCAATCCGTCGGTCTACAACGCCAATGACGTGACCTTCGCCACGGTCGCCTCGAAATGGGGCGCGGGTGTCTTGTCGGATATGGAATCCTATTACGACCGGCCGGTGACCATCGATACGCGACACGTGCCGGCGGGTTTCGACGTCGGCGCGTCGCAACTGGTGCTGGCCCCGACCTATCGCAGCGGGGTGATCGTCGAGGTCGGTACCGGCGCCGACGCCTATGTGCGCGGTCGGCTGATGACCGCCGGACATGCTGTGGCCCTGACCAGCGGCCTGGTCACGGGGCCGGGCGGTTATGCGCGCCAGATCTTTACCGACCGCAACGGCGTCTTTTATGCTTACGGCTTGACCCGGGGCGCCTACACATTGACCGTGCCGGGGGCTCAGGCGACGATTGCCTTTACGGTCGCCGCGGCCAAGGGCAAGATGGTCGAGCTCGGCACACTCGAAGTGACGCCGGCCAAGGATCCGGTGGTGCGGCCATGAAAACCATGACGAAGATCCTGACGTTTGTCTTTTTATGTGGTTTGGGACTGCTGGGCGCGCCCATGGCGCGCGCCACCTGCCTGACCCTGAGCATCAAGAATGTCAGCGTCACCCAGTCCTATGTCGGCGGCGCCGGCGCCTATAGTCCGTTCACCGCCACGACCTATAACCAGACGGTCGCCTTCGATGTGTCGGGTGGCGCCGTCACCGTGGCCTGCAGCTATTTCATCACGCTGAGCGCCGGCTCATCGGGTAATAATGGGCAGAGGACCCTGGTGCTGGGCAGCAAGATCCTGAATTACAACGCCTATACCGACTCGACCAACACCAATATCCTGAAAGACCTGACGACGGCCACGGCCAGCCAGATCCTCACAGGTTCGTTCGGGATCGGCAGCGGGCTGACCAATCATCACACCTTCTCGTGGACGATCACGCCACAGCAGATCGTCAATGCCACGACCTCGCCCTATAGCGACACGGTGACCCTGACGGTCTACACCGGCATTCTCGGGATTCTTCCCGTGCAGGTGGCGACCCAGACCCTGACCTTCCAGTCGACGGTCGACAGCGACGTCGATCTGTCCCTGGTCCCGTCCGGCAGCGCCTTCAATATTGCCAGCACGCTGGAGACGGTCGATTTCGGCAACCTGGCCAGCGGGGCATCGCAGGGCTTCGATCTCGTGATCCGCAGCGATTCCGGCTACAAGGTCACGCTGCAATCGGCCAACAAGCAGGCCTTGCTGATCCAGAACGCCGCCTATACCGACACGGTGCCCTATACGATGACGATCAACGGCACGAGCGTCGACCTGAGCTCCGGGGCGGCGGTCTCGCCGGTCGCCGTTTCCGGCGTGACGACGGCGCAGACCGGGGTCGCCCTGCCGATCGTCATTACGCTCGGCACCCTGACCGGCCATGAAACCTCGGGGACCTACCAGGATATCGTGACGGTCACCGTCAGTGCCGACTAAGCGTTTAGTCCCCGTTTTTCTGAGCCCATTTCGGTTTTGCCGCGGGACGCCGCCGAGAATCTGCCTATTCTTAAACTCGCATTAACCATGGTCGAGGCAAAAACGGCCGGGTGGGCCCGGCAGTTTTTGCCGGGTGAGTTATGTCTGGAGTGCCTATGAACGGATCCGAGATTCTGGCGATTGGCCGTGACGCCATCTGGCTGACCATTCAGCTGTGCTGCCCGATTCTCCTCGTCGGTCTGCTCGTGGGCGTGGCTATCGGCCTGTTCCAGACCCTGACCCAGATCCAGGAGCAGACCCTGGTCTACGCGCCCAAGATCATCGCCATCTTTGCCGCCCTGCTGTTCTTCCTGCCGATGATGGGCGCCCTGCTGTCCGGCTTCATGCGAGAGATTGCCTCCAAGATCGCGGGAATCTGACCATGTGGGTGGCGGCGCCCGATCTGCGCGTCGACCCGACGGTGCTGCACGCGGCGTCATCGTCGCCGATTGACGATATCACCTCTTATTTCGGTACCTCGACCCTGTTGTGGACGACCGGCCTGATCTTCCTGCGCCTGGCGGGGATCAGCATGCTGATTCCCGGCCTCGGCGACCCCAGCGTGCCGGTGCAGGCCCGGCTGGGCTTCACCCTGCTGCTGGCCCTGGTGCTGACGCCGGTCGTCGGCCATGCCCTGCCGCCGGTGCCGCCGGGCCTGGGCGAACTGATCGGCCAGGTGCTGCACGAGGTCATCATCGGCCTGATCCTCGGCACCCTGATGCGGGTGATGATCTTCACCCTGCTGTCGGCCGGTGAAATCATATCGCTGCAGACCGGTTTGTCCTTCGCCCAGACCGCGAACCCGACCGAAGCCCAACCCTCGTCGTCGGTCGCGTCGTTTCTCTCCATGCTGGGCCTGGTCCTGGTCTACGCCACCAACACCCATCACCTGTTCATCCGGGCCTTTGTCGATTCCTACGAGGTGTTCTCGCCGACGAAGAAGATCATGCTCAATGACGCCGCCATGATGATGGTGCAGACGCTGAGCCAGAGTTTCGTCCTGGCCATGCAGATGTCGGCCCCGCTGATCGTCTTCGCCCTGATCTTCAACATCGCCATCGGCTTTGTCGCGCGGGTGATGCCGGCCTTCCCGGTCTTCTTCGCGGCAACGCCGTTGTCGCTGCTGCTGGGCCTGTCGCTGTTCGCGCTGTGCACCGGGTCGATCGGCATGGTGTTCATCGACCACTACCAGGACATGATGTCCGTCTTTATCCGGAGCCGATGAGGATGCGGATGCGCATGGCAACACAGTTCGTTCTTTGTCCTAGATCTCCGATGCCTCTGGCATCGGCAAGCGCGACCGCGCGCCGCGCACGTTTGCGCGTCAAGCCTGCGCGGCGCTTGAGCGCCAAACAAAAAAGTTTCCGAACGCCCTTGCGTTCGGCAAGGCCGACCGGCCGCCGCGCACGTTTGCGCGTAAGCCCGCGCGGCGTCTGAGCGCAAAAAGATGGCTGAAGAATCCGAATCCGGTGGTGACAAGACAGAAGAACCATCCGCCCGAAGGCTCCAGCAGGCGCGGGAGGAAGGGAATGTTCCCAAGTCGCCGGAGCTGCCGCAAGCCCTGTCGCTGGTCGGTGCCTGCGCCCTGATCGCGCTGAAGGGACCCGATATCTGCACCACCCTGGCCAGCGATCTGCTGCCCTTTATCGCCCATCCGCAAGAGTTCATCAACTCGCTCGAGGGCGACGGCGGGCTGACCATTGCCCGCGACCTCGGCATGGCCGTGCTGCCGATCCTGATCATGATCCTGGGCGTGACCATGATCCTGGGTGTCGCCGGCAACGTGCTGCAGACCGGCCTGATGTTCGTGCCGAGCAAGCTGGTCCCCGACTTCAGCAAGCTGAACCCGATGAAGGGGTTCGAGCGGCTGTTCGGGATCGATTCCTTCATCCAGTTCGGCAAGACCCTGTTGAAGTTGATCGTCACCGCGGTCATCGTCTACATGGTGATGAAGGGCCGGGTGATGGACCTTCTGGCGCTGGGGCGGATGTCGCCGCTGCTTATCCTGCCCTATGCGCGCGAGGCCTTTATCGCCGTGGCAATGGCGGTGTGCATCTTCCTGATCGGCGGTTCGGGCGCCGACTACATGATCCAGCGCATGCGTTTCATGCAGCGCATGCGCATGTCGAAGCAGGAATTGAAGGAAGAATTCAAGCAGCAGGAAGGCGATCCGCACATCAAGGCCAAGCTGCGGCAATTGCGCTTCGAAAAGTCGCGCAGGCGGATGATGGCCAATGTCGCCAAGGCCACGGTGGTGGTCACCAACCCGACCCACTACGCGGTGGCGTTGCGCTACGAGCAGGGCGAGATGATGGCGCCGATCTGCGTCGCCAAGGGTATGGACGAGGTCGCCTTGAAGATCCGGGAAGAGGCCGGCAAGCACAAGGTGCCGATCATCGAGGATCCGCCCCTGGCCCGGGCGCTCTATGCGACGGTCGACCTCGACGAGGTCATTCCGCAGGAACATTTCGCCGCGGTGGCCAAGGTCATCAGCTTTATCCTGACCCGGCGTCGCCGAGGGTTCTAACCTACTCCGCCGCCTGGGCGATCACGGGCTCGGGCGCTTTGGGGAAGGGGCGGAAGGTCGCGGCGATCAGCAGGGCGCCGACCCCCATGCCGAAGCTGGCGATATAGAGCCAGCCATAGCTGTGCGTGGTGTCGAAGATCCAGCCGCCGAGCACAGGCCCGGTCGACATGCCGAGGCTGCCGGCCATGGCTGTGCCGCCGATGACGGTGCCCATCATGCGCAACGGGAAGTTTTCGCGCGCGATCACCGCATAGAGCGGCATGACCCCCGCATAGGTGAAGCCGAACAGGGCTGCCACGACATAGAACGAGGCCAGGCTGTGGGCAAAGTCGTAGCACAGGGCGACGACGGCCTGGACTAGCAGGCCCGCGACCAGGGTGCGCTTGGCGCCGAAGCGATCGCCCAGGACGCCGAAGCCGATGCGGCCGCCGAGGCCGGCCAAGCCCTCGAGGCTGTAGATCGACACCGCCGCCATGGCGGGGATGCCGCACAATATGGCATAACTGACCGTGTGGAAGATCGGGCCGGAATGGGTGGCGCAGCAGAAGAAGTTGGTCAAAAGCAGGATGATGAATTGCGGTGAGCGCACCGCCTGCTTCAGCGACATATCCGGTTGGGCGCACATGTCGACCGCGACTGCGGCATCGGGCGTAGCAAGCGCCGGCGGGCGGCGCACCAG
>OUWB010022116.1_pt1 | contig 10072 bp, 11 predicted proteins | sample 1779821 | NCBI WGS metagenome assembly OUWB01 (sample SAMEA3914806, study PRJEB12502) | metagenome | biome: forest; material: soil | place: Canada | collected 2011-08-03 | depth 0.1 m
CGGCGTCCTTGGTGGCCTGGCGCTGGCTGTCGTTGAAGTACGCCGGCACCGTGATCACGGCTTCCGTGATCGTCTCACCGAGGTAGTCTTCGGCGGTCTTCTTCATCTTCATGAGGACCTTGGCCGAGATCTCCTGCGGAGCCATCTTCTTGCCGTCGGCCGTCTCCACCCAGGCGTCGCCATTCTCATGGGCAACGATGCCGTAGGGCACGATGTGCAGGTCTTTCTGTACTTCGGCGTCGGTGAATTTGCGGCCGATCAGGCGCTTCACCGCGTAGAAGGTGTTCTTGGGGTTGGTCACGCTCTGGCGCTTGGCCGGCGCGCCCACCAGGACTTCGCCGTCCTTGGTGAAGGCCACGATGGATGGCGTGGTGCGATCGCCTTCCGAGTTCTCGATGACCTTTGCAGTGGTGCCATCCATCACGGCCACGCAAGAGTTGGTCGTGCCCAGATCGATACCTATGATTTTGCCCATGTCGTTAGCTCCCTCAATACTTGATACGGCGACGCGGCCGCGAATGGTTTTCAGATGGGGCCCGCTGCCTGGCATCTCAATGCCGGCTAGACCTCCCATCCCTTGCTGCCGTTGCCAAAGGGGACGCGGTTCAGGCGCCCGCCCTCCGGCAAGGCGTTACTCCTTGGCGACCGCCACCAGCGCCGGGCGCAGCAGGCGATCATTCAACACATAGCCCTTCTGCAACACGCTCACTACGGTGTTGGGGGCGGCGCCGGGCGCCTCCACCATGCTCACCGCGTGGTGCTTCTCCGGATCCAGCGGCTGACCCACCGGATCGACCTGTACCAGACCGTTGTTCTCGGCCACCTTCAGCAGCGACTTGAGCGTGAGGGCAATGCCTTCGCGCACCGTGGCAACATCGCCGCCTTCCACCTGCAAGCCGCGCTCGAGGCCGTCGTATACCGGCAGCAGCTCGTTCAGCAGCTTCTCGTTGGCAAAGCGGCGAGCCTGCTCCACGTCGCGGTGCAGGCGACGGCGCTGATTCTCGATCTCGGCCTTCTCGCGCAGCACGGTTTCGCGCAGCTCGGCATTGCCAGCCTCGAGCTCGGCGATGCGCGTTTTAAGTGCTTCCAGCTCGGCGTTGGGCGATTGGCCCTGCGCCTCGGTGGACGTCGTTGGGTCGTTGCTCTGCATGTGTTACTCCAAGCCATATCCATGGCTGGTGCGCGAGGCACCAACCGTCAACCAACTTGCGGGTTAAACCCGCCTCCCGAGGCGCGTTATAGGGTCGTAGCGGCGCGATTCAAGGCGTCACTGAGTAATCCGGCCGTGGCCTGTACCACCGGGATGACCCGTTCGTAGGCCATGCGGGTGGGACCGATCACGCCCACCGCCCCCAGTACCCGCCCCTGGGCACCGTAACTGGCGGTCACCACGCTGCAGCCGTCCAACGCGGCAAACCCCGATTCCTCGCCAATGAACAGCCGCACCCCCGGCGCCTTGGCGCAAACCTCCATTAATTGGAGCAGCTCATTCTTCTTCTGAAAAGCCTCGAACAGCTCGCGCAGGCGGTCCAGGTTGGCCAGTTCGGAATAGCCCATCAGGTTGGTCTGGCCACTGACCAGCACGTCGTCGCTTTCGGTTTGCGGGGCAAACGAAGCGGCGGCCAGCTCTACCGCGCTGGCCAGCAGCTGATTGAGTTCGCCACTGGTCTCGCGCAGTTCGCGCAGCAGGTGCGCGCGGATATCGTCCAGGCGCAGGCCGGCGAACTGGCTGTTGAGATAGTTGGCAGCCTGCTCCAGCTCGCGCGCGTCCAGCGGCTTGGCCAGCTGCACGATGCGGTTCTGCACCTGGTTGTCGGAAAACACCAGGATCACCAGCACGCGGGCATCAGGCAGCGGCACGAAGTCGATATGACGGAGGGGGAAATCCACCTGGCGCGGCACGGTGACCACGCCGGCAAAGCGGGTCATCGCCGATAGGAGGGTCGAGACGTTGCCCAGCAGGTCGCGGGTGGTAGTCGGTCCCGGCGGCAATTCAAGGCGCAGGCGGGCCATTTCCTCCAGCGGCAGCGGCTGCAGCTCGATCAGGCTGTCCACAAACAAGCGTAGCCCGCGCGGCGTTGGCACGCGACCGGCCGAGGTATGCGGCGAGGCCACCAGGCCGGCCTCTTCCAAGTCAGCCATGATGTTGCGGATGGTGGCCGGGCTCACATCCAGGCCAGAGGAACGCGATAGCGTGCGCGACCCGACCGGCTCACCGTCGGCCAGATATTGGGCAATCAAAGTACGCAATAGACGTCGCGCACGTGCATCGAGTTCGGAAAAAGGCATGCTGTAGCAATCCGTGAGACAACAAAGAAATAAGGTCTGACGAGCCTGCGCGCAAGCCTGACTCGTTTTGCCAAGCCGGCCAACCGCTACAATCGCCCGACTTCAACGTGCCCTAGACCATGCTCACCTCGCTCTACGTCCGACATTTTGCCGTTGTAGAAGAAGCCGAGATCGCCTTCGGCGCTGGCCTTACCGTGGTCAGTGGCGAAACTGGCGCCGGCAAGTCCCTGCTGGTGGATGCCCTGATGCTACTGGCTGGCGCCCGCGCCGATAGTGGCATGGTGCGAGCCGGCAGCGACCGCGCCGAGCTTACCGCCGACTTCGACCTGTCCGACCTGCCCGAGGCGCGCGATTGGCTGCGCCGCGAGGAGCTGGACGAGGACGACACCTGTCAACTGCGTCGTGTCATCCGCGCGGAAGGCAGCTCGCGCGCCTGGATCAACGGCCGTCCCGCCAGCGCCGGGCAACTGGGCGAGCTGGCCACGTTGCTTGTGGAGATCCATGGCCAGCATGAGCACCAGGCACTCCTGTCGCGCGCTCATCAGCTGGAACTGCTTGATGCCTATGCGGGCAACGAAACGCTGGTGAGCCAGATCCGCGAGCTCGCCCAGCAATGGCGCGACCTTGGCGTTCGCTTCCGCAAGCTCAGCGGCGGCGATGACCGGGAACAGCGCATCGAGCTGCTGGGCCACGAACTGGGCGAACTGGAAAAATGGGCGCTGCCGCCGGCCGAGCTGACCGATCTGGAAGCCAGCCACAAGCGCCTGGCCAACGCCGGCCGCCTTGCCGAAGGCGCCGGCGGCGTCGTCGAACTGCTCGATGGCGAAAGCGAATTCGCCCTGCGTCGTGCGTTGGGCCGTGCCCAGCTCGAGATGAGCAAGCTGGCCGCGCTGGACGACAAGCTCGCACCGTGGCTGGAATTGCTCGACAACGCATCGATCCAGCTCAGCGAGGCCGTTGACGGCCTGGGTCGCTACGCCATGGACGTGGACCTCGACCCGGATCGCTACGCCGACGTCGACACCCATCTCACCCGATTACACGAACTTTCGCGCCGCCATCGTGTGCCGGTACCGGAACTTCACGACAAGGCCGCCTCGCTGCGCGCCGAACTGGACGAGCTGGAAGGTGCCGGCGACGCCCTCGAAAAGCTCGCCACCCAGCGCCAGCGCCTGCAGGAACGCTACGACGAAACCGCCGCCACGCTCAGCCAGGCGCGCCACGACGCCGCGGCGCGACTCGGTAGCGAGGTCAGTGCGCTGATGACCGAGCTGGGCATGAGCGGCGGTCGCCTGGTGGTGGAGCTGGAAACCTCCGCCGATAAGGAACCCGATCCGCAAGGTCGCGAGCGTTGCGAGCTGCTGGTTAGCGCCAACCCCGGCCAGCCGCCGCGCCCATTGCGCAAGGTGGCATCGGGCGGCGAATTGGCCCGCATCAGCCTGGCCATCGAGGTCGCCACGCTGGGCAAGGACACCGTGGGCACCATGGTGTTTGACGAAGTGGATACCGGCATTGGTGGTGCGGTGGCCGAAGTAGTGGGCCAGAAGCTGCGCGCCCTCGGCGGACAGCGCCAAGTGCTATGCGTCACCCATCTGCCGCAGGTCGCGGCCCAGGGTCATGCCCATCTGCGCGTCAGCAAGGCCAGCGATGGCGAGTCCACCCGCACGCAAATCGAGAAGCTCGATGCAGGTGGCCGACGTGATGAGCTTGCACGCATGCTCGGTGGCGTGGAGATCACCCGCGAGACACGGGCGCACGCGAAGCAGATGCTGGAGCGGGCGCAAGTGTAAAACACGCCTCGCCATGACTTAATTTGTAGGAGCTCGCCCTGTGCGCGACCGAGGCGCCGTGGCGCTACCGCGCTGTAGGGTTGTCGCGCACAGGGTGCGCTCCTACAGGAGAACCTGGCCTCAGTTGCGACGCGGCAGCAGCCCGCGCTCGGCGGCCATGCGATACAAATCCAGTTCCGACCCCGCACCCAGCTTGCCCATCAGGCTGGCGCGATGAATGTAGACGGTCTTTTGACCAATACCCAGCTCTCCCGCCACCTGCTTGGGCGCCCGCCCCGCGGCCAGCAGAAGAAACACTTCGCGCTCGCGCGCGGTCAGGCGATGAATCGGGTCGAGCCCTTCGCTGGGCCGCTCTGCCCGGCGCTTGCGCAAATCGGAGCTGAGGAAGCACTCGCCCTGCATCACCGCACGCAGGCCGGCCACCAGTTCCTCGGGGGCCACGCCCTTGGTCACGTAACCGGAGGCGCCACGACGCAGCGCCTCGGACACGTAGGGTTCGCCATCGTGCATGCTCAACACCACGATGCGCGTGTCAGCGGCCACGCTGCGCAAATGCTCGATCAGCGGCAGCCCGCTGCCGTCAGGCAGCGAGAGATCGAGTGCCACGAGGTCAGGCCTGCGCGAGCCAACCGCTTCAACCGCATCATCGGCGCAGCGGCACTCCGCAACCACCTCAAGATCCGGTTCCAGTTCGATTAGCCGCTTGAACCCCTCGCGGACGATGGCGTGGTCATCGACCAGAACAATGCTGTACATGCTGCATGTATAGCAGCCTACGAGAAGACCGCATATACCCTTCACATCGCCGTGTAACATCCCTGTCCATGCGATCGAAATCTTCTACGCTTCCCGGTTCCGACCTGCTACTGGCGGTTGGCTATTTCCTGCTCTGGCTATTGCTATGGCCCACCGAGCAACCCTACTGGATGCTGCCCTACGGCCTACGCTTCGGCGCACTGCTGCTGGCGCCGTTGCGCATGTGGCCGTGGCTGCTTGGCGCCGAGTTCGCCGCTACCGGCCTGATCGCTGCCGTACACGGCGTGCCCATGGGCTGGCTGGGCTTCCTCGTCGGTGAGTTTCCCGAGCCCATTGTGGCGGCAATCTGCCTGTGGCTGATGCGGCGGGCCAATCTCCACGCCAGCCTGCGCGACCCGGAAGACGTCGCCCGCCTGCTGCTCTCGGCCGCCTTCACCGTGGCCGCCACCACTGCAACTGACGCGGTGCTGTTGGCGATGCTGCATGCCAGCCCCACGTCAGATCTGCTGATGCAGGCGCTTGGCCAGGATCTCCTGGGCAACTATGTCGGCGTGCTGCTGGTGGTGCCGCTGCTGGTGATGATGTTGCGCGCCAGGCTGGTCAAGCGGGCGCTGGGCCGGTTGTTGATGGATGGCTTGCTGGTGCTGCTGCCCTCGCTGGCGATTTTGCTGGTGCTTTCCTCGCATGAAGCTCCACAACCGCAATTTGCCCGCGTGCTGTCGCTGGCCCCAGTGCTGTTCTTTGCCTTCCGCCATGGCTGGCGCGGCGCCAGCCTGGTCATGCTGATTTCGAGCCTGGGCATGACCGTGGTGGACCATATTTCCGGCCACGGAGCCCCCGGAGCCGCCGGCGAACTGTTTTTAGCCGTGGCAGGTACGGGCGCCCTGATGCTCGGTTCGGCCACCGATGCGCTGCGGCGCAGCAGCGAGCGGGTGGCCGAACAGAATGTCTACTTGGCCGCCGTCAACCGCCGCCTGGATCAACTGGCAAGGCAGCTGCGCGATGCCGCTCGCGGCAACCTGCAGGCAGAAGAAAACCAGCGTCGCCACATGGCCGCGGAACTGCACGACGAGCTGGGTCAGAACCTCACCGCCATCCAGACGCATGTGAAGTTGGCGCAGGCACGCTTGAGCCAGGCTGGCATGGACGATATCGGCGTGTCGATCAATGCGATTCTCGGCCATATGCGCCGCGCCCTGCATCGTCTGCTCGACGACCTGCGTCCCGCCGTGCTGGACGAATTCGGCTTGCTGCGAGCGCTGGATGAAGGCCCTATTCGCGATTTGCTCAATGCGGCTGGCGTTGCCTATCGCACCGAATTGCATGGCGATCCACGCCTGCTCGACGACGACACACGCACGGTGGTTTATCGCCTGGTGCAGGAGAGCGCGACCAATGCGGTCAAGCATGCACAGGCCGACATTTTCCAGCTGCGTCTGCGTATTGGCGAACGCCAAGGCGTAGCGCTGGCATTGCTTGATATTCGCGACAACGGCGTCGGCCTGCCGGTGCGTATGCCGCGAGGCGGTCGCGGCATGCAGGGCATGCGCGACCGGGTCACCTCCCTGGGCGGCTTGTTCCGTGTTCGCCCGGAACCGCACGGGGTCCACCTGCGTATTTTGCTGCGAAGCAGCACCGCCGCTGCGGACACGCCCCGCGCCTGAGAACGGTTACATAGGAAATTTTCTGATACCGGTGATGTGAAGGGTTCGTTAGTCTCCTTCCATCGATGTGGGGGAGCCACCATCGCAAGATGGTGAGCCATGCCAACCGTGGGGACGGTGGGCATGAAGAGCGGCAGGATGCCGTTCCGCCGGAATCGGTGGCATACCCAGGCTGAGCGAGCAACTCGCCTTCCCTGGAGCCATCCGGTAACGGATCAGCCGTGAGTGGACAGGAGTCCATTTGCGGCTTTTTTTATGGGCGATCGCCAGCCAGGCCCACGAAAAAGGCCGGCAGCGTCCCCGCTACCGGCCTTGGCATACCGTCGCGCTGTCGCTTACTTGCCCCGATGCTTCGGCCGCACGTACAGCACCAAGCTGTGATCCTCGATGACGTAGCCGTGGCGAGCCGCGATTTCGTGCTGCAGGCGCTCGATTTCCTCGCTGACGAACTCGATGACCTTTCCGCTGTCCACATCAATCATGTGATCATGATGCTTGCCACGATCCAGCTCGTAGACGGCCTGACCGCCTTCGAAGTTGTGCTTGACGACGATGCCGGCGGCCTCGAACTGGGTCAGGACCCGGTAGACGGTGGCCAGGCCGATGTCTTCCTGATGGGCAAGCAGACGCTTGTAGATATCTTCGGCGGTGAGGTGGTGAGCCTCCTCGTCCTCGAAGATCTGCAGGATACGCATGCGGGGGTGCGTGACCTTCAGCCCGGCTTTGCGCAGTTCTTTGGTTTCCTGTTCCATAGCAAACTCCACGCACACGGCGCCACGAGGCCGTTAGTGTATCATCCGACACCTTTACGATCCGGACGCAACACGCATGCACAAGCTGATTCGCACGCTGGGTTTTGCCATGCTGGCCATGTCGCTGGCCAGCTGCCGCCTTATCTATACCCCCGACGTGCAGCAGGGCAACCTGCTTGACAAGAAAAACGTGGATCAGCTGCAGCCCGGCATGACCAAGCGCCAGGTTCTGGTACTGATGGGTTCCCCTTCGGTGAACTCGCCCTTCAGCCAGAACCAGTGGGATTACGTCTCCACCCAGCAGCATCGCGGCGGTGACATCAAGATTCGCACGCTCACCCTGACCTTCAACAATGATGCGCTGGTGCGCACCGAAGGCGATTTCTTCGCCGAGGACGCGCAGAAGCTGATCAACGATACCAAGAAGTATCACGCCAGCTATCCGGTGGACGAAACCAAGGGTGACAAGGCCACCGACGGTTCCGGCAGCGGCAAGGACGGCGGTGGCGGTGGTGGCGACAACGGCGGCGGTAACGACGGCCACTAAGGCCACCCGCCGGCGTCAGCCCTCGTGGGCGCGGCGCCGGCGTGCTTCCTTGGGATCGAGCGTGAGCGGCCGATAGATTTCCACCCGGTCGCCCTGCTCCAGTACCTGATCCGGTTCCACCTTGCGCGAGAACACGCCCAGGCGGGACGGATCGATCACCAGGTTCGGCACGGCCCGGCATACGCCTGACGCTTCGATCGCCTGCATCACGGTGCTGCCGGCGGGCAGCTCCAGCCGGCACGTGAACTGGCGATCGGGCGAGGCGTAGACCACTTCCACGGTGAGGCTGTCAGCCATAGGCGCGCTCAGCCTCGCGGCAGAAATCGTCCACCATGCGTCCGGCCAGGCCCTGGAAGCCAAGTTTGAGCGCAGTGCCACCGAGGCGGCCTGCGTAGTCGAAATCCAGCGCAAAGGACACCTTGCAGCCGGCGTCGCCAAGCGCGATGAACTCCCACAGCCCATCGAGACTGCGGAAGGGACCATCGACCAGGCTCATATGCAGACGCTGGGACGGCACGGTAGTGTTGCGAGTGGTAAAACCCTGGCGGAAGCCGGCGTACTTGAGATCCAGGCGCGCAACCAGTACATCCTCACCACGCTCGAGAATCTCGGCGCGGACACACCAGGGGAAACGCTTTGGGTATGCTTCGACGTCATTGACCAGGTCGAACATCTGGGCCGGCGAATATCGCACCAGGGCGCTGCGGCGGATTTCGATCACATCAGCCTCTTTTGGAATTATCTGGATCCTGGCCCATCTGGCCGGATCATCATCAGGGCAAAGTAGCCCGAAGTTTAGCGGACATGGCCAAGGCTAAGGACAAAGACAAGAAGGCTGGTGGCACCATCGCGCTCAACAAGCGCGCGCGCCACGAGTATCACATCGACCAACGCTTCGAGGCGGGCCTCGAGCTGCAAGGCTGGGAGGTGAAGTCACTGCGCGCCGGCCGCATCAACTTTGGCGACAGCTACGCCATCGTGCTCAAGGGCGAGATTTTCCTGGTCGGCACGTCCATCCCGCCGCTGATCAGCGCATCCACCCATGTCGTCGCCAATGATCGCCGCACGCGCAAGCTGCTGCTGCATCGCGAGGAGATCGACACGCTCGTCGGAGCTGTCGAGCGCAAGGGTTACACCCTCATTCCGATGGCCCTGTACTGGAAGGGCAACAAGGTGAAGGTGGAAATCGGCCTGGCCAAGGGCAAGCAGGACCACGACAAGCGCGACGCCGAGAAGGACCGCGACTGGCAGCGCGAGAAGCAGCGCACCATGCGCGCCCACAATCGCGCGGCCTGAAGGCACCCCACGCTGCGGCAGGCGCGCACCCTATGTGCGTTCCTGCCTCTTTCAGGCCAACGATAGTCGCATCGCATCCACGGACGTGCGAAAGCCGAATCGCTCATAGAGTCCGTGTGCATCGGCCGTCGCATGCAGACTAAGCGCGTCCACACCTTGCTCGCGCGCCGTAGCGCCCATCGCCGCCAGCAAGGCAGCAGCTACACCCACCCTACGCTGACTCGGCTTCACATAGACATTGAGTAGATACCAGCCACACCCGCTGGGATACTGCGCCGAGGGCATGTGCGGATAGGGATTCACCGCGGCACAGCCAACGGCACGCCCTTCAATCTCGGCAAGCCATACGAGCAATCGCCCGTCCTGCGACGCCTCTTCAATCCAGTTACGCAAGCGATCGGCGAAGCCGTCCTGCAACGGCTGCCCCAGCTCTTCCAGAAACTGGCAACGCAGATCGGTGATCAAACCCGCATCCGCCTGCCCCGCAAGACGTATCCGCACCATGGTCCGTTTCCTTTCGGTGGTCGCCCTGCCCACCTTAGAGGCTGAAGGCCGGACACGCGCGGCCTTGATGAAAGTGCCTGCGCCTCCATATACTGACGGGTCAGCAATGCAATCTTTCCCCGGGGGTGTCCTGGCTTCGACGGGGGTAGTGAGATAGCTTGGTGCATGCCGAGGGGGCAGCTTTCCTCGTTAATCCAGCCGCAAACTTATAGTTGCCAACGACGACAACTACGCTCTGGCCGCTTAAGGCCTAGCCCCGAACCCACTTGTGCTCGTGCTCGTGGATGTAGGGTCATTATCACGAGATCGCCCGAAGCTGCCGCCTGTCGGTAAGGGTTAAATCAAGCAGGCTGGTCCTTCGATGCGCTTTGCACGCTGTGCTGTCGCGGGACGAGATCTAACGGCGAGCTAAGCATGTAGTACCGGGCGTCAAGCGCCTTCGGACGCGGGTTCGACTCCCGCCACCTCCACCAA
>OUWB010003036.1_pt2 | contig 10066 bp, 11 predicted proteins | sample 1779821 | NCBI WGS metagenome assembly OUWB01 (sample SAMEA3914806, study PRJEB12502) | metagenome | biome: forest; material: soil | place: Canada | collected 2011-08-03 | depth 0.1 m
GACGCCGATGCCGCCTATGCCCGCCTGCTGGAACTGGGCGCGACCCCGCTTGAAGCAGTGGCCGACGTCGGCGGCGGCATACGTGTAGGTGCGGTGCAAGACCCGTTCGGCAACCGCTTCGGCATCATCGAAAATCCGCATTTCAAGGCCGACGAGGCACAATAGGCTTGGATATAAGCGTGGATGCGAAACTGCTGACCAAGCTGGTCGAGCTTGAAATGCCTTACGGCAAATACAAGGGCCGGCTGTTGGCGGACTTGCCGGGACACTATCTAGGCTGGTTTGCCCGCGAAGGGTTTCCCAAGGGCGAGTTGGGCAGCCTGATCGCCTTGATGTACGAACTCGATCACAACGCCTTGCGCCACTTGCTCGATCCGCTGCGCCATCGACCGCGCAGCTATTGAGGCAAGTTAGCCTGCGCGGATCGTTCCAGCCAGCGATGCCACATTCCCCTTAGCGCTTCTTCAAAGTGGCGCGCGAAGCGCTCCGCGTCGTAGACCGGCGAAGCCAGCACGCGTTCGCGCAAGCCACCCCGCAGCACGGCCAATGCCTCCAGATCGTCCGCATGGCGGATCGCAAGCTCGAGGTATTGATCCTGATCTTGCGCGACCCAATCCGGCAGGCCGGCGTTTTGCAGATAGCTCACGCCCAGCCGCGACACCATGCGCTGGCCGGCAAGCGTCAAGACGGGTACGCCCATCCACAAGGCCTCCACCGTGGTGGTGCCGCCGGGATAAGGAAACGGATCCAAGGCAATGTCGACACGGTTGTAGGCATCGAGCGAGGATTCGCGCGTGGGCAAGCCTTCCAGAATCAGGCGAGCAGGCAGCACGCCATGCGCGACAAAGCGCCGGGCAAGTACCTCGCGCGTGCGCTCGTCCTGCAACTGCCGCGTATTGAGGAACAATCGGCTGCCGGGTATCGCCTCCAGGATGCGCGACCACAGCGCGATTGAGCCGTCGTTAAGCTTGGTCAGGTTATTGAAGCAGCCGAAAGTGATATAGCCGTTCGCGATAGCCGGCAAGGCGCGCACCGGCAGATCGAATGCGGGCGGGGTAAAGCACACCGTGGCCTCGGGCAAGGGCCAGACCTGCTCGACGAACTGCGCTTCACTTCCCGGCGGCACCATCCACGGATCGGCGAACAGATAGTCCATCTCGGCCAAACCGGTCGTGGCAATGTAACCAAGCCAGGTGGCCTGTATCGGCGCAGGCTTCCAGGCAAACATCGGCAAGCGGTTGCCGCCGGTGTGCCCCGACAGATCGAGCAGGATATCGATGCGGTCGGCGTGGATGCGTGCGGCCAGTTGCTCGTCGCTCAAGTGCGTGACCACGGTCCAGCCTTCACAGAAACCCTGCAAATGCCGGCTGACATCGTCAATCTCACCATGATTGGAATAGGCGAATAGCGCGATCCGGTCGGCGGCTTGCCGCGCCAAGGCGCCGAAGACGTTTTCCAGAAAGTAGCCCACGGAATGGCGGCGCAAATCCGCCGATACGATGCCGACGCGCAGGCGCCGCTCGGGTTCGCGCGAAACCAGCCAGTCGCGCCAGGGCCGGGCCTTGGCGGCGGCGAGGGCCCCGTAGCGCCGCGCCTCTTCCAGCGTGTGCGGCACAAGCTCGTCGGGCACAAGGTTGTAGGCGAACAGCAGATTGCCGCGCGCGGGAAAGGAATGGGGATCCTGGGCCAGCGCCTTGTTGAAGCAAGCCAGCGCATCGTCGATGCGCCCCAGGTCTTGCAAGGCGCTGCCGAGATTGATGTGCGCGGGTGCATAAGCCGGCGCTGCAAGGACGGCAGCCCGGTAGCAGGCCTCGGCTTCAAACAGGCGGCCTTGCGCATGCTGCGCCAGGCCCATATTGTTGTGCGCCTGGGCGTAACCCGGCTTCAACGCCAAGGCCTTGCGATAGCTTTCGCATGCTTCTTCCAGCTTGGCCAGGTTTTGCAGCGACACGCCAAGGTTATAGTGAGCTTCGGCCAAGCCGGGTTTCAGCGCCACGGCACAACCGAAGCTCGCCGCCGCCTCCTCATGTTGTGCAAGCTCTTGCAGGATGACGCCGAGGTTGTAATGCGCTTCGACATCGCCGGGTGCAAGCGCCGCCGCTTGGCGCATGGCCGGCAGGGCTGCCGCGAGCTGCCCGGTTTGCTTCAGGATGGTGCCCAGTATCTTCCAACCCAGCGCGAAGTGCGGATGGCGCGTGGTCATGGATTGCGCACGCTTCAGCGCTTCGGCATATTTTCCGGCGCTGAAGAGTGATGCCAGCGCGGCGATGTCGGCCTTGGGAGGTTCGCTGTGCATGGCGGAACAAGGAATAATCTAAAGGAATGCGGATGGTAACAGAATCGTCCCAAATTTCGGTACACTGGTCTTATTGATAAGGGGGCCCGATGCATGCTAGTGTGGGTGCCGGTTTTACGAAATTCATCGCCAACATGCCAATCCAGCGCACCCTGCTGCTCCTGCTGTTTGCCATCCTCCCCGGCATAGCCTGTGCCGCCGGGAGCGCCGATCTCCGCGTCGCCAAATTGACCGGCGTGTCGCCTGAAGATCATCGTTTCGCCGACCTGCAAGCCTTCGGCGATGCCGTGGGCGACGCCCAGGTAGTGGTGCTGGGCGAACAGACGCATGGCGAGGGCGACATATTCAGCCTCAAGGTGCGGCTGGTGGAATATCTGCACGAGAAAAAAGGCTTCGACGTGTTGCTGCTCGAAAGCGGTCTGTTCGACGGCGAAACCATCGAACGGCAAAGCATCGCGGGAGCAAGCGTGTTGCAGCAGGCGCCGGACAATCTGTTCTTCGCCTATTCCAAGACCAAAGAAGCGCGCGCGATGTTCGCCTACATCGATGCAGAGCGTAAGTCCGGCGTGCCGCTAGAACTGGCCACCTTCGACAGCCAGGAAAGCGGCAAGCTGTCGCAAACCATGCTGGTCGACAGCCTCGGCGCCTACCTGACGGCCAGCGGCTCGGTGCTGCCGCAATCGGACGAGTGGAAGCTGTTTCACGAACGCACCGAGGCGATCCTGAAATTCGACCGCAGCGAGCCGCCGGCGGCGGTGCAAGATGCCTATTTCCGTTTCGTCGGGCAGATCGGCCAATGCCTCAACGTGGTGGACAAGCCGGAGTCGCAAGCGCAGGCGCCCTACTGGCGCCGCGTGGTGGCGAGCGTACAGTCCCAGGCCCGGCGTTTCTGGACGACGAACGGCAACATCGTCGCCGACATCGACCTGCGCGAAGCCGCCGGCGCCGACAACATCGTCTGGCAAATCCAGCAAGCCCATCCCGGCCACAAATTCATCGTATGGACCCATGACGTGCACGGGCAGAAATCGCCCCTGTTCGGCAACATAAAAGGCAGCATGCAGCGCGTGCGCGAGATGTTGCCGCAAACGCGCTTTTACCACGTCTACTTCACCTCGTATTCGGGACAATTCGTCAATTACGAAACCGGTGCGTTGGTCGACGTCGGCAAGCCTGGCGCGCAATCGCTCGAAGCGCAATTGCACCGCGCCGGCGTCAAGCTGGGCTTCGTCGACCTGCGCAGCGCCAGCCCGGCTCTGCGCGCCACGCCCCTGAACGGCCACGACCGCGAGTTTCCGGCAAATCATCCCGCGCTGGCCGATTTCACCGATGGCGTGTTCTACATCGATACGCTGCATCCGACGGTGCGGGAAAAAGGCTTTGAAGACTAGCCGGTATAATGCTGGTTTTGCCCCTGCCCCACTTTTGCCATGTTCACCCCCGCCTCCCGCAGCCTCGCCCCCGACTACGCTCTCCTCGCACGCCAGCTCGAAAGCATCCTCGAAGACGAGCGCGACCTGACGGCCAATGCGTCCCAGTTTTCCGCCTTCATCTACGACACGGTGGAAGATCTGAACTGGGCCGGCTTCTACCTCGCCCGCCCGTCCAAGAAAGCCGGCGGCGAACAGGAATTGCTCGTCGGCCCGTTCCAGGGCAAGGTCGCCTGCGCCCGCATCGCATTCGGCAAGGGCGTCTGCGGCACTTCGGCAGCGGAGCGCCGCACCGTGTTCGTGCCCGACGTGCATGCCTTTCCCGGCCACATCGCGTGCGATTCGGCCTCGAATTCGGAAATCGTGATGCCTGTGATCAAGAACGGCACGCTGTACGGCGTGTTCGACATCGACAGCCCGAGCCTGGATCGCTTCAGCGAAGCCGACCGAGAAGGGTTAGAGAATTTGCTTGCGGTATTCGTCGCAGCCACGGATTTCTCCTGACGGCTCGCGAGCAGCGCCTCAATCGTTGATCAAGCGTACTTCCAGCGTCTGCAGCCACTTGACGTGGCGCGGGCCGGTCTTGGTGTCCTTGGTCGATACCATGGCGATACGGCCCTCATCTTCACCCAGCGGCTTGCCGTCCTTTTCAAAGTAGACGATCATCCCATCGCCGGCGGGTGAATTGAAGATTTCGCTCCAGGAAAACACCACGCGGTAGCCGTCCGTGGCGGTGGCGACGACGATCATTTTCTTGATGTCGTTATGATCCTTCACCACCAGCACCGCCTTGTTGACCAAGTCGGACAGGCGCACGCCCTTGAGGTTTTGCAGCGTGCCGGCTTCGGCGCCGTTTTGCCGCGTCAGCGCCACTTCGGCCAGTTGTTGCGCGGGGAAGGCGCGCAGATCATCCACACTCAAAGTCAATGGATGTTCCACGGCGCCGCGCACGGTCAGGGTGTCGCTCATGGCGCCGTGAGCCGCAAGAGCAAACGCAAAGAGCAGCGCGGCGAGGCAAGAGCGCAGAAGCAGCGTCATGGCGATCAAGCCGGCACGGCGATGATGACGCTGCTGGCTTTGAAAATGGCCGAAGCCGCCGTGCCGACCTTCAGCCCAAGCCGCTCCGCGCTGTCGTGCGTCACCATCGATGCCACCGAACCGCCTTCCGGCATCTCGATCACGACCTCGGTATTGACCGCCCCCGGCTTCACCGCCGCCACCGTGCCTTGCAGCCGGTTGCGCGCGGAAAAACGCACCTCGGTATCGTCGGTGACGATCAAGACCGATGAGGCCTTGACCAGGGCATAGGCTTTTGAGCCAACCTGCAGATCGAGCGAGCGCGCGCTTTCATGCGTCACCACCGCAACGATCTTGTGCCCGCCTTCCACGGTCAGCTCGATTTCATCGTTGATCGCCCCCAGCACGATCTTGCTGACGGCTCCTGAGAATTGATTGCGTGCGCTGGTTTTCATCGTCATGGCCTCGCGAGGAAGGGTGGGAAGGTTTATTTTACTCCACCAGTAGAACTCATCCCAATGCGGCCAGCACCGCCTCGGCGATCTTTTGCGCCCCGATCACGTTGGGATGACCGATCGAAGCCAGGTAGCAGACGTGGCGCTGGATCAGGTCGGTTTCATCGCGGTCGCAGAGGGCATGCCGGTCGGCGGCGAACGGGTCTTCCGGCTGGAGATCCTTGTCGATGCCGAAAATCCAGGCGTCGGCCGCCAGCATGGAGTTTTGCGGGCCGAACGGCGGCAGCACGAAGGTGATGCGCTCGCTACCAAGAACCTCATTGGTTTCGTCTGCGGCACGGCGCAAATTGGCGGCGGATTGCTCGGCAAAAAAGGCATGCTGCGAGAAAATCTTGTCGAGCACGAGGTCGCCCAATTCCTCCACGAAGTCAGCCAGGTGAATGCCGCGCAGGCCGCACACGTTGGTCGCGCGCTCGCGGTCACTGTAAGTCGAAAGAATCTGGTAGTAGCCGACCAGCACGATGCGCGTGCGCGGGTTGCTGAAACGGGCCGCAACCGCATCGAGCAAGACCAGCATGTCGCTATAGCAGTGCTTGACGATACGCTCCTGCAAATCGTCGCGGTCCAGCAGTGGATTGTCGAGGATGAAGGAATTGACGTCGTTGATGCCGCCGTCGACGATGACGAGATCGACGTCGTCCGTCGTCCCCTGGTAGTTGGCGCATTGCTGCAGGATGGTGGGGTAGGAGTCGGGCACTTCGCCGTCGAGTGCCGGCTTGACGATGGTCGCGCCGACGCCGATGTTGGCGCCGGAGTGCGCATTGGTCAGCAATGTATCCGGTGTCGGGTCAGTGCCGGCCAGGGCGCGATAGACCTGCCAGGTGAACTTTTGCTGCGGATACAAACCTTGGCCCCAGACTACGGAATCGCCAAACGTGACTGTCTTCATGCGCAATGTTCCGGTAAAAGAATGGTGGACGGCAAAACTGGAGATTATGCCGAAACTTGCGCGTTATGGTACCTGTCATTTCTGACGGGCAAAGAAATTCCGTACCGCCGCCAACCCTTTCGCCAATAGGCGGGTTGGCCCGCGGCCGAACTGGTGGGTTATTAAGGCTGCGTGCCCGTGGCGTAGCAGGTGACGGTGACGGTGGTGACGTCGTCACCCTCGCTATCGATGGTGCCGCTGCCGTTTGTGACGAGGCAGGTTTCGCCAATCGGCTGGGTTTGCACCGTGACCGAATAGCCCGAGCCGGCCGCGATTTGCTGGTCGAAGGTGAAGGTGCCGTTGCCGCTGACCGTGATGGGGTCGGTGCCGTTATTGACCAGAATGACGCTGGTACCGCCCGACAAGCCTGCCACCGTGCCTCCTACGCTGGCGTCGATGGTACTGCCGCCGCAGGCGCTTAAGACAAAAACGGCGGCGAGCAATGGGCCGGCCGCGATGCATTTTCCGAAGATTTTCATAGTTGGTTCAGATAGCCCTGAGAAACGTTGCGATGACCGGATGGTAGCGCAACTTGCATCGTTTGCAGAAGACATTCGTGTTAATGATCTCACTCATTTGTAAATTTGGTGTAACCGTGCGGCACGTCGTTTTCACTGGGTTGCACAGCGAAAAGCGCTTAATTATAAGCTGCGATGCAGTCGCAAGATTTTACAAATTCGCGCAACACCGCCGTATGCGAAGCGGCTCCGCCTTGCGGCAAACCGCGGCGACGCCAAGCAAGACGCAGTGTTGCCGCACAGAATTTTCGGCAGCGCGCAAGCAAAGCGTTTGTGTTGCGTCCGGTAGCATTCGCCAGGCCGGCACGGCGCCTTGAGCGGCAAGACATTCACGGGTATGCTCAAGCCCGAATGTTGGCGCGTTATTCCCGTGAATGCGCGGCCCAATAGGCAGGCAACAAGCAAACAACAATAGGCAGACGATGAGCATCATCCTATTCGGCGAAGCGCTGATCGATTCCTTTCCCGACGCGGACGTATTGGGCGGCGCGCCGTTCAACGTCGCTTGTGCCTTGAGTGCATTCGGCGCCGCGCCTTTGCTCATCAGCGCCGTCGGTCTCGATGCCGGCGCCGATACAATTCGCAGCGCGATGCGCCGCTTCGGTCTCGACGAAAGCGGCTTGCAGACCGATCCCTTCCATCCGACCGGACGGGTGGCGGTGGAGTTGAGTGCCGACGGCCATACCTTCGATATCCTCGCCAACCAGGCCTACGATCACATCGACAGCGCGCAAGCTGCGGCGGCCATGGCTGCGGCAGCGACCCAAGCGGGACCGCAAGTGCTGTATTTCGGTACGATGGCGCAGAGAAATCCCGTATCGCGAGATGGCTTGCACCAGTTGCTGGCGCAATCGCAGACGACCAAGTTTCTCGACTTGAATCTGCGCGAAGGGACCTATACGCCGGAATCGGTTGCAGCTTCGCTCAAGCATGCCGACATCCTCAAGGTCAATGAAAGCGAACTGCTGTTCCTGCTGGCGCATTTCGTCGCGCCGGATGCCGATTTTCTGGTGCGCTTCGACAACGACATGCGCAGTTCGCCCTTGCTGCCGGCGCTGCAATCGCTGTTGGACCAGTTTTCGTTGCAAAGCATCATCATCACGCTGGGCGAGCGCGGCTATGCTTGTCTTGACCGCATGGGCCGCATGATTGCCGACGACACCCCGGCCGCCGCGCCCGACGTGATCGATACCGTGGGTTGCGGCGACGGCTTTTCCGCCGTGATCTTGTTCGGCATCGCGTCAAGCTGGCCCCTCGACATCAGCCTGGAGCGCGCGCGCCGCTTTGCCTCAGACGTGTGCAGCCTGCGCGGCGGGGTCGCGCCGGATCTCGATTTCTATCGGCGACATCAAGCGCAGTGGACTGGAGAAAACGAACGGGAGGCGGAAAACTCCGCTCAATCGTCAGGCTTATAGGTGTTGTGCCCGCATTTCACATACACCTTGCGGTCGTAGCCGATCTTGTCCTTCACGCTGTCCCAGTTCGATTGGGGTTGCGGCTCGGCCGGCGGCGGCGGCAAGGGGCTGCCGTCTTTTTGCACTTCCCTGTATCCGAGCGTGCCGCAGGTGCTGCCGGCTTCTTCGAGGCAGGCATCGACCGAGCGGAAACGGCAACTCACCTCGTAGACCATGTTGCCCTGGGCGGTATAGGTCTCGCCGGCCGAGACGCAGGCCGACAGGGAGAATGCGGAAAACGCGCAAAGCGCCAGGATCGCCAGTGTCTTCAAGTCTTGCTCCGCCTTGTTCGGGAATGTTTGTGGAGAGTACCAGAGTGGATTATGCGCCAGCCGCCGACCGGGCAAGCCGACAATAAAGGTGGCGCGACCCGCCAATTTCCCGAATTGGCCTAGCCGAAAGCGACAAACTTCTTGTTCTCGAACAGCCTGACGCGATTGACCGCCACCATCACCTTGTTGCGCGGCACGATCGAAGCAATCGCATAGTTGGAAGACTTGGTGTCGCGCGATACCGGCTCGCCCATCGGCATGCCTGCCCCGTTGACCAGGCTGTACACCGTGGGCGTATGCGCCTGCTCGCCGCGCGCCGTCACGATGGCGGTCTCGCCGTTGGCCAGGCGCACGTAGCTGCCCGGCGGATAGATGCCGATTTCCTTAATGATGACGCCCGCAATGGCCTGGCTCATGCCGGACCCCTGCAACATCTCCTTGGCCGCCAGGTTGGGCGCCTTGGCGATACGGTAGGCGCGCGGCGAGATCTTGGCCAGATACACGTCGGCATGATGGATCAGGGCTGCCATCTCGCATTGCGAGCAACCCTCGGCAACACCATCGGGATGGTGCTCCTCCACGGCACGCAGCCAGTCGCCGTGGGACACACCCATCGCCTCCAACAATTCGCGCCCGCGCCTGCCATGACCCTTCAAGGCTTCACGCTGCTGCGGGGTCAGGGGATCTTTCTGTGCCGCCAGCACGGACTGCAATTCCAGGATCGCAATATTCATCGTCGTCGCAGAGCGGCACAGAATATCGATTGCGCCCGCCTCCCAATTCATGCGCTTGGAAAGAATCGCCACCAGCACGGCGGTTTGCAGATTGTGCCCCGCGACGTAATTGGTCAGGTCCATCTGCATCAGCTCGAAGATCGCCTCGTCGGGATGCTTGTCGATCAACTTGGCAATCGCCGCCGAACAGGCCTCGACGTCGGAGAGCACAGTCTCGGCATCGCGCTCGAAGTTGGCCAGGCCGAGCCGGCTGATCCTGCGGCGCAGCTTCTCCCATTCGAGGAAAGGGTCGTAGGCCTGGGGACGGAATTCCACCTTGCGCGAACGGTCGAGCTCGGCCGCGTCGGCATACATGCCGCGCTCAAGCAGGCTTTCAAGCTGGCTGTCGTTGCGCACCACGTAGCCTTTGTGCAGCAACAGGTCTCCCCGGGCCGAAAAAACGTCCCATTTCAGCGGCTGATCGACCTCGATCATCGCGGCGGTCAATTGGCGCAATTCTATCGCCATATTATTTTTTCCTCAGAGCAATACAATTACACTATTGTTTATATTTTCCGAAAAGCAAAGGCAAAATTTGCATCATTTTGATAATTTGTGGCGTGCCTGATAAGACCAGTTGCTTCTGCCCAACATATGAATGCATGACATACTGAGCTTATTGTAGATACCACTACAGGAATTGCCATGACAACAACGCGTATCGAAACCGACTCCATGGGCGCCATTGAGGTGCCGGCCGACTGCTATTGGGGCGCGCAAACGCAGCGCTCCATCGAAAACTTCCCTATCGGCGTGGCACGCTTCCGCTGGCAGCATCCAGTGATCCGCGCGCTTGGCATCCTCAAGAAAGCCGGCGCGCAGGCCAATGCCGAACTGGGCGAGCTGCCGCAGGAACTGGCCGA